>Ga0302320_10013159_pt1 | contig 17321 bp, 11 predicted proteins | sample Bog_T0_3_FD_202130 | JGI IMG/M metagenome (GOLD analysis project Ga0302320, IMG submission 202130) | Peat permafrost microbial communities from Stordalen Mire near Abisko, Sweden - Bog_T0_3 | ecosystem: Environmental > Terrestrial > Soil > Wetlands > Peat | place: Sweden: Abisko, Stordalen Mire...
GGATTTTCGATCACGGCAATGGCGGCGGCGCGGCGGGTCGGCGGCGAGACCGCCTGACCCATTTCCAGCAGCGTCTCCTCGACCACCGTGACGATCTTGCGAATGACCGCGCTCATCGCTTTCCACCCCGTTGTCCGGCTTCAGTGATTTCAGACATGCATCGCGCTTTCGCTTGCGCGGCTGCGATCCGGCGTTCGCACTCCCGGCATCCCGGTCGCTCTCGCCCCCACCATGACGACCTCGCCATTCAACCGCAGCGCGGCGCCGTCGATCAACCCCGTTGCCAGCAGTCTTCTCGCGCAGCCCGCACCGGCTTCAAGCGCACGGCGGACCTCGACAACCGACAATGCCCCGATGCCGCGGGTGACAAGGCGCGGACCAAGATCGCTGTCGGGCTGCAGATCATGCGCCGGCGCGCGGACGATGGCTGAATGTCCGGGCAAATCGACGGCATTGCCGATGATGGTGGCGGCGGCGTCGGCCTGTGATGCGGTCAGCGCCAGCACGGTCACGGCGTCGGCGATTCCGAGCGAAAAGCTCCGTCCGTGGCGTCCGCTGGTCGCAATGCCGCGTGTGAGATCATCGCAGCTGACGATCATGGTGCGCATCAATCCGGGCAGATTGGGCCGGTCCGCCAGACCCACGGTGAATTGTTCGTGGTCCGCAAGATGCAGCGCGATATCGCCGCCATTGTTGACGTAAGCGCGGTCGAGCCGGGCGTTGCCCAGCATCGCGGCGAGAATCTCCTCGGCGACGGCGCCCGCGACCGCCGCCATCGGCGTAATGAAATGATCGGCCGCAAACGGCGCCACCGCAGCATGCATGCGGCGCGCGACCGCGCCCTTCAACGGGCTTCGCTTCGGATCGGCCGCCTGGCGCAAGTGCGGCAGCTCCTCACAGAGCGCATCGAGCAAGCCGCTAAATCGCTGCATGGCCGCATCGTAGGCGGCGCGCATGTCAGCCGCACGGCCGCGTGCCTCCACGATCAGGTCGATCGGACCATCCTGCAGATGAAGCCGCCGGCCATCGGCGAGAAACCTGACTTGCGGGGCCCGCGTCATACGCGCGGTCCCGGCGCGGACTGCTGCAAGGGAATTTGATGAATCTCGGTACTATCCTTCAGAGATGCCAGCGGGCGCACATGATCCATGTGGCCGCCGAGCGCGGCATAGTCCGACAGCCGCAACGTGAATTCGATCGGCGCCACCAGCGCCGGCGTCGGAACATAGCCAAAGGCGCCGGCCGGCAATCGCGTAACGTCGACCATAAAGGTGATGCCGCCCCCCGGCCAGACATACACCGGCGCGCCGCCGCTGGTGACGCGCGTCAGCGCGTCCTTGACCGATCGCGTCAGCCGCACGGGATTGTCGGTGACCCCCGCCCGCAGCGATCCGCCGGCGCCACCCATGAACAGCACGGTGCACAGCGCCGGTTCGCAGTTTTCCTGGATTCGTTCGACCGACAGCCGCAGATCCGAGGGCATCGGCTTTTCGACCGGCTTCAGCGCGTCATCGAGCTCGTAGTAAGCCGCGTGCTCGCCGGTGGTACTGACCATCAGCATGGTCATGCCGGGGCGCGCTGTCTTCGGATCGAACGGACCTAGCACCGACAGCGGATCCGATATTTTGGTGCCGCCCCAGCCGGTGCCGGGCTCGGCAACCTGGAAATAGCGGCCCGGCGTCGAGCGCCGCCCCTTCATCTTGATCCCGGTGTCGGGGATATCGAGCAGCTTGCCGGCCTGATGTTCGCTGAGCACGCCGGTGATGTGGTCATCCACCACCACGACCTCGTCGACCTTGCCCTGCCACTGCTTGGCGAACATGCCGATGGTCGCCGAGCCGCAGCCGACCCGCATCCGTTCCTCGGCAACGCCGTTGACGACAGGCGGATAGCCGGCCTGCACCACCACGGTGGCGCCGCCATCGATGGTGAGTTCGACCGGCTTGCAGTTGCTTAAGTCCATCAGCGCATCGCAGGTGACCCGGCCTTCCTTCTTCGAGCCGCCGGTGAGATGGTGAACGCCGCCCAGCGACAGCATCTGCGAGCCGTATTCGCTGGTCGTGACGTGACCGACCGCCTCCCCTTGCGCCCGTACCGTCGCCGTCTCGGGACCGAGATAACGGTCGGTGTCGATCTTCACCTTGACGCCGCAATAACTGAAGATGCCCTCGGTCACGACAGTGACCATGTCGACGCCGTCGATCTCCGAGGACACGATGAACGGTGCCGGCTTGTAGTCGGGATAGGTGGTGCCGGCGCCGATCGCGGTCACGAAAACGCTTGCCTCATGCACGATCTTGCCGTCCCAGTCGCCACCGGCCTGGAACGGCACCAGCCGTCCGCCATGGGACACTGTCCGCTCCAGAACGATGTGAGGATCGACCCGCACCAGTTCACCATTATGGTTGGCGTAACGGTCGCAGGCGCCGGCCGCACCCGGCCTGATATAGCACATCACGGGGCACGCATCGCAGCGGATCTTGTCGGCGGCGGCCTCGGTCGCGTCAGTCATCATCAACGAGCTCTTTCGGCCAAACCGGCAACGATGCAGGGTAGCACAGCCAGCCCGGCGGCGGGACTCACGTCATCAGGCGCCGTGGCATATCGTTCGTATACAAACGATTTTGCGCGTGGGCCGGAAACCTGTCAAGCGCCGTTCCGCGCCAAAATTACCGGTGCCGAATAAAAGCTCAGTTGCCCAGCGTCTCTGTTCATAAACCAGGCAAACCATTTCGTTTCGGCACAGGCGCGCTTGCACGTTTGTATGCAAACGGTATCTTCGGAGGCGTTTAAAGCGATGGTTGCGAGCCGCAATCATCTCGCCGGAACCCGTGAGCATGACGCAGCCAACGATCCGCCTGATTGTCAACGGCAGGATCCATGACGTCGACGCCGCCCCCGACACCGCGCTGCTTTACGTGCTGCGCAACGATCTCGAATTGAACGGACCTAAATACGGCTGCGGGCTCGGCGAATGCGGCGCCTGCAACGTGCTGATCGACGGCGTGGGGGCGCGCTGCTGCGTCATCCCGGTCAGCGGCTGCGTCGGGCGCGAGATCGTGACGCTCGAAGGCCTCGGCTCGCGCGATCATCCCGATCCGGTGCAGGAGGCCTTCATCAGGGAACAGGCGGCGCAATGCGGCTATTGCCTCAACGGCATGATCATGACGACGAAAGCCCTGTTGATCCGCAACCCCAGGCCTTCCGAGGCCGAAATGATCGAAGCGCTGCGATATAATCTTTGCCGATGTGGCGCCCATATCGAAATCATGCGCGCGGTAATGCGGGCCGCCGGGCGCGTGACCGAGGCGCAGGATTGATGGCCGCGCCAGAGGTTCCGGACCATCCTGGAGTTCACTCCGGATCGTTGTCGGTCGTGCGTCCGGCTGCTTCAGCCGAGCAAGCCTTGTTCGAAACCTTCCTCAGGATCGCGGCCGACGGCTCGATCACGGCGTTCAACGGCCATGTCGACCTCGGAACCGGTATTCGCACGGCGCTCGGACAAATCGTCGCCGAAGAACTCGACGTGTCCTTTGCCCGTGTCGTCGTCGTATTGGGCGACACCTCGCGTGTGCCCAATCAGGGCGCCACCATCGCCAGCGAGACGATCCAGGTATCGGCGATTCCCTTGCGCAAGGCGGCGGCGCAGGCGCGGCAATTCCTGCTGGTGCGCGCCGCCGAACGCCTCGATCTGCCCGTCGAAGACCTGCAGGTAGAAGACGGCCTGATCCGCGGCCGCGACAACCGCAGTGTCAGCTATGGCGAATTGATCGGCGATGAGGCGATCCGCCTCGAACTTGCGAATGACGTTTCGGTCAAGGCGGTCGAGACCTACACGATCGTCGGGCAGCCGGTGCCGCGCATCGACCTTGCGGCGAAGGCGACCGGCGAATGCGTCTATGTGCACGATATGCGCATGCCCGGCATGCTCCATGGCCGCGTCGTGCGTCCGCCCTATGCCGGCGTCGATGCCGGCGCTTTTGTCGGCACCAGTTTGATCGCGGTCGACGAAGCCTCGGTTCGCGATATTCCGGGGCTGGTCGCCGTGGTCAGGATCGGCGATTTCGTCGGCGTCATCGCCGAGCGCGAGGAGAATGCGGTCAAGGCGGCAGGGCAGCTCAAGGTAACCTGGAAGCCGACGCCGACGCTGCCCGATCTGAAAGACGTCGAGACGGCGCTGCGCGCCAATCCATCGACGCCGCGAACCCTGATCGACAAGGGCGACGTCGACGTCGCGATCGCGGCGGCCGCAAAGCCGATGGCGCGCACCTATACCTGGCCGTACCAGATGCATGGTTCGATCGGGCCGTCCTGCGCCGTTGCAGACTGCCAGGACGGCCAGATCCGCGTATGGTCCGGCACGCAAAATCCCCACATCCTGCGTGCCGACCTCGCGCTGCTGCTGCGACGGCCGGAATCGGAAATCGACGTGATCCGGATGGAAGCCGCCGGCTGCTACGGCCGCAACTGCGCCGACGACGTGTCGGCGGATGCCGTTCTGCTGTCGCGCGCGGCCGGACGTCCCGTCCGTGTGCAATTGACGCGCGAACAGGAGCATGCCTGGGAGCCCAAGGGCACCGCCCAACTGATGGACGTCAAAGGCGGGCTCAACGCCGACGGCAGCGTCGCCGGTTACGATTTTGCCACCCGCTATCCATCGAACGGCGCGCCCACCCTGGCGCTGCTGCTGACAGGAGCAATTGCGCCGGTCGCCGCGGTATCTGAGATGGGCGACCGCACCGCGATCCCGCCCTATGACTATGACGCGATGCGCGTGGTGGCGCACGACATGCCGCCGATCGTGCGCGCATCCTGGTTTCGCGGCGTCTCGGCGCTGCCGAACACCTTTGCGCATGAATCCTATATCGACGAACTCGCAACCGAAGCCGGCGTCGATCCGATCGAATATCGCCTGCGCTATCTCAGGGACACCCGCGCGACCGAATTGGTCAAGGCCGTCGCCGAGCGGGCCGGCTGGACGCCGCGCCCGGTCTGGAAACAACCGGTCGCCGAAAACGATATCGTGCGCGGGCGGGGCTTTGCTTACGCGCTGTATGTCCACAGCCAGTTTCCGGGCTACGGCGCCGCCTGGTCCGCCTGGATCGCCGACGTTGCCGTCAACAAGGCGACCGGCGACGTCAGCGTCACGCGCGTGGTGGCCGGACAGGATTCCGGCCTGATGATCAATCCGGACGGCGTCCGCCACCAGATCCACGGCAATGTCATCCAGTCCACCAGCCGCGCGCTGATGGAAGAAGTCTCGTTCGACCGCAACGCGGTGACGAGCCGCGAATGGGGCGCCTACCCGATCATCAAATTTCCGGACGTTCCAAAGATCGACGTGTTGATGCTGCCGCGGCAGGATCAACCGCCGCTCGGGGTCGGCGAATCCGCATCCGTCCCGAGCGCGGCCGCGATCGCCAACGCCATTTTCGACGCAACCGGCGTTCGCTTTCGCGAATTGCCGTTCACGCCGGAGCGAATTCTTGCGGGATTGCGCGGCCAAGGCGTTGCAGTGCACGCATTGCCGCAGGCCACGCCCACGTCTCCGGCATCGACCGACAAATGGCAAAATCCGTTCGTCGGGCGGCGTGGCGCTTTTGCAACCGCGGCCGCGTTATGTGCCGCGGCGATCGGCGTCGCGACGGCCGTGCTGCCGTGGCGAGCGATCGCGCCGATCGCGCGACCGGACGCATCGGCCTATTCGCAAGCCACCATCGCCCGCGGCCGTGAGTTGGCCGCGCTCGGGGACTGCGCAGTCTGCCATACTCAGGCGAGCGGCACGCGCAACGCCGGAGGCCGGGCGATCGAGACGCCGTTCGGCACGATTTACTCGACCAACATCACGCCCGACCCGGAGACCGGGATCGGCAACTGGTCCTATCCCGCTTTCGAGCGCGCCATGCGCGAGGGCATCCATCGCGACGGCCGGCATCTCTATCCGGCGTTTCCCTACCCGCATTTCGCCAGGGCGACCGACGCCGACCTGCAGGCGCTCTATGCCTATCTGATGGCGCAGGCACCGGTGCGGGCCGACAACCCGAAACCCGCGCTGGCCTTTCCGTTCAACTGGCGTCCGCTGATGGCCGGATGGAACGCCTTGTTCCATCGGCCGAACGTTTTCGAGGCCGATGCGACGCAATCGGCGATATGGAACCGCGGCGCCTACCTGGTCGAGGGCCTCGGCCATTGCGGGGCCTGCCATTCGCCGCGCAATGCGCTTGGTGCGGAAAAGCCCGGGGCCTATCTGGCCGGCGGGTTCGCGGAAGGCTGGGAGGCGCCGCCGCTGACGTCGCTTTCGCAGGCGCCGATCCCCTGGAGCGAAGATGAGCTGTTCACCTATTTGCGATCGGGCGAGTCCCGTTTTCACGGGGTAGCGGCGGGCCCGATGGCGCCTGTGGTCAAGGAGCTCGCTTTGCTGCCGGACCGGGACATTCGCGCCATCGCGGTCTATCTCGGGTCTTTCAACCCGAACGCGATCGAAGGGCCGGCGCAGGAAACATTGGCGGCCAGACTGGAAGCCTTGACCGGCGTCAGGGTCGTTGCAGCATCGGCGATCGGCGCGCGCCTCTATGAAGGCGCCTGCGCGGTTTGCCATCAGGTCGGCGGCGCGGCCCTGTTCGGCAGCCGGCCGTCGCTGGCGCTGAACAGCAATTTGCACAGTCCCCGGCCTGACAATCTGATCCAGGTCGTCCTGCACGGCATCGCCGCGCCGGTGTCAAGCGATCTCGGCTACATGCCCGGTTTCAAGGACAGCCTGACCGACGACCAGCTCGCCGAACTTGTGTCCTACCTCCGGCGGCAATTTGCCCCCGACAAGCCACCCTGGACCGGTGTGCGGGAGGCCGTCAGCCAAGTCAGGCAGGGGACCAGGTATTGACATGCCTAAAAGGCCCGAAAGGCCACTGGTTGCAGGGCTCCCGGCGGGATAGAGTTGCCATATGGCAGTTACAGACATCGCGTCCCGAACCTATAATCACGGCTGGCGGCTCGACCCGATCGTGCGCAGCCTGCTCGATACCGATTTCTACAAGCTGTTGATGCTGCAGATGATCCGGGAATTCTACCCGGCCCAGCACACCACCTTTTCGGTCATCAATCGCAGCCGGCACGTGCGGCTTGCCGAGGTCATCGACGAAGGTGAGCTGCGCGCCCAGCTCGATCACGCCCGCACCATCCGCTTCAGCAAGAAGGAACTGATCTGGCTTGCCGGCAATACGTTCTACGGCAAGACCCAGATGTTTTCGCCCGACTTCATCAACTGGCTCGCCGCGTTCCGGCTGCCCGAATATGAGCTGCGCAAGGTCGACGGCCAGTACGAATTGCATTTCCACGGGCCGTGGACCCACACCACGATGTGGGAGATTCCGGCGCTTGCGATTCTCAATGAATTGCGCTCGCGCCAGGTGATGAAGGGACAGGGACGGTTTGTCCTCGACGTGCTCTACGCCCGCGCCAAGGCCAAGCTGTGGGCCAAGGTCGAGCGGCTGCGCAAATTGGAAGACCTGCGGCTTTCCGATTTCGGCACGCGACGCCGCCATGGCTTCCTGTGGCAGCGCTGGTGCGTCGAGGCCGTCAAGGAAGGCCTGGGCGCCTCCTTCACCGGCACCTCCAACGTCCTGCTGGCGATGGACAATGATCTGGAAGCGATCGGCACCAATGCCCATGAATTGCCGATGGTGGCGGCCGCGCTCGCCAACGACGACACCGAATTGCGCTGGGCGCCGTACCGCATCCTGGATCAGTGGCGCCATACCTATGGCGGCAATCTTCTGATCGCCCTGCCCGACGCCTTCGGCACCAAATCATTCCTGAGAGACGCACCGGAGTGGGTCGCCGACTGGACCGGCTTCCGGCCCGACAGCGCGCCGCCGATCGCGGCAGGCGAAGAAATCATCAAATGGTGGAAGCAAAAGGGCCGCGATCCCAAGGAAAAGCTTTTGGTTTTTTCCGACGGCATGGACGTCGGATCGATCGAGGAGACCTATCGTCATTTCGCCGGACGGGTCCGGATCAGTTTCGGCTGGGGCACCAATTTGACCAACGATTTCGTCGGCTGCGCACCGGACGGCTCGGTCGATCTCGATCCGATCTCGATCGTCTGCAAGGTGACGTCGGTCGACGGCCGGCCGGCGGTGAAACTCTCGGACAATCCGGAGAAGTCGACGGGCAGCCCGCCCGAACTCGATCGCTATCTGCGCGTGTTTGGCGACGCAGGCCGGGTCCGCAGCGCGGTGCACGTCTGAGCCGTTGGCTCGTCGCTACTCCTTCGACACCACGAGCTTGAGCGACATCGATGCGATCGTGGCAGTGAGCATGATGACCGCCACCGCGGAAAGACCGAACACGTAGGAGCCTGAAAATTCCCGCAACCAGCCCATCATGGACGGGCCGACAAAGCCACCAAACGTGCCGATGCTGTTGATGAACGCCAATCCGCCCGCGGCGGCCACACCGGTCAAAAACCGGGTCGGTATGGTCCAGAAGATCGCCCGCGCCGCGGTTACGCCAACCAGCGCCGCGCTGAACCCGATCAAGGCAACCGTCACCGAACCCGACAGGATCGGCGCCGCCAGGCCAACCGCACCGAGGAAGCAGGCGATCGCCAGATTGACGATGCGGCGGCCTTTTTGATCGACGTGGCGCGCCCACAGGATCATGCCGGCGGAGGCAAACAGATAGGGAATGGCAGCGGTCCAGCCGATCGCCAGTGTCGACAGATGGTATTCCCTCAGCATCAGCGGCAGCCAGATGCCGATGCCGTAGGACCCCAAGGTGAAACCGAACTGGATCGCGGCGCAAATCAGCACGCGCGTATCGGTCAGCGCGGCCAGCAGCGACGCGTGTGGCCGTTCACGCACTTCGGACGCAAGTACGCCATCCAGCAGGTCGCGCTCCTCCGGGGTCAGCCACGCTGCGGTCTGCGGACGATCGGCGAGCAGGCGCAGCGTCACGAGACCGAGCGGAATGCAGGGCAGGCTGACCAGCAGAAACAGCCATTGCCATCCGGCCAGGCCCCAGATCCCCTCCATCTGCAGAAGCATGGCGCAAACCGGGCCGCCGATCAGCGAGGACAAGGGAATCCCGATCAGGAACCAGGCCAGCATCCGCGTACGGAACTGGGCTGGAAACCAGGCGGCGAGAAAGAACGTCACGCCCGGAAAGAACCCGGCTTCGGCGATACCCAGCAGAAGGCGCAAGGCATAAAAGCTGTTCGGTCCGACAACGAAGGCCGTCGCCGCGGACACGAGACCCCAGCTGATCATGATGCGGGCCAGCCAGCGCCGTGCACCGATCCGATAGAGCATCAAATTGCTTGGTATTTCAAACAGGCAATAGCCGACAAAGAAAATACCGGCGGCGAGACCGAACTGGCCGGCCGTCAGCCCAAGCTGCTGATTCATGGTCAAAGCCGCAAAACCAAGGCTGGTGCGGTCGAGATAATTGAAGAGGTAGGCGATCGTCAGCAGCGGCACGAAGCGCAGCGCAGCCTTGCGGACTGCGCTTTGCAGCACGGCATCCGAAGCAGACAAGCTTGAAGCATCAGGATGATCCGGGACGCTCTGCCGCAAGACTGTCATCGCATGTTCCCCCGGTGATGATTTTTTGTTTTTATTGTTGGTAGCACGAGGCCGCGGCGGCGCTGCCCGCCTCCTCGGCGGACAAGGCTATAGCACGTTGCGGGAATCGGTGCCGGCCCTCAGGCCGTGTTCAACGCTTTTTCCGTATCCGGTCCGACCTGGCGTTGCAGCAGCGCTTCGATCGCCTGTTTCAGAACACGCCGGGACTTCGCGACGCCGAGACCCTGGTCATCGCGCAGCCGGCACCAGCTCTCGAAGCTGAGCAGCATGTCGAGGGCCTCGACCGTCACGGCGTCGCCGGCAACCTGTTTCGGAACGATCCCCAGCAGTACCGTTCGGAGCATTTCCACAAACCGGGCGTGCGACGTTTTCAGAAAAGCGGAACGATGGCGGTGTACCTGCGCAGCGAGCAGGAATGGCTTCATTTTCTCGAAGCCCATGGCGCGCCGATCGACGAGTTCAAGAACCTGCCCAACCCAGTCGCTCGCCTGAAAGGGCTGCAGCGCGATCGAACCCATCGTCGCTGCAATACTGTCGGACATCTCGCGATAAAGGCTGTCCATATCGCTGAAGTGACGGAACACCGAACGCCGGCCCACCTTGGCGATATCGGCGATCTGGTCGGCGCTTGGCGCCAGATTGCCCTTCGCCACCAGTTCAAGCATGGCATTGACGATGCGAGCCTGGCTCTTCTGGGACCGGTGCCTGCGGCCGTCCGGCGCCTGCGCGGCTTTGGCGGCGGTCAACCGGTACGGGGATCCTTTGCCGGGATCGTTCATACGTCCTCACCGCACAGGTTATACCGGTAAGCCGCGCATATCGGAACGATGACCCATGCCGCTTCATGCCTCGAAAGCATAAAGATATGGCACCAATGATGTCAATAAAAATGAGCCGCGCGGTCTATCGCCGCGCAGGTGCCACGGCGCGGTAGAAGATCCGCTTGGTGATCTCCACGATCGCCAGATACGCCATCGTCGCGCCGATCAGGAAGACGAAGAACAGCGGCGGCGGCGCCACAAACCCGAACCATCGGCCGACCGGAAGCAACGGCAGCGCGATGGCGACGGCGATAACTCCGAATGCCATGGCGGCGAGGAAGACGTGCGGCTTGCTTCGAAAGATCGGCCGTCGCGTCCGGATCGCGAACACCACCAGCACCTGGGTCGTGATCGACTCGATAAACCAGCCGGTCTGGAACAGCGCCTCGCCGGCGCCGATCACATATAGCAGGACATAGAATGTGAGAAAATCAAACACCGAGCTGACCGGTCCAAACACCAGCATGAACCGTTCGATGAACTTGACGTCCCATTTCACCGGCCCGGAGATGGCTTCCTCATCGACATGATCGAAGGGGATCGCGATCTCCGAGACGTCATAGAGAAGGTTGTTCAACAGGATCTGGATCGGCAGCATCGGCAGAAACGGCAGGAACAAAGCCGCGCCGGCCATGCTGAACATGTTGCCGAAATTCGAGCTTGAGCCCATCAGGACGTATTTGGACACGTTCTGAACCGTGCTGCGCCCGCATACCACCGCTTCGCGCACGACCGACAGGTCATGTTCGAGCAGAATCAGATCGGCAGCGGCGCGCGCGACATCGGCGGCGCCATCGACCGATATCCCGACATCGGCCGCATGCAGCGCCGGGGCATCGTTGATGCCGTCACCCATGAAGCCGACGACATGGCCAAGCCGCTTCAGCGCCAGCAGTATCCTGAGCTTCTGCTGCGGATTGACGCGGCAGAACAGGTTGACCCGCGGCAGCTGCCCGATCAGCGCCTCGTCCGACATATGCGTCAGTTGATCGCCGGTGAGCACACCTGCGACCGGCACGCCGATCTCGGCAAAGACATGGCGCGTCACCCTTTCGTTGTCGCCGGTCAGCACTCTCACGGAAATGCCGGCGGCGGTCATGGCCTGGATGGTGGCCCCGGCGCTTGCTTTCGGAGGGTCGAGGAAGACAGCGAAGCCGGAAAAGACCAGGTCGCACTCATCACTGATGGCAGCGCTCTGGTGGCTCGCATCCGCGGCGCGGCTGGCGATCCCGAGCGCGCGAAATCCCTGAGAGCCGAGTTCGTCAAGGGTTGCCTCGAAGCAGCGGCGCGTCTCCGGGTCAAGCGGCAGCACCTTGCCATCCGCGCCCTCGTAATACCCCGACAGCCGCAGAAGGTCCTCCGGCGCCCCCTTGACGATCAAGCGGCGCTCGGCGCCGTGCTCGACCAGCACCGAGACGCGGCGTCGCTCGAAATCGAACGGTACTTCGTCGAGCTTCTTCCAGCCGGCCATATCGAACGGACTGGCGGAAAGGATCGCCTGATCGAGCGGACTCTTCATCCCGGTCTCGAACTGGCTGTTGATATAGGCGTTGGCGTATACCGCCTTGCTCTCGACACCCCGCCCATCGATCGCGCGCACGAGCTTGATGGTGGCTTCGGTCAGCGTTCCCGTCTTGTCGGTGCACAGCACATTCATGGCGCCGAGATCGTGGATCGCGGACAGACGCTTCACGATTACTTTCCGCCTGGAGAGCTCCAATGCCGACCGCGCCAATGTGACGGTCACGATCATCGGCAGCAATTCCGGCGTCAGCCCGACCGCAAGCGCCAGCGCGAACATCAGCGACTCCAGCACCGGCCGGTGAAAAGAAATGTTCACCACCAGAACGAACAGCACCATCAATACCGTCAGGCGCATGATCAGCAGGCCGAAACGGCGGATGCCGACTGCAAACTCGGTGGCCGGCGGCTTTTCCGCGAGACTCGTGGCGAGATGGCCGAGAGCCGACCTGGCGCCGGTCCGGCAAACGGCAATGGTTGCGGTGCCGCTGATGACCGAGGTTCCGGCGAAGACGGCGTTCGATGCTCCGGCCGGGTCCTCGGCTCCCGACGGCGCGTCGCTGGCCTGCTTTTCGGCGGGATACGGCTCGCCGGTGAGCAGCGCCTGGTTGACAAAGAGATCGCGGCTTTCGAGCAGCCGCGAATCCGCCGGCACCAGATCGCCGGCGATCAGCTCGACGATGTCGCCGGGGACCAGGCCATCGATCGGCACCGACAGGCTGACGCCGCTGCGTCGTACATTTGCCTGTACCGCGACCGACCGGCGCAGCGCCTCGACCGCATTTTGCGCGCGCACTTCCTGGACGAAATCTATCGTCATGCTGATCGTGACGATGGTTACGACGATGATGAAGCTCGCAACGTCTCCGGTCGCCGCCGACAACCCGCTCGCCACCAGCAAGATGATGACCAGCGGGTTTCGGAAGCGGGAAACGAATTGCAGCCAGAGCGGCGAACGCTTGACGGTTGCGGCATCGTTGGGCCCGAAAATTTCCAGCCGCGACCGGGCTTCCGCTTCGTCAAGCCCCTTAGCCGACGTCGCGAGCCGCGTCAGAAGCCGATCCGCCGGCTGCTGCCAGATTTCTTCCGCGCCAATTTCGTCGGTTGCGGGATTCATGGCGCGTTCAGCCACAATCCCGTTGCCGCCATCGCCATCGGCACGAAAGCCGGGACGCTCAGGAGCAATTGATTTTCAGCTTTGGTCACTGGTGTGCCGGCTTCCGTCATCTTCGTGCGACGCGCGTTGGGTAAAGAAGCGTCCATCACAGGCGATTATCCGGTTCTCGTCGGTCGGATGGACAAATGGCGTAGCGGATTGGATCGAGGATCAGTTCGTACCGCCGCCCTTTTTGCCGCAGTTCGATTTTGGGAAAACGCAAGCGGTCGGTTTGGCCCGCCGAATGCCTTTTATCAGGGAGAAGCCCTGCTTCGTGGTTGATTTGGCTCAATCCGGCTTTGCTGTCGTCCGGCGGGAAAGCCCGGGGCCGGCGCCGGCACACGATCGGGAATGCATGATTTTCGAACCCGGCGCACCACAATCACCGGGGAAGGCCACCCTCGGCGAGGGCCGTGCGCGACAGAACTCAGGCTCGCGCGAAATCTATTCCTGAGGAGGACACATTGTTGGGGCCGACCCTCATCCCCGCGTCATCACCAGCCAGACGGCGAGCTACACGCTGCCTGGATTGCCAGACGGCGAAGCAGCCGCACCGTCATGGTGGAATTCAATTGGCCCCGCCGTGGATGCTCGGCACGCTCCCGAACAAACCAGGCAAACGCCCGAGATGCAAAGGCCCCCGAAGGGGCCTTAACACTCACACCGCGTCTTTGGCAGCCTTTACCGGCCGGGCCCTGACGATCTTCCGGGCCGGCTTGGCCTTGAATGTCATCGCCTCTCCAGTGAACGGATTCGTGCCTTGCCGCGCCTTGGTGGCGGGCTTCTTGATAACAACGAACTTGGCAAAACCGGGAACGAGAAACACACCGGATTTCTTGAGCTCCTTGTACCCGACCGTCGCGAGCGTCTCCAAAACACCCTTGACGTCCTTCTTCGCTACTTCGGTCTCGACAGAGATCTTCTCGATCAGCTGCGACTTGGTCAACTGTACTGCCATTTTGTCTCCTGTATGTTGATTCGCGCCACGGACAGTATTGGGGAATCCAGCGCGGAAATCGCGCAATTTGTCGATCTGCACAGTTTTTGTCAGCCTTTCGGCCCTTACGCCTGACCGCCCTTGCGCCCTCCAATTTGCGATCCAGGAGGGCGAAAGGGACGGCCCGAGGCCGGGGCCGGGGCGAGCCAAGCCGAGTCCGGAAATCTCACTGCACCTCCCGGTAGGCCTGGGCCGCCGCTCTCGCCAGGTTCCCCGGGCGGAGCCATCCGGCATATTTGGTCCCGAAGTCGGCACCGATCCCGCGTGCGGCCTCCTCGGCGCTCTTGCCCTGGCTTTTGGCCGCCTGCGCCTGTTGCAGAAGATCGACCATATAGGCCCGCTGCTCCGGGATCATGGCGCCGTCGCCCGGAGGACTGTGGTCCGGGAGGATGAGCGAAGGCTTCAGCTCCGCAACGCGATCAAGTACCGCGAGCCAGCTCTTTATGGTCGATCGGGTTCCGATCGGCAGAATGGTGAATTTGTTCTGGACCACATCGCCTGAGATCAGCACCTTGTCCGGGTCGACCAAAAACACGGTGTCACCGTTGGTGTGCGCGGGCCCAAACCACAACATCCGCACGCTGACGTCGCCCAGATCCAGCGTTAACTCATTGTCGAACAATATATCGGATTTATCGATGCCGGCATCGACCAGCAATTCCTTGTTGACGTCGGAGCGTGACCTGAAAAATTCGATCATGCCGGCCCCGGATTCTTCAAGCTCCCTTTGCTGCACGCCCGGCCGGATTACCACCGTGTCGGGCGGAAAGCCGCTCTGGCCGGTGACATGCTCGGGATGGAAATGGGTGGTGGCGAGATAGAGTTTGCCGCCCTTGCGCAGCTTGGCGGCCACGCCGGCAACAACAGCGCCGTTGCGCCTGCCGAGACCGGTATCGACGACCAGCGTGCCCTGACTGCCCACCACGATCCCGATATTGGGGTTGCCGTAGATCGCCCAGACATGGGGCGACAGCTGCCTGGTATCCTTCTCATTCAGCACAATATTTTCCGGTTGCTGGGCAAAGCCCGCAACCGGTACAGCCAGCAATCCGAAACACAGGGCGATGATGAGCCATCGCTGCATCTTGATCTCCATCGGAATCCAGTCGCTGAATTTCTACTTTGCATGGGGGTTGTTTTGCGATTTTTTCGTAAGGCCCTAGATATTGGCGGCGAGCCTTGCCGGCCGCTTGTTCTCGAGCGGAAGCGTCACCGGCTCGTTGAGTTCTGCCGACAGATCGGCGGCGATATAAAGCTCCATGACGCGGCGCGCCTGTTCGGGCGTCACCAGCACCGGCCGGTCCAGCGCCACCGCCTCGACGAAATGCACCGTTTCGGACGCCATCGGGCCGGCATAGACATGCCCGACCGGCTCGCCCGGCATCGTCGACATCGGAAACACCGCACCATTCTTCATGGTGTTCAGCATCACGTCGCGATGGGTATCGTCGACCATCAGCGCGCCTTCGGTTCCGATCATTTCGATCCAGGTGGATGAGAAATTGGGGTAGCCGGGCGGCAGGCTCCAGCCGCCGCCGACGACGAAGGTGAGACCACTGTCCATGGTGACGGTCATCCATTGCAGATCCGGGATGTCATTGCCCGTCGACTCGCGCATCGCGCCGTAGTTCACCTGCGAATAGACCCGCACCGGCTTGGCCGGTTCGAGACACCACAGCACGAAGTCGAGGTCGTGGGTCGATTCCATCGCAGCGGGCGACAGCTTGACGCGGCCGCTGATTTTCTTGCCAAGGCTGCGCGAAATATGCCGGCTCACCAATGCGCTGACCGGCTTGCCGATGGTACCGTCGCTGATGCACTTCTTGACGTAAGCGAATTTCGGGTTGAACCGCTGCGAGTAGCCGATGGTGAATTTCAGGCGGTTGGCGCGGGCGATGGAAATGAGCTCATCCGCCTCTTCAAGCTCCAGCGCGATCGGCTTTTCGAGAAAGACGTGTTTTCCAGCGCGAAGGAAATCCCTGGCCATCGGAAAATGCGTCGTCTCCGGCGTCGCACAGACGAAGACCGCTGAAATGTCGCGGTTCTCCAGCAAGGCGCGGTAGTCGTCGGTTGCCGATTTGGCACCGATCGCCGCCGCTATCTCCCGCAACCGCTCGGCACGATTTTCTGCGATATGCACGCCGGCCACCAGCGGGTGCGCCGCACAAGCCTCCGCCCGGATGCCGCCGCACCAGCCGGTGCCGATGACGGCTACTTCAATTTGATCCATTTTACGGTCTCCAACCCAGTAAGTGACTATTACGTGCTGACGTGATTCCGGCCGGACGCGATGCCTTGGCGGCGCAGATCGGCGATTTCCCGGTCGATTATCGAGTGATAAGTAACACAGTCCGCAGCACGGCCGATGTCAAGTCGGACCATCTGGTTCAGCCGCGATGCCTCCCGACGGGGGCAGCGTTGCTTATCCAGCTGTTGGCGTCACACGTCACGCTGCTCTATGATATGCCTCGATCCGGATCCGGGACCAAGCTCCATGCAACAGAAATTCGACCGAGCCGCCGAAGATCTCGGCAATTCCATCCATCTTGAGCACGTCAACGTCCAGGTGCCTGACCAGCATTTGGCCGGCTTGTTCTATGTCGCCGGGCTCGGGCTCACCCGCGACCCCTATCTGATGGTGTCCGACACCAATATGTGGGTCAATGTCGGCCGCAGCCAGTTTCATTTGCCGAGCGGCGAGGCGCAGGTGCTGCGCGGCCATACCGCGCTCGTGATCTCGGGCCGCGAGGCGCTGCTCGACCGGCTCGCCTCCGTCGCCCCCAAGCTCGCCGGCACGGCGTTCGCCTTCAGCGAGCACAACGACTATGTGTCCGCGACGTGTCCCTGGGGCAATCGGGTGCGCTGCTATGAGCCGGACGCGGCGCGGTTCGGGCGCATCACGCTCGGCATTCCCTATGTCGAGTTCGAGGTGCCGGTGGGTACCGCGAAAGCCATCTGCGACTTCTATCCCGAGATCATGGGGATGCCTGCTGAACTCAAGAACGGCGATGGCGCCGTTGCGCGCGTCAAGATGGGCAAGGACCAGTACCTGCAGTTTCGCGAGACCGATTCGCCGCAGCCGGAATATGACGGCCACCACGTGCAGATGTACATCACTGACTTTTCCGGCCCCTACCGGCGGCTGCTGCAGCGCGATCTCATCTACAGCGAGGACAATCAATACCAATACCGCTTTCGCGACATCACCGAGCTGGCGAGCGGCAAGCGACTGTTCACGGTCGAGC
>Ga0302320_10013160_pt1 | contig 17321 bp, 17 predicted proteins | sample Bog_T0_3_FD_202130 | JGI IMG/M metagenome (GOLD analysis project Ga0302320, IMG submission 202130) | Peat permafrost microbial communities from Stordalen Mire near Abisko, Sweden - Bog_T0_3 | ecosystem: Environmental > Terrestrial > Soil > Wetlands > Peat | place: Sweden: Abisko, Stordalen Mire...
AAGGGCCGCGCCGACCTCTTCCACGGTGCCCTCGCGTTGAACGACGAAGAGCGCGTCGCGGGAAAAGCCGACGGCGTTGTGGTAGTAACGGGCGCGTGGCACGCCGCAATCGCGCCAGGCGCTGAGGGCGTTCTCGCGGAAGCGCGCGGGGTAATCCCGATAGCCATCGTCGCGCACGCGGACGCCGTGATCTTTGTGGTGGTCGAAGGCCAGGATGTGGCGCAGATCGTAGAACTGATCGATAATTTCTTCGATCGGAGTCAGCAGGCGCGCCCGCAGAACGCGTTGTCCGAACGTGGCCCATTCGACCTCGTCGCTGACGTCGCGGCCGTCTGCGTCAAGATGAATGCGTTGCGCGGCGAAGTCGAAGCGCAGATCTTCGATCGAGAGCGCTCCGCTGCGCCATGCCGTGAGGCAGGAATAAGCGGCATAACCGCACGGGTCTTCCGTGATGTGAAAGATCGGAGGCGCGACAGTGCGCTGCCACGCCAGGTTGCCATGGTTGGCGCCCAGATTGCGATTGCTGATGGCGACAGCGCGGCTTTGCGGCTTGCCGGCTGCATCGAGTATGCCGAGGTGGCGGAGATGCTCTTCGATCGGGAGCTTACATTCGGTGAAACCCTGGGATTCAGCTAACGTCACTTCCCGATGGCGGGGTATTCCCGGCAGTGCCATGAGCCTCTGGCGGTGAGCGATGTTGAGCAGAGCGGTGTCGATCTCTGTGCGTTCCAGCCGCAGAGTGAGATCGTTGCGCAGGCCCTCCAGGCGATTGATTTCCAGCCTCATACCGCTATCGGCTCCGGCTCGATCTTGCGCAGCACGAAGTAGACGCTGGCCATCGCCAGCAGCGGCAGCGTGCCTGCGGCGATGAAGACCGGCGTGTAAGAGAAGTGATCCACCACGATGCCGGTCGCGAGGACTGCGACGAGAGCCGCGCTACTGTCGCCGAATCCGGCGAGTCCGTTTACACGCCCGGCGACGTGCGCGGGGAACGTATCGCCGACGGTGGCGATATAGGTGGCCGCGGCCCACTGGTTACCGAACAGCACGAGCGAGATCAGGCCGAGCGCGACCGGAACGGTCCCCGCGAGAGGGACGGCGGCGCTGAGAGCGGAGAGCAGAAAAGCGCCCGCAAAGCCGATCTTGCGGGCCTTATCGACGGAGCCGCAAACGCGCACCAGCCGATCCGAGATCAGTCCGCCGAGGACATTACCGAGAGCGCCTGCGAGGAATGGGATGTAGGCGAACAGCACGCTGGGCATGTGGCGCTCAAGTTTCAGATACTGCGGCAGCCATGTCCAGTAGAACGTGGTTAGCGGACCGGTGCAGCACCGAACCAGAAACAAGCCGACCACCTTGCGATTTGCCAGCAACTTCGCGAACGGTATGGCAGCGCCTGCCTTTTGTCCGGAGGCCGCCTGGCTTTGCTGTTTGCCCGGGTAAACGGCAAGCCACGGAATCAGCCAGATCAGGCCAAACGCCGCGGGCAGCACGAAGGTCATCTTCATGCCCGCGGTGTGCGCGAGGTAGACCACCAGCGGTGGCGCGATCACGGAACCCATCTGCGCGCCCGCGTTGAAGATACCGCCGGCCGAAGATCGCGTCTCCGCGGGAAAAAGCCCCGCGATCGCCTTGATGCCTGCGCCGTAATTACCGCACTGGGCAACGCCCATACAAAAGCGAATGAATATGAATGCCACGAGTGTCGCGGCCAGCGCGTGTGCGGCGCCGAGCGCGGACCAGAGAACCAGCAGCGCCGCCAGGCCAGCGCGTGTGCCGGCCGAGTCCAGAAACATGCCCGCGGGCACCTGGCCAACCATCATGCCCACCTGAAACGCGGCCGCGATCCATGAGAATTGAGTGGCCGACCAATGGAGGTTCTCGCGCAGGGTGGGACCGAGGTTGTTGAAGATCTGGCGGTCCACCAGGTTGATCGCGATCGAGAAAGAGAGCAGGACGGCGATCAGCCAGCGCTTGCTCATGGAGATCCCGTTATCGGCTGGTGTCATTGCATCTCCTGAGAGTGTACGATGAAGCGTTAAGAAGTATATCAGCGTGCCCACAAACTCCACCACACAAACCCTCGAGATCGCCGTGCTGCCCGGCGATGGCATCGGTCCCGAAGTCATGGGCGCAGCGATAGAACTGCTGCATGCCGTTCACGTCGAATGCGGCGGACCGGCCCTTCATTTCACTCACTACGACGCCGGAGCGCAGTTTTTCGCGCGTAGCGGCGTGGCGCTGCCGGATTCGACGCTGGAATCCTGTGGACTCTCCGACGCCATGCTTTTCGGCGCGATGGGCTGGCCGGATATCGTCAATCCCGATGGCACCGAGATTATGCCGCAACTGGAATTGCGCATGGCGTTCAGCCTTTATGCGGGCGTGCGCCCGATCCGCTGGTTCCCGGGCCTGCCTGCGGTGTTGACCGACGAACGCGCGCGAGGCATTGACTTCGTGCTGATTCGTGAGCAAACCGAGGGCTTGTTTTACGCGCGCGGGCGTGGACGGATGGTCGACGATAACGAGGCCTACGACACGATGCAGATTACGCGCGCCGGCACTGCGCGCGTCAGCGAATTCGCGTTTCGATTGGCGGAGCGGCGTAAGGCACGGCGGGCGTTTTCGCTGGTGACGTGCGTGGATAAGGCCAACGTGTTTACGTCAATGGCGTTCTTCCGGAAGGTTTTCGATGGAGTAGCAGCGCAGCACCCTGGGATTCCTGCGAATCACTCGCTGGTGGACGCAATGGCCATGAACATGTTGAAAAAACCGTGGGATCTGGATGTGATGGTGATGGAGAACATGTACGGCGATATTTTGTCGGACATGGGCGCGGGGCTGATTGGCGGCCTGGGGATGGCGCCTTCGGGCGATATCGGCGACGCTCACGGGCTGTTCCAGCCAGTGCACGGCACGGCGCCGGATATCGCGGGACAGGGCAAGGCGAATCCCTGTGCAATGTTCCTATCGGCAGCGATGATGCTGGATTGGCTGGCGGATCGGCACGGGGAAGCAGCGCTCGAAGTGGGTGCCCGAGCGATCGAGAAGGCGGTGGAGATCGCGCTGACGGGCGGCGAGGTTGTGCCCATGGATTACGGCGGCAGTTCGGGGACCGCAGCGCTTACGACGGCGGTGATCTCGGCGCTGCCGGCGGCGCGGCGGGGCGTCCAGTAACAGGCGGTTCGCCTACAGGGCCTTCATGCGGTTGTTGCGGGGGCTCTGCTCTACTTCCGCGAGTCCCAACTCCTTCATCAGGGGCGGCACGTACATTGCGAAGCGGCCCCGCAGGCCCTTCTTGAGTCCATACCAGCCGCCGACGGGGTTCCCCGGCGAGCGTGCCCACGCTTCGACCGTACCTTCGGCTGCCGGCTTCTGTTCATCGGCGCTGCCGAGCAGCATCCAGTCACCGTGCTTGCGCAACTTGGCGTGCAGATCTTCGATACAACGCAAATGGTAACGGAGTTCCGTCTTTCCCACCTGGACGACGAGGGCAGGAGGATTCAGCGTCTCGTCGCGCCAGGCCTGATATTCGGACTGGCCGCTTGGGGTCTTCAGATTCCACGGGTTCTGTTTGGTTCCAACGGTGGCAGGCATGCTTATATCCCTTTCTTGACCGACTCGGCGCGCTTCCTGAGATCGGCGGCAAATGCGTCGAAGGCGGGCTGCAAATCGGGAATGGATTTCTCGATCAGCGGCGAAAGAAGTCCGCTGAACACTTCGCTCATTCGGAATTCCAGAACGCCGCCACCGCGTTCGGTGAGCGTGAATGTGCGCTCCCCCTTGAAGAGTCCAAGAGGCATGCCGCCCGTCCAGACCATTAGTTTTGGCGGGTCGAATGCGGTTACCTTCGCGGGAAAAGCCCGGCCCGGGTTCAGCTTCGGACTGACAGTAACCGTCTGTCCGGGGGCGATTTGGCCTTCCACCTTTTCGACTGTCGAATTCCATGCCGTGTATTGCGAGGCATCGGTCAGGATCGCCCACACGGTTTCGGCGGGAGCCTGAATGCGAATCGAGACCTCGAACTTTTTCATGGCCATGATGGTAACATGCCGGTTACCTAATTGCCAGGGCTTCGAGAACAGCAACCCAGGATTTTTCGAACACCTGAGCGCGGAGCGACCATAGCGCTTCGCTTTCCGGTTTGGGCCGGTGGAGCACCGTTACGCGTGTTCCCCCGGTTTCGGGCGTGAAGGTAATATCCACCGCAGTGGGCTGCGCCGGGCCGGTTCCGAGGTAGAAATCGAGGGTCAGACGGTGGGGCGGTTCCCAGGTAAGCACCCGGCCAAGGTCCGCTTCGCGACCATCGCGGGCGCGCTCCCAGAAGCGACCGTCGGCTTCGAGGAACAGTTCGCTCTCCGGGTCTTTCGTGGGGCGGTGGGTTTTCGGCCACCACTCGGAGACTTGCGCCGTGAATATGTGGAAGGCCCGATCGGGCGGGCAATGCATCAGGATCGACTTTTCAAGCATGTCAGTGGACCGGCTTCTTTCGGGATAGTTCCTCAAGGCGCGCCAAGGCCGAATCCCAGAACTCGTCGAGGAAATCGCGCACGGGCGCAAAGCCCTTCAGTCGGATGGCGTATTGGTGACGAGCGCCGCTGCCGCGAGCTTCGACGAGTCCGCTTTGCGCGAGGACGCGGATGTGGCGTGAGATAGCGGGCCGGCTGATGGGAAAGCGTGCGGCGAGTTCGTTTACGGAAAGGGGGGCGTCGCGGAGCTGGCGCAGGATTTTGCGGCGGACGGGGTTGCCCAAGGCATCGAGAGCGTGCACGGTTTGTAACTTAAATGTTACCGCACGCCGCTGCTGTACTGTTCCCAATGGGCCGTGCGGGGGCACCGTTGAGAGCTGGGTAGAAACCGACAACCGCGGTGTATTGCCCGGTCCGGGCACGTCGAGCAGAAGCTCGGCGACGGGGCTTCCCTCGACCTCACAGCCTGGAGCCTGTGCCAACCGGTCAACTTCGGCTCCGGTGGACCAACTCCCGGTGGTGCGCAGAACGGCAAGAACGCGGCTTTCGCCGCGTGTCCAGTTGCCCTTAGGCAGGGACACGGCCCCACCCCGGCAGAACCCGCACTGTAGAAGCTCCAGCGTCCCCAACTGACTATTCGCGGGCCGCCGAACCCTGCAGGACAGGCTGACGCCAACTACCTTTTTCGCATGGGCGGGATCTGGGTAAGGCCGGCGTTGAAGGAGTCCAACTTCTCCTGCGCGCGCACGAGATCCATTCTGGCTCGGGTTACTTCCGGCATTCCGGCTACGCCGCCCTTGAATCTCTCCTGGGCCACATTGAGTTGCGACAACGCAATCTTCACTTCCTCCTCCAGCGTGTGTTGGTAAACCTTCCGGGCTTGCTCGTTCTTCTGTTGTTCCTGGCGCGTGAGTTTCGTTTGCTCTGGTGTGGCCGTGATCCCGGCGGCGGAAACGTCGTGATAAGTGGACGCGAGGATCGCGCGGCTGTCATCGGCCAGCTTGCGCTGGTCCGCAAACTCCTGCGCCACGCGCTTGTAGGCGGCAATCGCATCGTAGCTCCTGCCGAGTTTCCGGTCACATTCCGCGACGCGGAACAGAGCGGTGGCTGCAACCTGGCGGGCTTCATCGAACTGCGAGATCGCAGCCTTATAGTTCTGAATCGCCGCGTCGAGGTTGTGTTTGGATTCCTCTTCCACAACTCCCTTGCGGAGGCTCTCCGTCATGCGGTCCTGAGCCATGCCCGCCGTCGCGGAGACCATCAGTATCGCGAATATGACAGCAATCTTCATCTTGTTAGTCCTCGGTGATCAATCTATGCTCGGGGGTTTGAAACTCACACTCAGCGTCGTCCAGTCGATATCCAATGCCATGAACGGTCAGTATCCAGCGTGGCGTTTCCGGCGCAGGTTCCAGCTTTGCGCGCAGGCTGGCGATGTGATTATCCACGGTCCGTGTTGTCGGAAAAGCAGTTGCGCCCCAGACCAGATCCAGGAAACGTTCGCGTGTCACCGGCTGACCCTCATTCTCGGCCAGGAGCCGCAAAACCGCGTATTCCTTTGCGGTCAGGTGGAGCGTTTCGCCATTGCGGTGCGCAGTAAAACGCACCAGATCGATCTTCACTTCGCCCAACCGCAGCGCGGTGGCAATTCGTTGCCGCCCACGCGCACGCCGCAGCAGGGCACGAACGCGCGCCAGCAGTTCATCGGTGCTGAAGGGCTTCACCAGATAATCGTCCGCGCCGTTATCGAGGCCGGTGACGCGATCCTGCACTTCTCCCTTGGCGGTCAGCATCAGGACCGGCGTATCCACGGCCCGGCGGCGCAATTCGGCACAGAGCGCGAAGCCATCCAGACGTGGCAGCATCACGTCGAGCAGCAACAGGTCGGGCTTCTGTTCCAACGCCTGCTCGAGGCCTGCCGCGCCATCGGCAGCCGTCTGCACGCGATAGCCTTCGGAATCGAGGATGTCGCGCATGGCCATACGCATAGCCGGCTCGTCTTCCACGATGAGGATGCGCGCGGCGGGGTTCATGATGATGTCGCTCCCGCATGCAGCGGCAATTCGAGCCCGAAGCTGCTCCCGCGGCCTTCCGCGCTCTCGACCAGGACTCGACCTCCGTGCCCTTCGGCCACGTGTTTGACGATGCTCAGGCCAATCCCGACGCCCCGGGTCTCGCGGCGCAGTTCGTCGCCGCGCCGATAGAAACGCTCGAAGATGCGCGCGTGATCCACCATGGGAATGCCCGGTCCGGAATCGCGGACCCACAGCCTGACCTTATCGCCGCGCACTTCCATTTCCACCTGCACTTCCGAGCCTTCGGGGGAATGTTTAATGGCGTTATCGAGAAGATTCACCAGGGACTGTTCGACCGCTTCGTTGTCCCAACTGGGCTGGTTCGCAGGTTCCGGGGGTTCGGATAGCACGATGCGGATGTGACGCTGCTCTGCATTGGGTTGCATCAGCGCGACGGTGTGGCGCAATAGCGCCATCACGTCGACTGGCTCGAAACGATAGGTGCGGCGACCCTGATCGATGCGCGAGACGTCCAGCACATTTTCCACGAGCGCGGAGATCCGCCGGCATTCCTGGGCGATGAGCCGATAGTAGTCATGCCTCTTCGCCTCGGCCGTCACGCGGCCGCTTTCGAGACTCTCCGCCATCAGCCGGACGGCGGCAATGGGTGCGCGCAATTCGTGAGAAACGCTGGAAACGAAGTTGGACTTCGCCTCATTGAGACGTATCTGCCGGCGGTGCCCGTTCCAAAGGGTGATCAGGCCGATGAGAGCCGCTCCGGCGGCGCAAACGATGGCGAATTCGAGCAAGCGGCGGCGCTGCGTGGAACGGGCATAGAGGAGCGCGGGGTTCGCAAGATCGAGACGCAGCCCAAAACCGTGGCCGCGAGGGAGGGGAATGTTGCCGCCCGCGGACGCGAGTGGCTGCGGATTCGCACGCGGGCCAGGGTTGCCGGCAACACGCAACGGTTCGCCGCCGATCTGTACCGTCGCTCCGGCGTAATCCGGCAGGCTGTCTGCCGCCTGCAGGGCCTTTCGCAACACCGCTGTGAGAGATGTCTGGGAAAACAGCGTGACCTGCCACCCGTCGTTCACGGGATTGATCAGCGCCAACTCGGGCGGGCTGCTCTGATGGAGCCAGACTTCGCTCGGGCGATCCGTTCGCATCGAGGTGCCAAGCAGAGCGTGCAGACTCTCGCGAGTGCCGTCCCGCGCTGTCTCCTCATCTTTCCAGCGCCGCTGTAATTCCGCAACGCGGCTGGCCAGCGCCCCGTTGCCGGCGGCCTGCTGCGCGGCCTGCAGAACCTCCTGGGTCAGGAACGACACGTGACTGACGGTGTTGTTCTCCACCGCCTGGAACAAACGATCGTCCAGGGTTCCCGCGCGGGTGTGCTGCAGCGCCAGCAACAGGGCCAGCGGTGCAATCGGCGTGCCGGATGGCGTCACGGCGCGGGGAAATATTTGGGCCAGACTGATTGCTTGTGCGGCAAGATCGGCGCTGGGATAAGCCCAGTCCTTGAGTTCGAGAAATTCCCATTGCACGTTGCCGAGAAGCGCGGGGTTCCGGGCCTTGGAGTTCAAAAGGCCGGTTAAAGCGCCGCGCGCAACGGTGGCGTCGGGCTGCCGGGAGGCGGGATCCTGCGCGATTTTCCACCATTGCGCTTGTTGCGGTGTCAGGGACCGAGGCCAATCGGCAGGCACGGGCAGCCTGGCAGACTCTTCGGGCAGAACGACCGCGCCCCCGATGATACTGCCGCGACGGGCCGCGCTCTTCGCGCCGGATAACAGTTCGTCGCTCAATCGCTGGCCCATGAGGCGCGCCAGTTCCGGCGCGATGGCCCGGGCGTTGTCGCGCGCCTGCCGCTCGGCTTCGGTGCGGTCGTCACGCAGTAGATGCAGCGTGCTTCCGGCGAGAATGGCGACGGGGAGCGCGATCAGGATCGCCTGGAGGAGCAACGCGAGTTCCGGGCGGCGGAGGGTCGGCATGCCTACTGGACATCCTATCGTGTGGTTGAGGGAAGGATGTCACGGATTTGTCAATTGTTGAGCGGGGCAGGATCGCTTGCAGGGGCGAAGGAAACAATCGGGCCGATCCGGCTAGTCGCCCAAGGTGGAACTGAACTCCGCAAGACCACTCGCGGGACCAGTCCGTGGCTCAGGTCGGCGTTGCCGGGAAACCTCGGCGTGCATGGCGTCGGGAGCCAAATCGATCTCGCCAGGCCAGGCAACCGCTCCACAATCAATGACGACCTGCGAGAAGAAGTGCGAGTCCGTCAGTGGCGCAAGCGCGCCAGTCATTTCTTCCAGGCGCAGGCGAACGTAGCCTTCCAGCCCGTCCCTGAAACGGACGAACAAACAGTAACCTGGCTCCGCTCTGACCTCAACTACGTCCCAGTACATTTGAACTCTCCGATCATGCCAGCGGCTCAATTCTTGCCGGGGTGTTTTTACGGCAGAGCTGCCAGTCTTCCAGCAACTCCTCTCTATGTATGATCGCCCATTCCTGCACCAGGTTCAATGCCCGGCGAGGCAACTGGCCTTCAATGGATTAACAGCGTGCCAATTTCGATTGTGGCCTCAAACTCGCCATAGCGCGCATGGAAATGCGGCGGCGCATGGTCGTTGTCGAACATTCGAATCAGGATACCGTAAAACGTGCTGATCGTGGGCATTCCGCGATGCCGATATTAGCACCTCAGCCAGAGTACGCACGAAACGCCGCGATGGCCGGGCGTTATCACGCGCCGCCAAACGGTAGCAGCCACGTCGCTCGAAATTGACATATACTACCGGGCATATGATCTTGAAGCCTGCGTGGACCGGTTTAGCCGCTCTTGCGTGCGGTTCGTTATTCGGGCAGACCGCGCAGGCTCAGGCCCGATTCGAAATTGCTGACGTTCAGGTCACCCCCAAAATCGTGGCCAATCCGTACATGGAGGTAACCCCTCCCAACAAAGGCCGCTACGAGTTTCACAGCGCCTCCATGATCGACCTGATCCAGGCGGCATACGGGTTTGACTTCGACAAGATTCTGGGCGGCCCGAGCTGGCTCGAAATGGATCGATTCGAGGTGATCGCGAAGGTGCCTCCCGGAACGAAAGAAACAGTCCCGCCAGGGCCCGCGCAGGGGGCGCTGCCCGAGGCGGTGAAAGAGATGCTTCAGTCGGTGTTGGCGGATCGTTTCAAGCTGGTGATCCGCCAGCAGACCAGGCCGCTGCCGGGTTACGCTTTGGTCGTGGATAAAAAGCCGCAGATGAAAGAGGCTGATGGATCGGGCGATACCGGTTGCAGATTCGTTCCCCCGATCGATCCGACGGACACGATGATCCGATTTTCCTGCAAGAACATGAGCATGGGCGCATTCGCCGCTTTTCTGCCGAGGCTGGTGGGTGGACCCGGAATGATCGACAAAACGGAACTGAAAGGCCTGTGGAATTTCGACCTGAAGTGGCAAAGGAGCGCGGCCCCGCTGGGAGGGGCGGACGAGATCGGTAAACAGCTCGGTCTGAAACTGGAATCGCAGCCGATTCCCACGCCGATCCTCATGGTGGAGAGCGTCAATAAGACGCCTACCGCCAATGGTCCCGGCGTGGCGGAAGCGCTGCCTGTGAACCCCGAACCGACCGCATTCGATGCGGCGACGATCAAGCCCACCGACCCGGACTATAACGGTCCTCCCACCTTCGGCCGGCAGTCGGCGAGTCTTTGGGCGGGTCGCGGCGCGTTCCTTTCGACGCTGCTTGTCAGAGCGTTCAGCCCTTCTTTTATCGAGAGGAACGACGACCTTGTGGTGGGAATGCCAGGCTGGGCCAAGTCGGCGAGATATGACATCAATGGAAAGCAACCGCCGGGATCGCCTGCGAGCGCGCGCCTGGCTCCGATGCTGCTCACGTTGCTGGAAGAGCGGCTGAAGCTGAAGTGGCATACCGAAGAACGTCCGGTTTCCGTGTATGTGCTGGTGGCAGCAAAGCCTAAAATAAAGAAGGCCGATCCGGCGAGCCGTACCCATTGCCTGCAATCCGCTCCGCCGGCGGGATCGCCGCCGGGCTCGGTTTCCATGAACTGTCAGAACATGACGATGGAGCAGTTTGGGGATCAAATTCGCCGTAGTTTGCCGGGACCGGGTTCGCCAGTGCTGGATTCCACAGGCCTGGAGGGTGGCTGGGATTTTGCTTTCACATTTGTCTACCCGCGAGTGCCGGTGGGAGCGAATCCCAGCGGAGATTCGGCGGCACAGGGGGGTGTTGCGGCTGCCTCGGATCCAAATGGCGGCATGACGATTATCGAGGCGATCGATAAGCAACTTGGTTTAAGGCTGGAAACTCAGAAGCGGCCGATGACGGTTACCGTGATTGACCACGTGGAACAGACGCCGAGTGACAACTGAAAGCGAGTTGAAACAAGCTGTGGTTATGTACCACAGTACGAAGCCGGCGGTCACTGATTAGCGGATTCGCCCTTGTTGAGACCGCGCGAACTATGCCTTATGCGTCACGCAGAAGTTTCACTATCGATTCGACGATCCGCGCCCGCACCACCGCAGGACGTAGCTTTGCGCCTGACAAATCGGAAACGGAAAACGCACCAGGACTACTGCGCCGGCTGAAGGTGCGCCCACGCCGCATCCTCCTCGGGACGATCCCAGTCCTGAGCCAAAGCAGCTTCGCTGAGCAGTGCACCTTCGGGAACTCCCGGGCTCTCTTCAAGAATAGTGACCAAGGCACGGCGCATGGTCGGCAACTGCACTGGTTCCAGCAGGTGTACTCCGCCCCGCTCGTCAATTACTGCTTCGACCGTTCGAATCATATGTGTCGCAGTTCCTTAACTGAAGCTTACACAAGCTCCGGACGCCTGGCCAGTTCGGCCTCGCTAAGAATATGGATGGATGGCTGTCGCGCTCACGCGCCTGGCCGGGATCGGCAACAATTCGCACCGCAAGATGTACTTACCAAGCCCGTCGTCGTCTTCCCACGCGTCAGTCCGCGAGATCTCCTTATATCCAAGCCTCGCTGCATCCCGTGTCCGGATCTTGCGACCGTCAAACGGACCGTCTTTCTGAACGATCTCGACGAATGGAGCCGTCTGCATGAGAATCGACTCGACTCTCCATGTGAACCAACGGCAGGCTTCCCTCGCCTGCACTACTCGGTGTCGGTTACTGTCGGAACCAACGCTGCCGATATTTCGGTACTGGTACAGTTTGAATGCCCGGTACTGGCGCAGTGTGAACTGGCTTTCCCGTTACGGTTTTCTTCCGACCTTGATGTGGATCACCCTAGTTTGCTTTCCGGGGTCTATCTCCACCGGCAACCGGTCCTTGATATCAGCAGCAGGAGACAAACCAAAAAATATCTCGTTGTTGAGGGCGTCACCTATCTTAACGAGCTCCGGAAGTTTGTCCGTCGGAGTTGATTGGATTTCGGCAAGAGACTCCATAGTGTCCACCACAATGTGGACGCCGTCGTATACCCCTATCTCTACAATATCGTTGGCTCCAGATATCTGGAGTGCGGGAGCGGGCGAATATGTTACTTTGCCTCGTTTCCATTCTGCGAGTTGTAGCGTCCGGTCGATCTGCTTAAGCAGTTTCAGAGAGTCGTCATCTGGCGACACTGCCGTGAACGCGTATTCAGTACCTTTGAATTGTCTAAGTCGCTCTGCCACTTTAGGGATGTCCACCAAAGTCCTTGGTAGCCTGATGCGTTCTATCTCCGTTGTTGTCTCTACTACGCGTTTCAATGCTTCAGAAACGCGCGAATCGGCTTCATCGGCTTTGTGCTCTGCCCCACCAAGTCGAGTCTCGAATGAGTCTGCCTCTTGGCGCGCGCCGCGTGCAATAGTCAGGGCATCTGAAGCCGAATTCTGTGCTCTTGTGGAATTAGACAAGGCGTCTGACGAAGCCCTTTGGGCGTCTAGATTTTGATAATGCCATCTCCAGAGACCCAGAAACGCGCTCTACTTTTTCTCCCGCCTGTTCGACCTGTTCGCCGAGGGAGCCAATGATTAACCCGGCAAGAGCGTTAGTTTTTATGAGCGAAAAAAGGCCGGTTCCGAGTCCAAGAATCAGGATCAGCAGAGACCGTCTACCGAGCGAATGGCGCGCATCTTCGGTGCGCCATTTGGTGTATTCCGCGACATATTCGCCAATACAGCCCAAACACACAAGTCCCTCTGATGCGTACTCGCAGAATTCCCAGATAGCTGACCATTTAGCAGCAGACGCTACATCGGGAGCGCTCACGATCATCTTGGCCCGTCAAAATCGAACTGTACCACTACCGATATTTCGGAACCACTGACTTCAGTAGTGGATCCGTGAAATTTGAAGAACTCTACGGCGAACTCCGCTGTTTGTCCGCCCGAGAAGTCGGGATAATTGCGGTCCTGAATAATCCACGCACTCAGGCCGATATTCCAGGCCACCGACTATGCCCCCATATACTTCACAGCCGTCCACAGCCTTGTCTTCGCCGAGGCCTGCAACGCATCCAGCGCCTCATGTACCAGCAGCGCATCCGCGAAGTTCGGGTGGAAATCCTGGCCGCTCGCCAAACACTGCACGAACTCCGCCAGCGCCGCGATGAACGTGTGCTCGTATCCGATGATATGCCCCGGACGCCAGAAGTTCGGGAAGATCGGGTGCTTCATATCCGTCACCAGCAGATTCCGCGCGCCCTGCTCCGGCGAGGGGTCTTTTGCATCGAGAAACTCCAGACGGTTCAGGTCTTCCAGATTGAAGCGCAACATGCCGCCGGAGCCGTGAATGTCGAACGCGTTCCGGTTCTTGCAGCCAATCCCGAAGCGCGAGGCCTCAAATCGCCCCAGGCTCCCGTTGTCGAAGTTCACCAGCGCGGAAATGGCGTCGTCTACCGTGCGGCCTTCGGCAAAGATCCGCGTGGTCGCGATGCCTTCGGTGATACGGCCGTTCAGATACATCGAAAGATCGAGCGCGTGCGTGAGCAGGTCGTCGGCAACGCCCGAACCGGCGAGCGCGGGGTCCATCTTCCAGCTCGGTGGACGCGAGGTGTCGGCGCCCCATTGCTGAAAGTAAGTCGCGTTGTAGTGGTAGATTCTGCCGAGACGGCCTTCCGCGATCAGTTGATGAGCGTAGGCGATGGCCGGAACGCGCCGGTAGTTGAACCAGACCAGCGTCGGCACGTTGCGCGCCGCGTGGACCATGGTGCGGGCTTCGTCGGCGGAGAGCGCGAGGGGCTTTTCGCACAGGATGATCTTGCCGGCTTCGGCGGCGGCGATGGCGGCCGGGGCGTGGAGGTAGTTGGGGAGGCAGATATCGACCGCATCGATATCCTTGCGGTCGATGGCGGCGCGCCAGTCGGTGGAGGATTCTTCCCACTCCCACTGTTGGGCGATCTGGTTGAGCGCGGCTTCGCCGCGGCCGCAGACGAGGGTGCGGCGGAGTTTCCAGGGCAGGTCGTAATAGTGGCCCGCCTGGCACCAGGCGTTCGAATGTGCTTTGCCCATGAAGCCGGTGCCGAGGAGGGCTACGCGGAGTTCTTTTTTGCTCATGTGAGTCTGATTCCAGGGATTCGCGTACCGCTCCCTTACGGTCGCGGCTCAGAAGAGTTGAAGAGTTAGACCGCTATGGCCGCCGCAAAGAGAATTTTGTTCTCGTAACGGAGCGGCGGCGGCCATAACAAGCGGGGATACCAAGGGGCGGCAGCCCCTTGTCTAGTTAGTGTGAAGCGCGGGGTTGGCGGCAGACCCTACAACGCTTTCGTGGTGCGTTTCGCGGCGTCCCAGCCGAGAGGCTTGCCCAGTTGCATCGATTCGAGTGCGATCAGGCAGGGCAGCGCGGACGAGTAGCCGATTTCCATCGGCGCAGTCGGTTTTTTGCGGGACTTGACGCAATCGAGGAAGTTCCGGGTATGCACGTCGAGCGGATAGTCTTCTTCGACACCACCGCGCGGATTCAGGTTTATCTTCGCCTCAACCGCATCTCCGCCGCCAGCACCACGCCCCCCACCTCCGCCGCGACCGCCACGACCGCCACCTCCGCTCGCGCCGGGGGCGATCGAAACACCGCCTGCGCCCAGGGTAACACCGCCCGCAGTCGGCGGAGGAGGCGCGCCCTGTTTCCGGATTACCGGCTGCACCTGAGGACTGACTTGCCAGCCCTGCCGGTTCACATGCATCCAGCCGCGGCTGCCGATGAAGTAGTTGCCCCACGCCTCGATGCCATCGGCAGTCGCCGGCACTGCGTTGGCAAACGTCATCATGAAGTTGTCATATTTCCAGGAGATGGAGAAGGTGTCGGGCACCTGTTCCGGATCGGAGTCGGGCACTGTGACGCGCATCCCATTGGCGAAAGTTACCAGCGGCGCTTTGCCATCGGCATTCATGAACCAAAGGCCGACATCCACGTGGTGCGCGCCCCAATCGCCTATCATTCCGCTGCCGTACTCATACCAGGCGCGGAAACCGAGACGGCTCGGCTTATAGGCCCTCTTCGGCGCATCGCCCTGCCACATGTCCCAGTCGAGACCGGCGGGTACCGGTTGTTCCGCTTCCTTCGGCCTCGAGTAGGCGCCCGGCTGGAGAATCATGACGTGGCTGATTAGTCCCAGCGCGCCAGTATCGAGAAACTTTTTCGCCTCGATAAAGTAATCCCAGCTTCGCTGGTGCGTCCCCACCTGAACGATTTGCTTACCCTTGTTGTAAGCATCGATCATTGCGTTGATGCGGGGCACACTGTTGGATGCCGGTTTCTCGACATAGACGTCTTTACCCGCGGCGATGGCATCCACCATGATGCGGCTGTGTGAAAAATCCGGCGTCGCGATCAGCACCGCGTCGATATCCTTGCGATCCAGAATTCGGCGATAGTCGCCGACGACATCGAGCTTGAACGTCTGGCGCGCCGGAGTCATCCACGGGACCAGCTTGCCGTCCCTGTTCACCTCGGCGACTGCCAGGAATTTGCAATCGTCGTGACGCACCAGGGAATCGAACACCCGGCCGCCGCGGTTGCCCGCGCCGATGATGGCCATCTGAATTTTGTCGTTGGCTCCAAAGGCTTTAGTCGCCGCGGTCGCGGCCATTGCCGCCGCGGAAGCTTTGATAAAGGTACGTCTGTTGTCCATGGGATGTCTCCTGACGTCAATTGCTACCGGGTCTAGTATACAATCACGAAAGTTGCTTCGTACGACAAATTTATGCGGATTTTAGTTCTTGGCGGTGACGGTTATTGCGGATGGGCCACGGCGCTCTACCTTTCGAAGAAGGGCCATGATGTATCCATGGTGGACAATTATGTTCGCCGCCTGTGGGATCACGAACTGGGTGCGCAGACGCTGACTCCGATCCAGCCGATGACGCAGAGGCTGAATTGCTGGCGCGACCTTACGGGCAAGGAAATCCGGATGCATGTGGGCGACCTCATGGATCACAGTTTTCTCGCCGACGTGATTCGTGAGGACCGGCCCGAGGCTGTCGTGCATTTTGCCGAACAGCGGTCGGCTCCATATTCGATGATCGATCGGCAGCATGCGGTTTTCACCCAGACGAACAATGTTGTCGGCACGCTGAATCTGTTGTTTGCGCTCCAGGAATTCGCGCCGGATTGCCATTTGGTCAAGCTCGGCACGATGGGCGAATACGGCACGCCGAACATCGATATCGAAGAAGGCTACATCATGATCGAGCACAACGGCCGCAAGGATCTGCTGCCGTTCCCGAAGCAGCCGGGCTCGTTCTACCACCTTTCGAAAGTTCACGACAGCCACAACATTGCCTTCGCGTGCCGGATCTGGGGGCTGCGCGCCACCGATCTGCATCAAGGCGTGGTTTACGGAACGCTGACCGAAGAAAGCGCGCTCAACGAAGCGCTCATCAATCGTTTCGACTACGACGAAGTGTTCGGCACGGTGCTCAACCGCTTCTGCGTGCAGGCGGCGGTGCAGCATCCACTCACGGTTTACGGCAAGGGCGGGCAGACGCGCGGTTATATCGATATTCGCGATACGGTGCGATGCATTGAGCTGGCATGCCTGAATCCGGCGGCGCGAGGCGAGTGCCGCGTGTTCAATCAGTTCACCGAACAGTTCACGGTGCTGCAGCTGGCGCACATGGTTCAGGACGTGGCGAAGAAGGTGGGACTTAAGGTTTCCATCGACCATCTGGCCGATCCGCGTGTGGAACTGGAAGAGCACTACTACAACGCGAAGCATTCGCGACTGGCGGATCTGGGGTTGCAGCCGCATCTGCTGTCCGATTCGCTGCTGGATTCTCTGCTGAATATTTCGGTTCAGTATCGGGACCGCATCGATCAGTCTCTCTTTATGCCGCAGGTCAACTGGCGGACTTATAAGAATGAGCGGAAGCAATCGCCGGTAGCGGCAGCGGTTTAGCCCCGGGGCCTGCCCGGCTGGACTTATGGCTAAGGGCGCCAATCCGGTCGTTCTGGTGCATGGCATCCTCGATACCGTGGCGCGACTTGGTTATCTGGAGTCGCATCTCCGTGAGAATGGGCTTCCGGTTTATTCCCTGGATCTGGTTCCCAACGATGGGCGCGCGGGGATTGAAATGTTGGCGCGCCAGCTTGCCGAATTTGTCGCGGATCGTTTTCCGTCGGGGCAATTCATTGACCTCGTTGGCTACAGCATGGGTGGGCTGGTGTGCCGATATTACCTGCAACAGCTTGGCGGCAGGGCGCGAGTTCGGAAGCTGGTCGCGATTGCCACTCCGCATCGGGGTACGTGGACGGCGTTCTTGTGGTGGAGTGCGGGTGTGCGACAGATGCGGCCGGGGAGTGAGTTCCTGCGAGAGCTCAATAGTGACGCGACTTCGCTGGACGGGATCGATATATTGTCGCTTTGGAC
>Ga0302320_10013168_pt1 | contig 17314 bp, 15 predicted proteins | sample Bog_T0_3_FD_202130 | JGI IMG/M metagenome (GOLD analysis project Ga0302320, IMG submission 202130) | Peat permafrost microbial communities from Stordalen Mire near Abisko, Sweden - Bog_T0_3 | ecosystem: Environmental > Terrestrial > Soil > Wetlands > Peat | place: Sweden: Abisko, Stordalen Mire...
GCCGAACGACCCCCGCAATCTTGCCCTCTTCCTCCGCGGTTGGCAGATGATAAAACCGCGCGCTCAGATCGCCGGCCATCAGCGACCGCGCCTCGGTCGACAGCGTCCGCCGAAAGCTGTCGCTGAAACCCCGCACCCCCACCAGCGCAGCCACGCCAACCGCGACTGACACCACCACAAAGCCGAACTTGCCCGGCGCGGAGCGCAAATCCCGCCAGCCAATGGCTCCGGCCCGCCTCCAACTCAATGCGCGCTTAGCCATTCTGTCCCTGCTCCACCGCCACAATCGCCGCCTGCGCCATGTAGGGCAGGCTATCCTCCACCACCATCCCATCCCGCAGAACGATCTTGCGGTCGGCGCGGCTGGCCACCTCGGGATCGTGCGTCACCAGCACCAGCGTGGCGCCCGCCCTTTGTTGGCGCTCCAGCAACAGGTCGAGAACCAACTTCCCGTTCGCTGAGTCCAGGTTCCCGGTCGGCTCATCGGCCATCACAATCGGCGGCTCCACCACAAAGGCCCGCGCCAGCGCCACCCGCTGCTGTTCGCCGCCCGAGAGCTGCACCGGATAATGGTCCATCCGCTCCGCAAGCCCGACCTCGCCCAGCAGCCGCCGCGCCCGCTCCAGTCCGCTGCCCTCCATATTCAGTTCATAGGGCAGCAGAACATTCTCCAGAGCCGTAAGTGTCTCAATCAATTGATACGACTGGAAGACGAACCCGATCTTCTCTCCGCGCACCGCGGCCAGTTCCGCCTCCGCCAGATTGTGGATCGGCGCGCCATCCAGCCAGACTTCGCCGGAGCTGGGCGTGTCGAGCCCCGCCAGCAGCCCCAACAGCGTGCTTTTTCCGCTCCCGCTGGCCCCCAGAATGGCCACAAACTGCCCGGCCGGAATGGTCAGGCTGATTCCCTTCAGAATCTCCACCCGCCGCGCGCCATTCTGAATCCACTTCTTCGCGTCCCGAACCTCGATCACTCTGACCGCCTCCTGCTCCCTGATCCCTGGCCCCTGATCTCTGATCCCTGTATTTCGCTACACTACTCCTGTGGACGTTCGCCGCTCGTTAATCGTTTCGCTCTGGCTGATTCTCATGGCCTGCCCGGCTCTGACCGCTCAACGGCAAGCCGCCGCTCGTCCCATCCTGGTCTGCTATGGCGACAGCATCACCGCCGGCCACGGCCTTCAGACCGGCCAATCCTTTCCCGACGCCCTGCAACGCGACCTGGATGCCCACGGCTACCACTATAAGGTGAATAATCAAGGAACCAGCGGCGCAACCACCAAAGACGCCGTCGCCGGTCTGCGCTCCATCCTGCTGCTGCATCCGGCGGTCGTCATCGTCGAATTCGGCGGCAACGACGGCCTTCGCGGCCTCCCGCTGGAGCAGACGCGCCGCAACCTCGACGCAGTGCTGACCGCTCTCGAAAACGCCCACATTAAAATCCTGCTAGCCGGCATCACCCTGCCGCCCAACTACGGGCCAGACTACATTCAGCAATTCGACCAGCTCTTCCGCGGGCTGGCAGCCAAGCACCACGTAGCCTTCGTGCCCATGATTTACAAAGACCTGATCCACGTCCCTGATACCATCCAGGCCGACGGCATCCACCCCACCGCCAAAGGCTCCGAAATCATCGCGCGGACGCTGCTACCCGTGCTGAAGCCGCTGCTGCGCAAAGGCCAGTGAACAGTGGTCAGCAAATTCAACCCCGGCAGCAATCTCCCTGCGGCCGAGAAGGTCGAACCCGGGCAGAACGGACTGACCACTGTTCACTGATCACTGTCCACTGAGAACCACCATTGGCTGAAAAAGCGTCCCGGCCACCCGCTTGGCAATTCCCACCAGCTCCCGCTGCCCGGCAAAGACCTTCACCAGGGGCGCGCCGGAAAACTCCGGCAGGTTGGCCTGCGCTCCGTTTCTCAGCCGTCCCAGAGCTATTGCGTCGCCAGTCACCGAAGGCATCTCCGGCAATAGGCTCCGAGGATGCACGCAAAGCTCCTCCAGCGCTTCCACGTTCCCGGCCAACGGCTCCAACTCGTCCAGAGTGTGCGCCCCGGTCAGGGTGAAGACCCCGGCCTGAGTGCGCCGCAGACTGCTCAAGTGGGCTCCGCAACCCAGATCCTGGCCCAGTTCATGCGCCACCGAACGCACATACCCCCCGGCGCTGATGCTCATTGTGAAGGCTGCCTCTGCTCCGTCCAACGCGGTGATCTCGAAGGAGGAAATACGGACTGTTGCCGGCTTGAGTTCAACTGGCTTGCCTTCGCGGGCCAGTTTGTAGGCGGGCTTGCCGGCAATCTTCTTAGCGGAGTAAGACGGCGGCATCTGCTCCATCTCGCCATGAAAGCGGGCTGCCGCGGCGCGAACCTGCTCCAGGGTCAATACCGGCAGGCAGTCCGGCCCGACAGCCTCGCCTTCGGCATCATAGGTGTCGGTCGCAAAGCCGAAGCGAATCGTCCCGGTATAGCTCTTTTCAGCCGAAGAAAAGTACTGCGCCAGCCGCGTGAACTTGCCCAGCAGCAGGGGCAGAACACCGGTGGCCATGGGGTCCAGCGTGCCCAAATGTCCAATAGAGCGCTCGCCGGTGATTTTGCGCAATCGGCCCACCACATCGTGGCTGGTCATTCCGGCCGGTTTATCGATTACGAGAAGTCCGTTCACTTCTTCACTTTAGCTGACCGGCCCTGGTCGCAGCTCGCCGCCAACTCCACGCCGCTCACACTCAGCCGTTGCTCGGCTGCCGCACCAGCGAGAGGAACTCCAAACGCGTCTCCTTCTGGAGGAAGCAGCCCTGCATCGCCGAAGTCACCGTCGAAGAGTGCTGCTTCTCGATCCCGCGCATCATCATGCAGAGGTGCCGCGCCTCGATCACCACTCCCACACCCTGCGGCGCTATCGCATCCTGGATTGCGTCGGCAATCTGCCTCGTCAGCCGCTCCTGAATCTGCAGACGCCTAGAAAATACTTCAACTAATCGCGGTATCTTGCTCAGTCCAATTACCTTACCTTTTGGGATATAGGCGACATGCACCTTGCCGAAAAAGGGCAGCATGTGATGCTCACAGAGCGAGAAGATCTCAATATCCTTGACGATCACCATCTCGTTGTAGTCTTCGTCGAAGAGCGCCCCGCGCAGAATCTTCGAGGGATCCTCGTCGTAGCCCTTGGTCAAGAAGGCCATCGACTTCTCCACCCGCCCCGGCGTCGCCAGCAATCCCTGGCGGTTGGGGTCCTCACCCAGCCGGCTAAGAATCTCGCGGTACATCTCCTCGGTGCTCACTTCGCTCAGCCCTTCGTCTGTCCTTGCCGTCCTCGTCATTGCCATCGGTAGCGCCATGGTTCTTATCCTCCCGCCCTGGAGAACAGGGCGTCTTGGTCCTCGTCCCATAATTTGTCATTCTGTGCGGAGCAGGCCGCTCTTTGCGACTTCCGCAGTCGAAAGCCTGCTCTCAGCGTAGTCGAAGGGAACCTGCTTTTGCCCTCACTCGCCGTAACACTCAAAGAAGTTGTTTTCAGTCTCTTCCACGCGCACCCGCTCCAGCTCGCCCGTCGGCGGCGCGTCTTTCAGCAGCTCAAAGACCGCTCTACAGAGATTCTCCGTCGTCGGCGCCTGATTCACAAAGAGCGGATCGAGGTTCAGATTGGCGTGATCAAAACGATCCAGCACCCGTTTTCGCACCACTTCATCGAGCGCGGCCATGTTCACCACCATGCCGGTCTCCGGGTCCACCGCTCCGCCCACCAGCACTTCCACCACGTAATTGTGCCCGTGGCCATGTGGATTGTTGCACTTGCCATAAACGGCCCGATTCTCTTCCGGTGAAAGCGCATCCGCATGCAGCCGGTGGCTGGCGCTCACCATGTAGCGGCGCCCGAAACTCGCCCTCATGCCTCACCTCGGTAATCCACCCCACGGACGAAGACCTGTTCGTGGGGACCCCGGAACTCGGCAAAGATCTCCGGCGTCTCGTAGACACGCACCCGGCTCAATTGCGCTCCGCCGGCCACCGTCACAGCCGGCTCCAGCCGCTTCCACGCCGCAATCGCAAGATTCTCCGTAGTCGGGATCGTCGCGGCGGTCTCTGTCGCTGCGAATTCGGGAGCCTCCAGATTCAGATGGCGATGGTCCCACGCGTCGAGAACATCCCGCTCCATCACGGCCTTAAGCCATTTCAGATCAACCACAAAGCCGGTCACCGGGTCAGGCTCGCCGGCCACCGTAACCTCCAGCGTGTAGTTGTGTCCATGGCCATTGCGATTGGCGCACCGCCCGAAGACCTGATGGTTCTTCTCCTCCGGCCAGGACGGGTTCCAGTAGTAGTGCGAGGCGGAAAACGTGGCCCGCCGCGTCAGATAGATCATTCCGCCCCCCTAGTGGACAAGATGCTTCAGCCCCAGCCAAGGCTTCATACTTTGATCCTCCAGAGCGGCTCCGCGGTCTCGCGGGACCAACCCCGTCCGGGCATCACAGCGGCTTTCTCCGGCAACCTATATGATGCATGGGGGAGATTCGCATGAAGCACGGATTGGAACTGGCCATTTGTCTCATCGTTCTCGCAGCGCCGCTTCAGCAGGTTGCCGCCGCGCCCGCGCCCGATAGTATTGTCAGGACAACCTACGGCCAGTTCTCTGGCCATAAAGATCCTCATTCATCCGTCACGGTCTTCCGCGGCATACCCTTTGCCGCGCCGCCCGTGGGAGCGTTGCGCTGGCGTCCGCCCGTGGCCTCGGCGCCCTGGAAAGGCGTGCGCAAAGCGGATGAATTCGCAGCCAGTTGCATGCAATCGGTTCATGGAGACTTCCTGCCATGGACAAAAGAATTCCTGGTCCAGGGTCAAACCAGCGAGGACTGCCTCTATCTCAATGTATGGACTCCGAGGCCTTCGGCAACCGCTGATTTGCCGGTTGTGGTCTTTATCCACGGAGGAGGCTTCTCCGAGGGCTCCGGAAGCATCCCGCTCTATGATGGGACAAACCTCGCCGGCACGGGCCTTGTCGTCGTGACGATCAACTACCGTATGGGCGTCTTCGGGTTCCTTGCCCATCCCGATCTGACGGCGGAATCGAGTCATCACGCTTCAGGCAACTATGGATTCATGGACCAGATTGCCGCTCTGCGGTGGGTCCAATCCAATATTCGAGCCTTTGGCGGTGATCCGCGCCGGGTAACGATATGGGGACAATCCGCCGGCGCCTTCAGCGTCGGCGCCCTGCTCGTATCTCCTGAGGCAAAGGGCCTCTTTCAGCACGCCATTGCCGACAGCGGCCTGGGAATCGCGGGGCTTCCCATGCATGGGCTCTCTGATGCCGAGGAGGTTGGCGTCCAGTTCGCAAGCTCCCACCATGCGCATTCCATCGGGGAGCTTCGGGCCCTTCCGGCAGGGGATTTGCTGCCGCGTCCGGGAGACTACTCCGGCCCAAGATTCGGGCCGGATGTTGACGGCTGGATCCTGCCCCAATCCCCGGGTGAGCTTGCCGCCCATGGCGTCGGTTCAGAGGTGCCGGTAATCACTGGCTATCAAGCGAACGATGGGATGCTCTCCGGACCGCCCATCCACGCTCTCTCGGACTACGCCGCGATGGCTCATCGTCTCTATGGGAGCATGGCGGACGAATATCTCACACTCTATCCCGCTCAAAGCGAAGACAAAATCGGCGCGGCCGCGCTTGAGGCCTCCCGTGATCGCGAGCGAGCTTCGGCGTATCTTTGGGCGACGCAGCGCCTGAAGAACTACAAAGTTCCTGTCTACACCTACTACTTCGACCGGGCAATCCCCTGGCCGCAACATCCCGAGTTTGGAGCCTTCCATTCAGGCGAGCTTCCCTATTTCTTCAGGAACCTCGCGGCCTTGGATCGCCCCTGGGAGCCCGACGACTCCCAGGTATCCGATACGGCCTCTTCTTATCTCAGGGAGTTTGCCAAAAGCGGCAATCCCAATGGCCCCCGGACGCCCCTGTGGCCGGCCGTTGATCCCGCGCATCCGGCGGTCATGGAAATCGGAGTGCGAACCGGGCCGGTCCCCTTGGACACCAGCATGAGATTCGCATTCTGGATTCGCTACTTCAACTCGCCGGAGAGCAAAAACGCGCCGCTCTTCTGAGTCTCGATTCTGCTAGGGCACTTCGACTGTTGGTTTAGAACGGATCTTCTGTCTTGCCCAAGGCTGCCGGTCGCTCCAGTTATAGGTAGCGCTGGCCTCCTGGCCGGCTGTCGCGTGGACCTCCCGGTCCACGTCGCACTCTGCACCAAAGGGAAAATGCTTTATCTGCGGGCTTTTCAAGTCTCCGGGAGAAGCTCTCAGCCCCGGCTCGGCAATTTGAGCCCCAGTTCCCGCATGGCGATTTGCAGGTCGGCCCAGGCTTCCCTCTTCTGGCGCGGATCGCGCAGCAGATATGCCGGATGGTAAGTCACAATCAGCTGTGTGCCGCGGACCGAGTGCACCCGCCCGCGCAGGCCGGCCAGAGGCTGGCGCGATCCCAGCAGCCAGGTGGCCGCGGTCGCGCCCAGAGCAACCAGCACCTGGGGACGAATCACGTCGATCTGGCGGAAGAGAAACGAAGAGCAGGTTGCGCCTTCTTCCGGCTCGGGAACCCGGTTGCCCGGCGGCCGGCACTTGACCACGTTCGCGATGTAGACCTCTTCGCGCCTTAGTCCCATGGCGGCAATCATATTGTTGAGCAACTGGCCGGCCTTGCCGACGAAGGGCAGGCCTTGCGCGTCCTCGTCGGCTCCCGGACCCTCGCCGACAAACATCAGCCGGGCGGAGGGCGATCCGTCGCCAAAGACCAGCTTGTTGCGGCCTGCGTGGAGCGCGCAGCGGGTGCAGTCGCCGATTTCGTCACGGATAAGCTGGAGAGCGGCGGCGCGGTCGGCCGCCGGGACGGCAGCGGCAATCTCGGGAGGGGCGGGCATGTGCTTGCGGGGCGGAATGGGCTGATCCTCCTGCGGATAAACTCCAACTGCGGGCGCTGCTTGGGGTTGCCGGTCTCCCGCGCTTTGGCCCGGAGGCTGAACCTGGGCAAAGGCTGGCTCCGCCTCCGCAGCTAACTGAGCCTGCAACGCCGGGTCGACGGGACGGCGGTAGAACTCCGTGAGTCCAAGGTCGCGATAGAAGCGGACGCGGGCAATCAGGGCCTGACGTGTTGCGGAATCGAGTTGTAGCGCCAACGTCTTCTCTCCACGCTGAGTTGCTTCACTCCACGGTAACTCTATTCAATAATCAGTTGCCGCCGCGAGGCAGGCTGAAGGGCTTCGCTGCGCACTCGATCCTGTCGATGCTGTTCGTCCTCGCCCTCGTCCATTTCGAGCACAACCGAGCTCGGCCGGCGCAGGGTAAGAATCTCATCGAGAATGCGATCGGCCAGCGAGTGCTTTGACATCTCGGGCAGCTCGATGGCCGTTGAGAGGGTGAGAAAAGTGGCTGCGTTGACCTCCGCGTCGAAACCCGAACCCTCGTGAGAGACGTCGTTGACTACGATGGCGTCGGCGCCCTTGCGCAGCAGCTTGGCGCGGCCGTTTTCCATGCGGTTTTCGGTCTCGGCGGCAAACCCGACAATCAATTGACCGGGATGCCGTCGCCGGACCACTTCCGCCAAAATATCCTCAGTCGGCGCGAGTTCCAGCGTAAGCGGCCCCGAGCGCTTCAGCTTTTGCTCGGAGACGGTGACCGGCCGGTAGTCGGCCACCGCGGCGGCCTTGATCACCAGGGTAGCCTCGGCCATCCGCCCGAGCACAGCCTCGCGCATCTCCGCCGCGGTGATCACCTTCACCAGCTCGCAGTGCGCCGGGGGATGCAGGGCTGAGGGACCGCTGATGAGAACGACTTTAGCGCCACGGCTCTGCGCGGCTTCGGCCAGGGCATAGCCCATCTTGCCGCTGGAACGGTTGCCGAGAAAACGAACCGGATCGAGAGCCTCGCGCGTGCCTCCGGCGGTGACCAGCAGGACTTCGCCGGCCAGGTCGTGGCGGCGGCCCAGGGCGCTCAGCACGGCATCGGCAATGGCCACAGGCTCCGCCATTCGCCCCGCGCCCACCATGCCGCAGGCCAGGTCGCCCGTCCCCGGCTCGATCACGCGGACCCCGCGCTGGCGGAGTGTCTCAAGGTTGGCCTGTGTCGCCGGATGCTCCCACATATTCACGTTCATGGCGGGAGCCACCAGCACCGGCGCGGTCGTTGCCAGGTAGAGGGTGGTTAGAAAGTCGTCAGCGATACCGTGGGCAAATTTGGCCAGAATGTTGGCCGTCGCCGGAGCGACAACCAAGGCATCGGCCCATTGCGCCTCGCCGATGTGCTCGATGCCATTCTGTTCGCTGGAGTCGCCGTATGCCGTCTCGCCCGTCCCCGTGTCTTCCCACAGGTTGGTGACGACTTTATGGCCGGTGAGCGCGGCAAAGGAGAGCGGCTGAACAAACTTGCAAGCGGCCTCGGTCATCACCACGTGGACTTCCAGGGCCTGGCGCTGCAAGGCGCGAACCAGCTCGGCCGCCTTGTATGCGGCAATCCCGCCCGAGACACCGACCGTTACTCGCATGACACGATTGTAGCCGGTTTCGATTGTGGAGAGCGCGAAAAGTCTAGACCAGCAGGATGGGAATACCCGGGCCTTCGATGGTTGGCTTGACCACCGGCACGTCGGCCTTCACGTAGGAGATCTTCCCGGCCGTGATCTCTTCCTGGGCAATGCGGCAGGGCTTGGTGGAATGGGTGGGGACAAGGGCGCGGGAACCGCTCTGCAACTGGCGCGCGCGACGGGCGGCTACCAGAACCTTGCGGTAGTTCGAGTCAAAGCCGGTTTCAATCGTCATCGGAGTCCTCTCCAAAGTTAAACTGCTGCTGGTCTGGCGGTTGGCCAATCTTGAAGGCCTCGAGCACGGGCTTCAGCCGTTCCTGCGAGTTCGCCTGTAGGCACCCCGCGGCCACTTCCAACACCCGCCCCGAACGATAGGCGATCGGCTCGTCGTTGCGATAGAAGCGTTCGGCCAGCACAATGGCCTCCAGTTGCGCCACCGCCCGGTCGAGAACGTCATTGACCAGAATATAACCGTATTCGCGATAATTCTCAATCTCCTCGCGCGCCGCGCTCAGGCGGCGGTAGACCTCCTCATCATCCACGACTCCCTCGGCGCGGCTGCGATTGCGCAGCCTGGTGCGCAGAACCCTCGGGTTCGGCGGCAGAACGATGATGCTCACCGCCTCCGGAATTTTGGCGCGCACCTGCGCCGCGCCCTGCACGTCGATGTCCAGCACCAGGTCAAGGCCCTCCCGGCGCGCCGCTTCGAGCGACGAGCGCGGCGTTCCGTACAAAGCTTTGCCGAAGACCTCGGCGTACTCCAGGAACTGGCCGGCGGCCACCATCCGCTCAAACTCCTCGCGGCTGACGAAGTTGTACTCGCGCCCATTCTGCTCGGAGCCGCGCGGCGCGCGCGTCGTCCAGGAGACGGAGAACTCAATCCCCGTCAACTGCTTGCGCACCTCGTTGACCAGTGTGCTCTTGCCCGATCCCGAGGGCGCCGAAATGATGAACAAAATCCCCGCCATGATGCAGTCCTTTGGACAGTTGTCAGTCTTCAGTTGTCAGTAGAATTATCAGCCACATCGGCAGTGAGTCCAAAGTCCCTTCAGGCGGCCTGATCTGTTCGCACTGCCGGATCAAAACTGACAACTGACCACTGAAAACTGACGACTTTTCCGTCACTCCACGTTCTGAATCTGCTCCCGCGCCTTCTCGATCTCCGACTTCATCGCCAGCCCCAGCTCGGTGACGCGAGTTCCCTTCCCCCCGATGCCGCCGGTCTTTGAGAGCAGCGTGTTGGCCTCTCGGTTCATCTCCTGGAGCAGGAAGTCGAGTTTCTTGCCCACCTCGCCGCCCGCCGCCAGCAACTCCCGGAAGTGGCCGATGTGCGTCCTCATGCGCTCCAGTTCCTCTGAGATATCGCTGCGCTCCACCAGGACGGCAACCTCTTCAAGCAGCCGCTGGCGATTGAACTCCGGGCCGGTGGCCGCCGCCAACCGCTCGGTAAGCCGGGCCTGATACCGCTCTTCGACCTCGGGGCGCAGCCCCGCCACTCCCTCGGTGGCCTCCCTCAGCCGGTCGAGGGTGCTATGCAGAATCGCCTCAAGAGCCTCGCCCTCCCGCGCCCTCATGGTCTTCAACTGTTCAAGCAGCGGTCCAATCTCCCGTTGCACGCTTTCAGCCAGCGCAGCCTGGTCCTCATCGCCGTTGGAGCGATTGTCGTTCTGCAATGCTCCCGGCAGGCGCAAGACAGCGTTCAGGTCGGGCTGGCCCCCGAGCGAATGTTCCTCGCGCGCGGCGGCAAAGGCCTCCAGGTAGCCATTCACCAGTTCCCGGTTGTAGCCCGCCCTTTGCTGGCTACCGCGATCGACTGAGAGCGTCAGGTCCACGTGCCCCCGCACCAGATTGTCCTTCAGAGCCTTGCGCAGCTCCATCTCCAGGCCATCAAGCCCCGAAGGCAGCCGCAACTGCACATCGAGAAAGCGATGATTCACCGTCTTCACGCTGAGCGTATAGCTCAGTTGGTCGTTCACGCCAACCTGCGCCCGCGCAAACCCCGTCATCGAATAAATCGGCATAGTTCTCTTCCTCTACGCTGCCAAGCTTCTGTTTCCTAGTCCCTAAGTCCCTAGTCCCTAAGTCACTGTTCTTCCGGCATCTCCATGAATTGCAATTGATAGAGCCGCTGATAGGTGGCGGATGTAGTCATCAACTCGTCATGAGAGCCGATCGCGGTAATGCGCCCGTCTTCCAGCACAGCAATGCGGTTGGCGCGCCGAATCGTGCCCAGCCGATGGGCGATCACCAGCACCGTGCGGTTCTGCATCAGGTTGGCCAGCGCGACCTGCACCAGCGATTCGCTCTCCGCGTCGAGCGCCGATGTCGCCTCGTCAAGAATCAGCACCGGCGCGTCCTTCAAAAGGGCGCGGGCAATGGCCAGCCGCTGCCGTTCGCCGCCACTGAGACGAAAACCCTTCTCCCCGATCACCGTGTCGTAGCCCTGCGGCATGCGCAGGATAAAGTCGTGGGCCAGAGCGTTGCGCGCGGCCTCTTCCACCAGCTTCAGGTGCACCTCCGGCTGCCCGTAAGCGATGTTGTTCCGCACCGTGTCGTTGAAGAGGATGGTCTCCTGCGTCACCTCCGCGACCTGGCAGCGCAGCGAACCCAGCGTCAGATCGCGCAGATCGTGCCCATCAATAAGAATCCGCCCTGAAGTCACATCGAAGAAGCGCGGTATCAGATTCACCAGCGTGGACTTCCCTGCCCCGCTCGGCCCCACCAGCGCCAGCACCTCGCCGGCCTGCACTTCCAGATCCACGTTATGCAGAATCTGGTGCTCGCCCTCCTCCGTCGAGTAGGAGAAGCCGACATTGCAAAACCGTATCGAGTTCTTGAAGCCCTTCAAGACTGCCGGATGCTGGCGCTCCCTCACATCATCCTCGGCGTCGAAGTAGCTGAAGATCGATAGCGAGGCTCCCATCGCCTGTTGAAAGCTGTTGTAGAAGAAGGCAAACTTGCGCACCGGGTCGTAAAGCTTGAAGAGCGCAACAATAAAGGTGATGAAGACAGCGGCCGTCATCCGCCCGTGCAGAATCTCGTTGCGGCCGATCCACAGCAGCAGCGCGATTGCCACCGCGCCGATAGTATCCATCAACGGCGAACTGATGGATTGAATGCGCACGCTGCGCAGATTGGCGCGAAACAGCCGGTTCGCCGCCTTCTTGAAGCGCAGAATCTCCCAAAGCTCGGTATTGAAGGCCCTGACAATACTGTTGCCGGTCACCGTTTCATGCAGAATGTTCTGAATCTCAGCCAGCTTGTCCTGCCCCGTCCGTGTGCGGGTCCGCACCGAGCGGCCAATCCGCCGCGAGGAGGTAATAATCACCGGCACAAAGAGCAGCAGCGCCCAGCTCAGCCGCCCTCCCAGCGCGATCACAGCCCCCATCGTGAAGACAAAAGTGAAGAACTGCTGCAGGAAGTCGCCCAGCACCGAGCTGACCGCATTCTGCACCCGATCCACGTCGTTGATCAGCGTGGAGAGAATGCTGCCCGTCGGATGACTGTGAAAGAAACTCGAGGAGCGCCGCAGCGTAGTCTCGTAGAGGTCGTTGCGCAGATCGGTAATCATGCCGAAGCCGGCGTAGTTCACCAGATAGGTGCCCGCGTAGTCGCTCAACCCCTTGACCACAGTCGAGACGATCAGCGCAAAGGCCACCACCGTCCAGGCATTATGCAGTTGCGGCGGCACAAAGTGATGAATGTCAAACTGCCAGCCCTGCGGCGCCGTGGGAAAGAGCTTGAGTTCGTTGGATTGATTGTGCGGGTTGAGCACCACGCCCAGAATCGGCACAAACAGCACGATCCGTAACGACTCCAGCAGCCCCACCATCGCCAGCAGCAAAACTCCCGGCAGCCACTGGAACCAGAACGGGAACCCGTAGCGCAGGAGGCGCAGCAATCTCTTCATACCGGTCGACCCGTCTGGCGGAGGCAAGACTCCATCCCCGCATTATATCTGGACAACGCCGCTGCCCGTTGCCCCATGCCGCAGCCAGTCCCCCGCGCCGTAGGCGCAGTGGTTGTTAGCCCCGCGCTTCAGCGTGGGGTTCGCAAAACCAACAATTCATTCGGAGTCCTGTAGGGACGACGTTCATGCAATTCCCGGCGACCGACGGGCATTTTCCAGCAACCCAACACCCACAGCATTTAGAATAAGCAATATCGGAAAATCCCTGCGCCGGCCTCGCCTGGCGGGAAAGCACGTACCCATCCGTATGCAACGCTGGTCAAAGCTCTTTATTCCCACTCTTCGCGAGGCCCCGGCAGACGCCGAAGTGGCCAGTCACAAGTTCCTCGTGCGCGCCGGCTACATTCGCCAGTTGGGCGCGGGTCTCTATAACTATCTCTTCCTCGGTCAGCGGTCGATCAACAAGATCATCGGCATCGTTCGCGAGGAGATGGACCGGATCGGCCAGGAGTTTTACCTCCCCGCGATTCATCCGAAAGAGCTCTGGGAGCAGAGCGGGCGCTGGACCGGCATGGGCGACAACATGTTCCGTCTCAAGGACCGCAAGGGCGCCGACCTGTGCCTCGGCATGACCCACGAGGAGATCATGACCTCGATCGCCCGCAGCGAACTGCGCAGCTACAAGCAGTTGCCGCAGATCTGGTATCAAATTCAGGCCAAATTCCGCGACGAGCCCCGCCCCAAGTCCGGCCTGCTGCGTGTGCGCCAGTTCACCATGAAGGACAGTTACTCCTTTGATATGGACAAAGCCGGCCTCGACAAGAGCTTCGACCTGCACGATGCGGTCTACCGCAGGATCTTCACCCGCTGCGGCCTGAAGTTTGTCGCCGTCGAGGCGGATTCCGGCTCGATGGGCGGCTCGCAGTCGCAGGAGTTCATGTGTTACACCGACGCCGGCGAGGATCGAATTGCGCACTGCGCAGAGTGCGGATACTCCGCGAACATAGAAAAGGCAACGGCCTCGCTGGCCCCTGCTAAGGATCTTCCGCCGGTGGGGAGTGGACTACCGGAAAAGGTGAAGACTCCGGATATGAGGTCTATTCAGGAGGTCTGCGCTTTTCTAGGCATCCAGCCCAACCAAACGATCAAAGCGGTGGCGCAGCTCGCAACCTATACGTTTGTCAATGGCATACAAGAAATCCCAGTAGTGGCGTTCGTTCGAGGAGACAGGGAGTTAAATGAAACTAAGCTCGGAAACTGGATTCGTAAGTCGTATTCCGGCGCTGAACTTCGCATGATGACTGGCGAAGAAGTCGAGCAAATCTTTGGTGTTCCTCATGGGTTTCTCGGGCCACACAGATTTCCTCAAGCCCGACTCGTGCGGCCCACACTGAAATGGGCTGATCTCTATTTCGACAACTACTTGGAGGGTCGCCAGAATCTCGTCGCCGGCGGGAATGAGTTGGACACGCATTATAGGAATGTCACCCCGGGAAGAGATTTTCCGATCTTGGCAAGCCAGAGAGTTGAAGACGGGTTGGCCAAAGAGGACGAGGGCGAACTGGCTCTTCTGGACCTGCTCCTTGTCGAGGACGGCGATCCCTGTCCTCGGTGCAAGTCGGAGATGCGCGTAGGCCTCGCGGTAGAGATCGGTCACATCTTCAAATTAGGTGACAAATATGCAAAATCCATGGGCGCGCGCGTCCTCGACATCAACGGCAAAGAAGTCACCCCGATCATGGGCAGCTACGGCATCGGCATCGAGCGCATTCTCACCGCCGCCGTCGAGCAGTCCAACGACAGAAACGGCTTCTGGCTTCCCGCTTCCATCGCTCCCTTCACGGTGGTCGTCACCATCACGAATATGACCGATCCGTTGCTCAAAGAAACCGGCGAAAAGCTGGCCGCCGAGCTTGAAGCCGCGGGCCTCGACGTGCTGCTGGATGACAGAGACGAGCGCGCCGGCGTCAAATTCAAGGATGCGGACCTGGTTGGCATTCCCTACCGCATCAACGTAGGCAAGAAGGCGGCTGAAGGCAAGGTCGAGTTAGTCACCCGCGCCACGGCTGCCAGTGTGGATGTGGCATTGCAGAATGTGCTGGCGCTCCTGAAGGAACGCGTCGAAGAAGATGCGCTCCTCCTGGCAGTCGGCGCGTAGGAGCAGCGATTGAGGTTCATGGCTTCCCAGGTCTGAAAATCGAGACTTGGGGCACCCAGGCTCTAACTGTCATCTGTAATCTGTCATCTGTAACCTGTTCAAGGAGCGGCGATGGCGTTGAAGATCCGGATTCCAAGGCCCACGGGCAAGCGTTCTTTGAAATCGCTGCTGCTGTGGACCGGCTATCTGACTTTTTCCGTCGTTGCGCTGACATTTGTTGGCATCACCGGCTATTACTACATCAAGTATCAGCACGTTGTGGACGACCGCATGAAGCGGCCGATCTTCGCCGACACCGCGAAGATCTACGCGGCGTCGCGCGAACTCCGTCCGGGGCAAAAGCTCACCGTCAAGCTGATAGCCAATGAATTGACCCAGGCCGGCTACTCGGCCGATGGCGCAGCCCAGCTCTCGCCGATGGGAACCTTCAAACAAGGCGTCCAGACCATCACCGTTCGTCCCGGCCCGCAGTCCTACCACGAGCAGGACAGCGCGTTGATCCGCATCAGCGCGGGGGTTGTGGATTCGATCACCGACGCCCGCGGAGAGCCGCTTTCGAGCTATGAGCTGGAACCCCTCCTGATTACCGGCCTGAGCGAGGATGCCAACCGCACCAAGCGCCGCCTGCTCACCTACAACGAAATTCCGCAAAACCTCCTTCAGGCGGTGCTGGCCATCGAGGATCGCCGCTTTTTCGAGCACAGCGGCGTCAACTACTGGCGGCTGATGGACGCTGTCGTCCGCGACGTCATCTCCGGCCGCAAGGAACAGGGCGGCTCTACGCTGACCATGCAACTTGCAAAGAATTTCTTCCTGTCGCCGGAAAAGCGCTTCAAGCGCAAGCTCATCGAGATCCTGATCACCTTCCAGCTCGAACATCGCTTCTCCAAGCAGCAGATCTTCGAGATGTACGCCAACGAGATCAACCTGGGACAGCGCGGCAGCTTCTCCATCGACGGATTCGGCGAGGCCTCGCAGGTCTACTTCGGCAAGGACGTGCGCCAGCTTGACCTGGCCGAGTGCGCCATGCTGGCCGGCATCATTCAGCGGCCCAGCTACTTTAATCCCTTTCGCCATGCCCATCAGGTCATTGAGCGGCGCAACCTGGTCCTGGATTCGATGGTGGAAACCGGCGCCATTACCAAGGACCAGGCCGAAGCAGCCAGGACCGAGCCGCTGAATCTCACCGAGCAGAGCGTGGACGCCAACGAAGCGCCCTACTTCGTCGACCTGGTTCACGATCAATTGATTCAGCGCCTGGGCGAGCGCGACTTTAACCATGAGGGCCTGCGCATCTACACCTCGCTCGACCCCGACCTGCAGCGGGTGGCCACTGATGCGGTCGAATCCACGATTCATGTCGTGGATGAACAGGTGGATAAGCTCCACAAGCGCGAGAAGAAGCTTGGCCAGCATTACGACTACCCGCAGGTGGCGCTGATCGCCCTCAATCCGCATACCGGCCAGGTGCTCGCGCTCGTCGGCGGGCGAAGCTATGGCAACTCCCAGTTGAATCACGCGGTAGCCAGGCGGCCCACCGGCTCCATCTTCAAGCCCTTTGTCTATGCCTCGGCCTTCACCACCGCCGCCGAGGGGACCATGCTATCCGGTCAAACCAAGCTCTTCTCGCCGCTCACCATGTTGAAGGACGAGCAGACCACCTACGGCGAAGGCACTCCCTATCAATACACGCCGAAGAACTTTGAAGGCGAATATCACGGCGAAGTGACGGCGCGCTTCGCCCTCATGCGCTCGCTCAACAACGCCACCATCAGCCTTGCCTCGATAGTGGGCTTCGACCGCGTAGCCGCGCTGGCCCGCGAGGCCGGTGTAAAGAGCGCGCAGGGAACGCCCTCCATGGCCATCGGCTCCTATGACGCCACGCCCCTCGATATGGCCGGCGCTTACACCATCTTTGCCAATGGCGGCCTCCATCTCGACCCCTGGATGCTGGCCAGCGTGCGCACCCCCACCGGCGACATCATCACCGACTACTCGCCTGAATCCAGGCAGATTCTCGACCCCCGCGTCGCCTATCTCACCCTGAGTCTGATGCAGAACGTGCTGCGCTCCGACGTGACAGGCTCCGGAACAGGCGCTGGCGTGCGCAACATGGGATTCACCGCCCCCGCCGCCGGCAAAACTGGCACCAGCCACGACGCATGGTTTGCCGGCTTCACCTCCAACCTGCTCTGCATTGTCTGGGTAGGCAACGACGACTACACCGACGTGAAGATCGAGGGCGCACACGCCGCCGCGCCCATCTGGGCAGCCTTCATGAAGCAGGCCGTCCAACTGCCGCAATACTCCGACACCAACAACTTCACGCCCCCCGAAGGCGTTGAGATTGTGCAGATCGACAGTGTCAGCAACCTCCTCAGCGACGCTTCCTGCCCAGCCAGCTTTGAAGCCGCCTTCCTCGCCGGCACCGCCCCCATGGAGACCTGCGACCACCCCGCCGATCATCGCAACGTCCTGCAAAAGATCTTCGGCCTGGGCAAAAACACCAACTAGTTTTTCGGCTTCAAGAGATCGCGGCTCCTCAAATCTGTCATCCTGAGAGGCTGTGACTTTATTCGGTGAGCCAACCGCTTGCATGATTTCACATCTATATAGTTGATATATAATATAGTTATGAGTGTATCGAGCGAGGCGTTGTCCGGTCAAGAGCGGGT
>Ga0302320_10013170_pt1 | contig 17314 bp, 10 predicted proteins | sample Bog_T0_3_FD_202130 | JGI IMG/M metagenome (GOLD analysis project Ga0302320, IMG submission 202130) | Peat permafrost microbial communities from Stordalen Mire near Abisko, Sweden - Bog_T0_3 | ecosystem: Environmental > Terrestrial > Soil > Wetlands > Peat | place: Sweden: Abisko, Stordalen Mire...
CGCTGACCTTGTGTTTTTGCATCCCGCTTTGGCAGTGGTTCCATTTCGCGAAGGGGAGCGAGTTTTATTCCTACATGCCCCTCATACCATTCATCAGCGGATACCTCATCTGGCAGCGTCGCGCGGATTTGCCCGCTCCGGGGCGTCCTTCGTGGGGTGCCGCCCTGGCCGTCGGCGGGGCGGGCCTGGCCGTGCTGGGACTTTATGTTTTTGTTACCAGCACAAGCTGGGTACCGCCGGAACAGGATTACCTCTCCGTCATGATGCTGGCGTTTCTACTGTTGTTGACTGCGGTGGGGTTCGGCGTTCTCGGCACACCCATGATGGCGGCCATGGCCATGCCGGTGGCCCTGCTCGCTTTCGTGATTCCCTACCCCGAGGCGGTGAACAATTGGCTGGAGAACTTTTTCCAACACACCTCCGCCGCCGCCGCGCAGGCGATGTACAACATGGTCGGCACCCACAGCGTCCGCCAGGGAATTCTCCTGAGCCTGCCGACCAGCTTCAGTTTGTCCGTTGATCCCGAATGCAGCGGCATTCATTCGACCCAGGTTCTGCTGATCACCAGTTTGCTGGCGGGCAACCTCTTTCTGACCTCGCCCTGGCGCCGGCTCTTTCTGGCGCTGTTTGTCATCCCGCTGGCCATTGTCAGGAACGGCTTCCGCATCTTTGTCCTCGGCGAACTGTGCATCCACATCAGTCACGACATGATCAACACCTGGATTCATCACAAAGGCGGCCCAATCTTTTTCGCTCTCTCGCTGATCCCATTCTTCATTGTCCTCGTCTGGTTGCGCAAGGGGGATCCCATCTCTCGCGCCGGCGGCAAGACTGTCGCCGGCGCGGCCACGAAACCCAATTAGCTGCCCAATATGATGAATTCCATCCTGATGCGAAATCTTCGTGTTCTCCTCGCGCTCGCCTTGGTGGCGATTGCCGCCAGTGGCTGCAGCAAGGCCGCCCGGTTGCAACGGGCCATTGCCACGGCCGACCGTCTTTTTCAGGCAGGTGACTATCCCAAGGCGGAGGTGGCTTACAGTAATGCTCTTCGCATTGTATTTCCGCCCGATCCGGCCGCCATTCGCGGATTGGGAATGGTCTATTACGAGGAAGGCCGGACCATGGACGCCATGTCCGTTCTCTACCAGGCGGCCAAGCGTGACCCGAATAACGCCCGCTGCCAAAGCGAATTGGCCAGCCTGCTGGCCCTCAACGGCGTTTTCCAGCAGGCCAAGGATGCCGCCCACATCGCCCTCAAGCTGAACCCCGGTGACGAGAAGGCGTTGACCGCATTGTGTCTGTGTGCGCGCAATCCCCAGGAGGCCGAACAAGTCCGCCATTATATTGAACAACTCCAGGCCCACGACCAGGACCGTGCCAGCTACCATGTCTCCCTGGCGTCACTGGACGCGATTGAAAACAAAATGAAGGAGGCCGAGGCGGAATTGAACAAGGCCAAGGTGCTCGACCCCAATTCCAGCCTCGTCTATCTCGGCTTCGCCGGTCTGGCGAATTACTACAACAACGTCAAGGGCGCGGACGAGGCGCAGCAGTCCGCGCTTAAGTTCTCCCCGTTGCGGTCACCCGTCCGCGTCAACTATGCGGAGTTTCTGGTGCAAAACCACCGCACCAACGAAGCCAAAACCAACATGCTCGAACTGGTGCGCCAGGCCCCGGATTACATTCCGGCCTACCTCTTCCTCATGAAACGGGCCTTCGCGGAACAGAAATACGATGACTGCCTTTCCTATGTCTCCGAGGTGTTGGCGCGCGAGCCCAATAATTTCGACGCGCTCCTCACCAAGGGCGAAGTCAGCATGGTCAAGAAAGATGGAAAACAAGCGGTCGCTGATTTCAGCCGCGTCTGGAGAATATATTCGAAGATGAACCGCCCTCAAATTCCCTACCAACTGGCCAGCGCCTATGTTCTGGCAGGGGACCGCAACAAAGCCATTACCGTCCTCAACCAAGCGTTGCAGATTGACACCAATTTCATCCCAACCAAGCTCCTCCTGGCCGAACTTTATGTGCGCCAGGGCAACCCTGACACCGCCATTTCCCTGCTGCCGCCGCTGCTCGCGCGGACCAATCTCCCCCAGTCCGTGGTGGTCCCCGGCAGTCTTTTGCTGGCCGAGGCCTATGTCATGCAGAACTCGACCGCGGAAGCCATCGGTATTTATCGCCGGCTGGAAAAGTTCTTTACCAACGAGGCCCAGCCGTTCTTCCTCGAAGGCCAGGCTTGGGCGATGGACCGGAAGAATCCGGAGGCGGTCCGCGCCTACAACAAAGCCCTCGAAATCAATCCAGACTTCGGTCCCGCCCTGGAAGGCGCGGTCAATGCCGAGATGGCCGGCGGGCGCGAACAGGACGCCTTGCAGCGCGTCAAAAAATACATCGAAAAGGATCCCAAACAGTCACTTCCCTGGCTGCTCCAGGCGGAAATTCATCTCAGGCTCCGTGACAACAGCGCGGCCCAAACCGACTTGGAAACGGTCATCAGTCTCGACCCGAAACTTCCCTTTCCCTACCTCATGCTGGCCCGGCTTTACGTGGATCAGCACAAGCAGCAGGAAGCCCTCGACCGCCTGAATGTCTTGGTCGGCCTGACTAACAACGTCTCGGCCTTGATGCAAATCGGGATGATCCATGACGCCATGGGCCACTACCAACCAGCCAAGGACTCCTACGAGAAACTTCTCAAGGTCAACCCGATGTTCGGCGCCGCTCTCAATAATCTGGCCTACCTCTACTCCGAGCACTTTAACAATGTGGACAAGGCCAAGGAAGTCGCTGAACAGGCGCGTGAACTTTATCCGGCCGACCCCTACGTCGCCGACACCCTCGGATGGATTCTCTACAAGAAACATGATTATTCCCGCGCCCTCGCCCTCGTGGAAGAAAGCATGGACCGCCAACCCAACGACGGCGAGATTCATTACCATGTCGGCATGGCCCAATATATGTTGGGCCAGGAAGGTCCTGCACGTGTCAATTTGAAATTTGCCCTTTCCAAAATGAATTTCAATGCCACCAACGACGCCCTGACCCATTTCCGAATTCTGGCCATCAATCCCACGAACGCCGCCGCCGAGGACCGGTCCGAACTGGCCGCCCACTTGAAGGACGAACCGAACGATCCCGTTGCATTGGCCTGCCTGGCCGGCATCCAGGAACACGATGGCGAATTTGCCAAGGCGGCGGCCACGTATGAAAAAGCCATGGACCTGATTCCCGACAACGCCCGCCTAATCTTGCGGCTGGCCCTGCTGGATTCCACCAGTCTCAACCAGCCCGCCAAAGCTCTGGAACTGGCCAAACGCGCCAGCAATCTGGCCCCGGACGACCCCGTCATCGCCGCCGCCCTTGGCCGGATGGACTTCCAGGCCCACGACTATCTCCATGCCCGGGACCTGCTCGATTCCGCCGCCCGCTTGCTTCCGGCGCAACCGGACGTCCAGCATGACCTCGCCTGGGCCGATTTCAGCGTCGGTCAAATCAGCGACGCCCAGATCGCCATGCAAAATGCCGTCCAATCCGGAGGGCCTTTTCCCAAGCTTCCTGACGCCAGGCAATTCCTCCAAATGCTCTCCGTTTGCGCCAATCCCGCCCAGCCGGACGCCGCCGCCAATGTGAGGCACGTTCTCCAAGCCGATGCGAATTACGCGCCCGCTCTTCTGGCCTCCTGCGTGCTGGAAGAACACCAGGGCCACTTGAAGGAAGCCGCCGCCGCCTGCGAAAAACTGCTGGCCACCTATCCTCAATGCGCCGCGGCCCTCCGCCTGCTGGCCATCGTCGGCGCCGAAGACGGTTCGGACGACACCAAGGCCTACGCCAACGCCATGAAAGCCCTGGAGAGTTTTCCCGACGACCCGGGGCTCAACAAAGCCAAGGGGATGATCGAATACCGCCGCAAAGACTACAACAAGTCACTTCAATCCCTGGACATAACCGCCGCCAAGGACCGCAATGATGCGGAACTGATGTGGTACATGGGAATGGACCAGTATTACCTCAAGCAAACCAACGACGCAAAAAAAACTCTCACCATGGCAGTCAATTCTAAACTCCCCAAGCCCCTCGACGACCAGGCCAAAACCGTCCTGATCCAGCTCCATTAACCACAAAATATCGGGAGGGGCGAGCTCCTGCGAGCCCCTAATTTCATCGCCCGCCATGCACCAGCAGGAAACCGGCGCCTCCTTGGACGCTTTAGCGAGGGAAGATGCGGGTAAAGAGACGAAAAGAGGATCTCCGATGAAAGGGTCACTCCGACTATTGTGCTGTCGCTTCACCTTTTGCCTCCATATTTCACGTGCTCAAATTGCATCTGATTGAACTTCAACAACATCTATTCAAAATTCTGAAACTGTGATACTATCCGACATTTGTCGGTTGAGGCTTCTCCCAGCAGGACGCCAGCCGCCGTTTCGGAGGTGGTTCGCAGAAAATGCCGCTTTTATGATGCCAATTCGAAAGTAACAAGGTAAACAACTACATGCTGAAATCAGGAATCGTCGGCTTGCCCAATGTCGGCAAGAGCACCCTCTTCAATGCCGTCACCCGCACCCGCAAGGCCCAGGCCGCCAATTACCCGTTTTGCACGATCGACCCGAACGTGGGCGTCGTCACCGTGCCGGACTCGCGTTTGGAGGTCTTGGCGCGGATTGCCAAAACCAGCGTCATTATCCCGGCCGCGTTCGAGTTCGTTGATATCGCCGGGCTGGTCAAGGGGGCCTCGCAAGGCGAGGGTTTGGGCAACAAGTTTCTCAGCCACATCCGCGAAGTCGATGCCATCATCCAAGTGGTCCGTTGCTTTGAAGATTCCGACATCCATCATGTCGCCGGTTCGATTGACCCCATCCGCGACATCGAGACCGTAACCACGGAATTGGTGCTGGCAGACCTCGAAAACGTGCAAAAAAGGCTCGAAAAGGGGGCAAAAGACGCCAAAAGAGGCGAAAAGACCGCCGTGGCCGAAGCGGAGGTGCTGAAGAAGATCGAGGCCCACCTGAATCTTGGGAAGCCGGGAGTCACCCTTCAACTCACCCCGGAAGAGAAAGTGCAGTCCAAGGGGTTCTATCTGTTGACGGACAAACCGACCATCTTCGCCGCTAACGTTAAAGAAGGCGAATTAGCCCAGGCGGAGGCCAATTCTTACGTGAAATCGGTGCGAAATTACGCGAAAACCCACCTAGCCTGCGAAACCGTTGTCATCAGCGCCCAGATCGAGAGCGATCTGGTTGACTTGTCGCCCGAGGAGGCGGAACAGTTCTTGAAGGAACTCGGCGTAGCCGAATCCGGAGTGGGGGCGCTGATTCGCAGTACCTATCATATATTGGGTCTTCGGACCTATTTCACGGCCGGGGAAAAGGAAGTCCGGGCCTGGACCATTCACATCGGCGATACTGCTCCCAAAGCGGCGGGGGTGATCCATAGCGACTTCGAGCGCGGTTTCATCAAGGCCGAGACGGTCGCTTACGAAGACCTTGCGCGATTAGGCAGTGTGGCGGCGGCGCGGGAGAAGGGCCTGTATCGAATGGAAGGCAAGGAATATGTGGTTCAAGACGGCGATGTCATGCTTTTCAAGTTCAACGTTTGAGTGAAAAATCGGCGAAAAAGGCGGTAATTCTTCACGCATTGTGCGTGAAATTTTTGCACTTGCGGTGTTTTGGGGGTGTTTTTAGGGGTTGATGGGGCAAAAATTGCCGTAAAAAGCTTAATAAACGCCATTTTATCGTTTTTCCAGCTCGATGGCATCAACTCTGCTAAAACGACGTACAAATCGAGTTACCACTGCCAAAAAGTAAACAGTGTCGGCTCCAAAGCACAACACAAACAACGTTATGAAACAAATACGGAAAAATATATTGGGCGGGTTCACATTGATTGAACTGCTCGTCGTCATCGCGATTATCGCCATCCTGGCCAGCATGCTGTTGCCGGCATTGGCCAAGGCAAAACAGAAGGCGCAACGCATCTCTTGCGTCAATAACCAGAAGGAAATTGGGACGGCTTACCGTCTCTGGGCCAACGACAACGGAGACCGTGTTCCGGCTCAACAGACCTTCACCAACAATGGTTGGCAGGACATTGATCAGACGCTCAATCCCAACTTCGATACCTTGCCCACTCTCATCGGCCCTGGCGGCGCTAACAGTGCGCCCGTGAATCCGGGCGGCGTCATTTACAACTATATCATCATGCAGAACGAAATGGGCCAGTCTCCCAAGCTCGTGCTTTGCCCTGCCGATGATCGCAGCGCGTCGCTCTATTTCACCAATCAGTTCACGAAGATCAATTGCTCCTATTTCGTGGGCGTGGGCGCCAACGACGTTTATCCCCAATCCATCGCCGGCGGCGATCGGAATTTGGGTGGTGGCAACAATAACCAGCAAGATCAGGGCTACGGTTTCTCCGAAGCTACCTTGGCAACAACACCAGGCTTCACCCCTGGTGCCGACATGATCTTGAACTGCGCCAACGGCAATGTGGCTTCTGGCACTTCCGGGAATACGCTTGATCAGACCGCCAACTCCAAGATACAATGGTCTGCCAAGATGCACTCTGCTGGCAATACGGCCGGTGCGGGCAACATCCTGCTGGGTGACGGCAGCAGCCAGCAGTGCTCTTCCGCTTCCTTCGTTATCAACTGGCTGAAGAATGCGGCCGACCAAGGTAACTTCAATTCCACCCAGACCTCCACCGCGAACAACGGTTATATCCCGGTTCGCTATTGCTTCCCGTAAGCAATCACTCAGTTTCCATTTCACCAAGGCATCCGCAAGGATGCCTTTTTTTTGTGCGCAACGGAGGAGCATGATTGCTCTCAACTGCCTGATCCATAAGCGGTTGCAAAAAACCTGCCGACGGCCAGTTCTATATTGCCACCCCAATTCTCAGCCTGGATATTTCGCAGCACGCCGAAGCCGCAACCGCCAGGAACGCGGACAGCCGTGCCTGCGCGTTTCTTTGCCGTTTCAAGGTTTAACCGGGCTAGCGTGGCGGAATCGGTAATTTGACGGCGGCGCCGCGATAAGCCACCGACGCGTCCGGTGTCGGCTCAAACGCGAATCCTTTCGCGACCGTCGCTCTCACCAATACGACATTGAACGTCCGTTGGGTCAGCATCCCGGGGAACTTGCCTTCGCGCCGGCCAATCGTCAGAGTGCTTTTTGCATCATCCCATTGCATCGGAATCCGCGCAAACTGGCCCCGCTCGCAGCCGTAAGTCGTGCCATCATCCTCGTAGAGCGTAAAGCTGCTATTGGCCCCGGCATAGACATACAAGGTGATTTTATCGGCCGGTTTCTCGGAGGTGTATTGCAGGGCGGGTCCAAACGGCACCACCGATCCCGCGCGAACATAAACGGGCAGGGCATCGTAAGGCGCCGGCGCGGAAATGTTCTGCCCGCCGGCCTGGGCCTGGCCGGTCCAAAAGTCGTACCAACCGCCGGTTGTCGCCGGCAAATAAACCGCCCGCTCCCGCGCCAGATAGGTCGTGACCGGCGACACCAGAAAAGCCGGGCCCCACAGGTATTCGTCGGGGATTTCGCGCGCCGTCTTGTCCTGCGGGAAATCCATCACCAGCGGGCGCATCATGGTGCCGGCGTTCTTCGCCGCATTGGCCGCGAGCGAATAGTTGTAGGGAAGCATCCGGTAGCGCAGCTCATCAAACTTCGTGATCGCCTTGTAGGCCGGATGGTTGTCGCCGCCGAAAGCCCAAGGTTCGCGCGGCTGCAATTCTCCGTGCAAACGCAGGATCGGGCAAAAAGTGGCGAACTCAAACCAGCGGGCGTTCAACTCGCGCCATTCCTCGGCGTCCTCCGGCTTCGGATTCCGCGCCGAGAACTTGTTATGCATCGTGTAACCGCCGCAATCCATCGTCCAATATGGGTCGCCCGACACGCAGAAACCAAGTCCGGCCGGAATCTGCTTGCCCATCGCCGTCCAGGTGCAGGTGATGTCGCCGGACCAGGTCACGGTGCCATAGCGTTGGATTCCGGCGAAGCCAGACCGCGTCAAGATGAATACCCGCTGGTTGGGCGCCACTTCCCGCTGTCCCGTATAAACCGCCTTGCTGTTCTCCAGGGCATAGCCGTTCAGCACGCGCGAAGCGGTGCCGCCCGCCGTTGGCATCATGTATTTGCGCTGGCCTTCCAATGTCGGCGGCGAGGCGGTCAGGTCGGGCTCGGTCGCGTCCATCCACCACGCGTCAATTCCCTTGGCGAAGAGGTTGGAATTGATCTGCGACCAGTAAAGTTTGCGCGCATCCGCATTGAAGGCGTCGTAAAACGTGTAGGGATAATTGATCCAATCCTGCACGCCCTCGTCCAAATCGGGCAGATAAAGGTAGCCGGCCTTTTTCATCGCCTCGAAGTTGGGTGTTCCGGGATAAAACTTTCCCCAGACCGAAATCATCAGGTGGGTATGGAGTTGGTGCAGCGCCTTGATCCAGCCGTCCGGATCGGGAAAGCGCGCCGGGTCGAACTGGTGCGAGCCCCACTCCGCCGGTTTCCAGTATTGCCAATCCTGCACAATATTGTCGAACGGCAGACCGCGCCGCCGGTATTCCTTGACCACATCCAGACTTTGTTCCGCCGTCTCGTAACGTTGCCGCGATTGCCACAATCCAAAAGCCCACTGCGGCAGCATGGTCGCTTGACCCGTCAACTGCCGGTAGCCCGCAATCACGTCATCCAACGCGGGGCCATAGACAAAATAGTAATCCACGGCGTCGCCCACTTCCGACCAGAGCGAGGTGGCGGCGGAGGGCGACGGCGTTTTCCACGAAAGTTGCAAAGTGGTCGCCTGATCGCCGCCGTGCTCGACCCTAATGGCATAATGTTTGCCCGCCTCCAACCGCACCTTGACCTGATCATGGTCGGTCAGCCAGTTCTGCCGCCAATGATCAATGACCAGTTTGCCATCGAGCCAGACTTTGATGCCGCCATTCGAGTAGGTGCGAAATTGATAATCACCCGTCGTCGGCGCCACCACTTCGCCTGCGTAACGAATCCAATCGGCGCCCCGGCCCCGCCCGCCGGCCGCGGTAATCTCGGCGGTGACACGGGAGTTTTGGAGTTGATCGGCATTGGTCGCCGAAAACGACCCCGCCGTCAGTCCGCCCGCCTGCCCGCTGGCGTCCCGCAAGTCCTCGGCGGGAATGGCCTCAAACCCGCGCAAATCACCGAAGCGCGAATAGGAAAGGTTGTCCCACAAAATCCCGTAGCCGCGGCTCGAAACCAGGAACGGCAACACCACGTGCGTATTGTGCTGCCATAAATCCAGGTCAAAGCCCTTGATGTCGAGCGCGCCAATCTGCCGCTGGCCGAGCCCGTAAAGCGACTCGTCCGCCTGCTCCTCCCATTGCTGACGGACATGGGCGGTGTTCTCTCCCTGCACCAGGGCTGGAAGCATCTCCCGCCCGCCGCCGCTCTCGGCCAGAATGACATTTCCCTTCGTGTCCGAGAATGTCACCGCCCCGGTGAGAAGGTTCACGCCGACCTTTAGCTGGTCCGTCGTAATGGTCCCCGTGGTCCCTTGCGCAACCGATTTGAAGGCCGTCTTCTTCTTGACTCTAACTTCCGTGGCCGGCGTGACCCGGTCCAGAAAAGTCCGGTTGGTGGCGGCGGCAATCCGGACGACATTGTCGCCCCAGATTTCAACCTTGAGGAAGGAACCCCCGATCGGGTACACGACCCCGTCCGCCACCTTGATCGGCTTGGCAGCAGTGATGGCGGGTTTCCAAAGGTTCGAGTCTTGTCCGGACGCAGCCGAGAGATACCCGGCCAATCCGGCGACGAGAAAGAAACGGAGAAAAGTTTTCATCGTGTAACCTCATCCTGGCTCCAAGGCCGATCCGGGCAGAGTCGTCAGTTTTGACGACGAGCCCTTACCCTTTCAAGATGTGCAGGAACTGCTTCATCGCCGGTGACAAAACCTTGTTCTTCTTGTAAATGGCCGCCAGCGGGCGGAACAGTTCCACCCCGTCGATTCTGATCTCGGCCAGCGTCTGCTTCGCCACTTCCTGCGTCACCGTGGCCTGGGGCACGATGGAAATGCCCGCCTCGATTTCAACCGCGCGCTTGACGGTCTCAATATTGTCAAATTCCATGACCGACTGAATCTCGACGTCGTGGTCCTTGAGAATCTTGTCAATCGCCTTGCGGGTGGGAATGTCGGGCTCGAAGCTGATGAATTTCTGCCCGGCCAATTGCGACAGCTTGATCGATTTGTTCTTGGCCAGCGGATGCTGCGGATGGCAGATGAGGACGAGCGAGTCCTTGCGCAACGGAATCAGTTCCAGCTTGGAATCCTTGGTCGGATAGGCCACCAGACCGAGGTCCACCACGTTGCTCAGGACATCCTCATAGACCTGGTTGGCCCGGCGGTATTCCACGTGAACGTTCACGGTGGGAAACAGCTTGAGGAACTTCTTCAAGTAGGGCGGCAGATCGTGCAACCCGATGCTGTAGATTGTCGCCACCCGGATGGTCCCGGAAATGATGTCCTTTATTTCCTGCAGGCGATTGTGCAGAGAGTCGTAGGTTTGGATGATCTGTTTGCTGTACTCGTACAGCACCTGGCCCTCGCGCGTCAGCCTGAACTTTTTCTTGCTCCGTTCGATCAGCAGCGACTTGAACTGCCGTTCGAGCGAGCTGATTTGCTGGCTCACAGCGGATTGGGTGACGTTATTGATTTGGGCTGCTTTGGTGAAGCTTTCCGTTTCCGCCAAATCACAAAAGACTTTTAGGCTTTCGACTTGCATTAGCTGATTGAAACCCAAACGAACGATAATGTCAACTTATGATAATTTAATCTTAAAATGCCCCCCCGAACATCGGGAAATCGGGAGGGGCGAGCTCCTGCGAGCCCCCAATTTCCCAGTGCGTGTTTTGTAAATAAATTTTATTGTAAGAGACGACGTAAGGAGGCTCAAGTTTTCGGGAATCCACGCGGAAATCAGGGCCTCCTCACGTCGGCTCCCACATTTTTAAAACACGCTCTCAACCCTTCGGCCCCACCGCCACCGTGGCCGCCTCCGGCTCAGAAACATCCACCAGCGCCGTCTTCACCGCCCGCAGCAGGTCCTGGCTCGTGAACGGCTTTTGCAAATAGGGATCACTTTCCTCGACCTGGCTGGATCTCACATAACCGCTGCACCACAGGATGCGCGCGCGCGGCGCGATCTTGCGGATTTGCTCGGTCAATTCCCGCCCGCTCATGTTCGGCATCACCAGGTCCACCAGCACCAGGTCAATCGAATCCTTCCAGTGCGAGAACAATTCGAGCGCCTTGATTCCGCTGCTGGCGGTCAGGACGGTGTAGCCGAACGAGGACAAAACCATCTGCCCCATAGTCAATAACAAATCCTCGTCATCCACCATCAGGATGGTCTGGCCGCCGCGCAACTCGGACATGCTCAGGGCGGTCTCGCGGACGATTTTGTCGTTGGCCGGCAGGTAAACCCGCGCCGTCGTCCCCTGGCCGGGCTGGCTGTTTAACGCGACACCGCCGCCGTGATTGGTGACGATGCCATAGACCCACGCCAGGCCCAGCCCGCGATGCTTGTTGCCTTTGGTCGTAAAGAACGGTTCGAAGACCCTGGGCATGACGTCGGCGGGTATGCCCCCGCCGTTGTCCGCAATTTCCACGCACACATAATTGCCCGCGTTGAGCTTGGCCGTGCCTTCCTCCAACGGCTGGCTGAGCGTGACGTTGCGCGTTTCCACCTTGATCCGCCCATCGGTCTTGATGGCTTCCACCGCGTTTTCCAGCATTCTCACCAGGGCCTGCTGCATCTTCGCCTCGTCGAAATTGACCGTGAACAATTTGCGTTCCAGTTGACGCGTAATGGTCACCGGGCCGGGCAGCGAGTTTTGCAGCGCCTCGACCGTCCGTTCCAAAAGGGTGTTTAGATTGCCCGCCGTCTGGGCGCGGCCATCTTTTTCCTGCAGACTGAACGACGCCAGGTCGCTGGCGACTTCCGCCGCCTTGTCCGCCGATTTTTCGATTTCGACCAGCGAACTGCGCCAGGGGTGGCTCGGGTCGGTCTTGCTCAACAAGAGAGAAGTGTGGCCGAGGATGCTGGTGAGCGCGTTGTTGAAATCCAGCGCCACCGAGCGCGCCAGTTGCAGGGCGCATTCCAGCTTTTGCCGCTGGGCGGTCGAGGATTCCGCCAGGGCGCCGCCGGGTCCGGCGGTTGCGGCTCCGCCCGCCGCCGGTTCCTTCAAAAACTGCAGCAAACACGCCTCCTCTCCGGCGATCACCGTCATTTGCACCAGATAAACCGCCGGCATCCCGCTTTTCAGCCGGATCTTGATCCGGGGCGGAACCGTGGGCGCGGGGAGGCTAAGGAACTGAGCGAGCGTATCCTTATTCTCGGGGGACCAAATAATTCCCAGTCTTGTGCCGGGCTTCTCGATCGCGGTTCCGAAGGCCCGCACCGCGGCCCGGTTGCCCCGGACGACTTCCCCATTTTTGCGCAGGATCACCGCCGGCCAGTCGGCCTCTTGCAACAAGAATTCGGGCTCGGACTTGGCGGCGTCCGGTGACGCGCCCATCCCCGGTTTCGCGACGGGGGCCGCGCCTTCCCGAAACAACTGGAGCAAAACCCATTTGCTTTGCGCCGCCGGACACGATTGCGCCTGAAAGGGAAGTATAGCCCCGCTCTCGGCTTTCAGTTTCACCGGGCGGTCCGCCCCTTGGGACGGCTCCATCAGTATTTTCTCCAACGGGAAGACATTTTCCCCCGGCCAGATTTCCCCAAGAAGGCCGCCTTTGCGCACGGCCGCGCCAAAGATGCGCGTGGCGGCCGGATTGGCGCGCACGACGGCGCCGATTTTATCCACCACCAGCGCGGGCCACTCTGCATTCGTGAGGGCAAACGGCACCTCCATGGCGTCGAGGAAGGTCGTGGGCGAAGACCCGCCGGCTTCTTTCTGCCGCAGCCAGGTGGCGGTGTCGGAGGCAGGCGTGGGAATGGGCGCCGCTCCCGCTTCCTTTGGGCGGCGCCAGCTTGCCGTATCCGAGCCCGTGGCGACGGAAGTGGAGGCCGGGTCAAACAGTTGGACCACGAAATAATTCCGGCCTTCGCGCGAGAGCCTGGTCACCCGTGAGTTAAAACGCACCTTTTTGCCGTCCGGACAGGCCAGTTTCATTTCCCCCGGCTTGCCGGCGGCTTCGAGATCGGCCAGCAGGCGGTCCACTTTGACGGTGCTGGCGCCATTGCCCTCCTCCAGCAAGGCGGAAAACGAGGCCACGCCTTGGACGGCGGTGCCAAAAAGCTGGCAGGCCGCGCGATTGGCGCGGCAGATGGTGCCGCTTTCTTCCAACAGCAATGCGGGCCACCCCGCCTTTTCGAGGACGAATTCCGTCGGACGTCTCATTGCGCCTTAATTAATAGCCCCTGAACGGGAGTCTCTCAAATAAAAACCCGGAACCGCCGGCCCGCCCGGGCCGCCCATCCGGTCGCATGTCATATTGGTCACACCACATTTCAATCCATAGTTATCGGCACAAACCCGCTTGAACTGGAGTGTCGGCGGAGAGGCTTGGAATTATGGATATACCACCAAGATTACTGGAGCCCCCGGGAAACGGAACATTGGGTCAGTGAACAATTGATCCAGGCGAAGCTTGCCAACCCTGCCAAACGCCCGTCATCATTGATTGAGTTTATGCACCTCCAGCAGACGAAATCGCGCAGTCGCAGAACCGGTGGGCCACAGTACTATTTTCACAACATTCCAGATCCTGTGAAAGAATTCTTGCGCAACCGTGGGGCCTGCCCTGTCGTTCTGCAAACTCCTTACGGCATTGCCAACAGTTCATTCATGGCTGTGGATCGTGATCACAAATTACGGGCGGGGGGAAAGATGGTGAAAGGCAGGGTTGGACACGACCGGATCCAGGGTGCCGAGTCCATCGCGGAGGCGATTCGCCGTTGGTATGGATTGAAGAGACAGATTAACGCTGCGTGCGAGGAATCACCAGACGGGGTTTCATGGGCGGGCAAACAGATTGAACGTGTTGTATCTGACCACAAGAAGACGGATACGCAGTATATCCATGAAGCGGATTTGCTTCGGGTCGCCAGCGCTCTTTCCCTTCTTGGACTTGATCTCGGTTTGTATCTGACGAAGGGATATGATTGCCCGCATAGCCAATTTAGCTTTAGAGACCTTCCCCCATATCCATGCCCTGTCGAGATTAAAAAACGGTCTTCCCGTTTTGACTACCAAATCACGCGCTATCCTCATTTGCCACGAGCGGTTGTCCTCTGCCTCGACCATGATCTGGTCAATCCGCCCGACCATGTCGATGTCCTCGAACTTTCGACTTTGGCGGATTACCTTCGGAACTGAGAAATGGACAGAGCCACCATCAAACCGATCCTTGAGGCAATTCCCGCCGCCCGCCAGGAAGATGCACGGCACTACGGCGTTCATCCCTACTTCACGCGCCGCCCCGCAAACGTGGTCAGAGGTTATCTCAAACGATACTCCGAGGAAGGCGACACGGTGCTTGACCCTTTCGGCAGCACCGGGGTGACCGCAATCGAAGCGTTCTTGATGGGGCGGAAGGCAATTCAAAATGACCTGAATCCATTTGCTAATTTTATAGCGCGCAACATCGCCGACACCACGTTGCCTACCACAACGCCGTTGCGGCAAGCGTACGAACGCCTGGCACAAACCTGTGTCCGACAAATCAAGGAAATGGAACGGGACGAGGCGGTGGCAAAGGTGTGGCTCCAGAAGTTGCCGTTGCCAGAAAACATCCGCTTGCCGCATAATTCCGACGCGGAGTACTTCTATGAAATGTTTACTCCGCGCCAGCTTGCCGGCCTCGCGCTGATCAAGCACGCGATTGACCGCGAAAGTGGTATCATTCGCGACTTGCTTCTTCTGGCCTGGTCCGCATCGGTTGCCAAACTTAATAAAACCTTCCTCTCGGCCAAAGGCCGCGCCGAAAGCCGCGGAGGATCGAGCATCTTTAGCATTTACCGCTACAAGCTCGCCGCAAAATCGGTTGAACTCCCTATTTGGGAGACCTTTCATGGCCGCTTTCTAAACGTCCTGGCTGCCAAGGAAGAGGTTTTGCAGATGCGCGACTACAGGAAAACACAGTCAGCCGGCACGCTTGATCTCGACAGCGATAAGTCATTCCGCGTGTTGGCCCATGACGCAGCCACGCTGGACAAAGCCCTCGCTCCGGCCAGCGTGGATTACATTTTCACCGATCCACCTTACGGTGCGTTCATCAGCTACCTTGATCTTTCAATTCTATGGAACCACTGGCTGGGCTTTCCGGTGACCGAAGAGACTCGGGAGCAGGAGACCATTGTCGGCGGCGAACAAGACCACACCGAGGAACATTACAAGCAAAGCCTGGCCCGCAGCATCAAGACGTGTTTCCGCCTTCTGAAAACCGGACGCTGGTTCTCCATTGTATTTCAACATTGGGATACCAGCTATTTCGCGACGATTCTCGAAACCGCCGACGAATGTCAGGGCGAACTCAAGGCCGCCATTACCCAGACCGGCGACGTCATCTGGTCCATGCATAAAAAAAAGAATTCGGCGAGCGTGCTGGCCGGCGAGATGATTTTGACTTTTTTCAAACCTGGCAAAACCAGTAAGCGCTCCAACCCGATGGCACAAGCCGCTGGCGACCCGACAATAATTCTCTCGGACGTTTTCGACGCCTGCCTCAAGAACGGATCAAGCACCTTTACCAGCGAGGCATTGTTCAATCGGCTGGTGATTGAACTGTGGCATCGTCGCGCCTTGGGCTGCTTGAACCTGAGTCGTGAGGAATTTGCAAAACAATTAGGACAGCGCGGATGGAATTACAACACGCATAGCCATACATGGTCCAAAGTCGGCTATCTAACGAATACGGTAACGGAAATGACACTCTTTGACCGCGAGAACGATTGACGCCAATAAATCAGAACCGTCGGAATTCGAATGGCTACAAAAATTAGCCAGGTGGACGCGCGGGGTGCAGTTGGACGGCTTCCAAGCGTGCTGGTCAACGTGGCCATGACCGCGGACGGGAAAATTGCGCTGTCCAACGGACGCTATGCGCCGTTTGGCAGCCCGCGCGACCGTAAGCACCTCCTCGAATTGCGAGCCACCGCGGATGCCGTAATGTGCGGAGCGCGGACGGCCGATTCCTTCCCCGTCAACCTTGGCCCCGGTCCGGCAAAATACCGCCGCCTGCGGCAGAAGCGCGGCCTGGCCGAATACAATCTGCGGATCATTGTCAGCGGCTCGGGCACCGTTGATCCGGGCGCGGAAATTTTCCGCCATCGCTTTTCGCCGGTCATTATACTGACCACTTCCTCCATTCCAGCCATTCGGCTCCAGCGTCTCCGGAAGTTGGCCGATGAAGTGAAGGCCTTCGGACGAACCAAGCTGAATCTCCCCGCCGCCCTGCGCTGGCTGAAAAAGAAATGGGGCGTGAACCGCCTCCTCTGCGAAGGCGGCGGCGAACTCAACGCCGCGCTTTTCCAGGCCGGGCTGGTCAACGAACTTCATCTCACCATTTGCCCGCTGATTTTTGGCGGGCGGATCGCTCCCACCCTGGCGGGCGGGACCGGAATCAAAAAACTGGCGGACGCACCGCATCTGAAATTGATCTCGACGAAACAGGTTGGCCAAGAGATGTTCCTGGTTTTCCGGAGACTGGAAGACAATTCCACTTGATGTTATAACAATTGTAGATACATTGAATCCATGGTTTTGGAACTCAAATTACGCAAGATTGGCAATTCGGTCGGACTCGTTCTGCCCAAAGACGCCCTCTCCCGTCTCGACGCCGGCGAGGGCGACGCCGTTTATCTGACCGACGCCGCGGACGGCGGCATCCGGCTGACGGCCGCCAACCCGGAATTCGCCCGCAAATTGAAGGCCGCCCAAGATTTAAGCCGGCGCTACCGCAACGCCCTTAAGGAACTCGCGAAATGAAGGAGCCGGCATGGGTGCGGCGCGAGGAGTGTCTGGCGATCCACGAGATGATGCTGGCGCAATACGGCGGTTTGGCGGGCGTGCGTGATGAGGGACTCCTCGAATCAGCCCTGGCGAAGCCCCTGCATCTTTTCGCGTATTCATCGCCGACCCTCTCACAACTTGCGGCAAGTTACGCGGCGGGAATCATTCTTAATCACCCCTTTTTGGACGGGAATAAACGCACGGGATTTATCGTCGCCGCGGTCTTCCTGGAGGTCAACGGCTGGGACTTTGGTGCCGCCGAGGAATCCGTGGTGGAAAATACACTGGGACTGGCGGCAGGCCCGCTGACAGAA
>Ga0302320_10013172_pt1 | contig 17312 bp, 17 predicted proteins | sample Bog_T0_3_FD_202130 | JGI IMG/M metagenome (GOLD analysis project Ga0302320, IMG submission 202130) | Peat permafrost microbial communities from Stordalen Mire near Abisko, Sweden - Bog_T0_3 | ecosystem: Environmental > Terrestrial > Soil > Wetlands > Peat | place: Sweden: Abisko, Stordalen Mire...
GCTGTTGGGCGCCAGCGGCGCGTTCGGCCACTGGCTGATGATTCTCGCCCATCAGCGCGCCCCTGCCTCGGCAATGGCGCCTTTCGGCTATACCCAACTGCTGTGGATGATCGTCATCGGCTGGCTGGTGTTCGGCGACGCGCCGCCCGGCGCGACGCTGATCGGGGCCGGGATAGTCATCGGCTGCGGCGTCTTCCTCGCCTGGCGCGAACGCGACGGCAGGCGCTGAGGTGGAGGCGCTTGTGACCGCGGCGCTGTCGCCGCGTGGGGCGCGGTCGTATTGACCGATTTTTCGGCGGAAGGTGCTCTGCTCCGTTTGTTAGGTGGGACAGTCGGTTCGGAACCTCCTGGAAAACATAGGAAGCTCTTTGTCCCACCCGACCCCGTATGTGCTTGATTTCGGCCGGTTAGGGCCTCCCCTTCCGGGACGCCAACCCGGCAACCTTTCACTGCGCCCAACGGGGGGATCTTCCGTTAGACAATTTCTCTATTTGCTTAGCCCAACCAAGGGCATTTGGGGCGCTGTTAGACGGGCAACTAGTTGATTTAACTAATATAACATGCGACTGAAAATCGCAGTGTCGGTGGTTCAATTCCGCCCCTGGGCACCATTAAAATCAAAGACTTAGGGCGGTTTTCGTTCATGTCGGCTTGTCGCCCGCGGCTTCAAAGTCGCTGGCGATAAGGGCCCCAATTCGAGCCGAGCGGCCTCGTCGGGACGAATCCCGCAATCACGAACGCGCCCGAAACGGGCAATGACGAGGATCCGGAATGGCGACGCGCAACGCGGGGCGTTCCACCCCCGCGCTGCTCTTCAGGAAGTTCAACGCGAAACGCATGCCCCCGTGGCGTCGCTCCTGGCCTTCTGAAGGGCCTCGAGCACGGGACCCCTCACCGTCGTCAATCGCGACCGCCCTGACGCGAGGATGAACAGGTTTCGCAGATGGAGGCCGAGTTCGATATCGAATCCGGCATTGCCGCCCAGGCGCCGTCTCAGCGCTTCTTGGCGGGCGCTCGCTTCTTGCGATTCATGCTGACCGAGACGCCGAGGTTGGTCGCCTTTTGACGCGTTGCGGCCTCCGTTCGCTTGAGAGCTTTCGCAATCTTCGCTGCGGGTTCCTTGCGAGCCATGCTCTTGAGCATGCGGATGTCATCTTTCGACCAAGGTCGCCTGGCAGGCGCCTTCTTCGACCGTGCAACGACTTTAGCCATGTCAGCTCCTTTGATGCGTCACGAGCGCCAACTACGTTTTACATCAACGACGGTCGCTCGCAACTACCATCAAACGCCATGGACGTCTTGCAACGAACTCGCGTGGCGCACGGCTGGCGAGGCCAGCCAACGAGCAGGCGCCAATCGGCGAGCTTCCCGCGCGCCGCAACTCAGCCCGGCAAGGCCTCGGCGACTTAGCGACGATTTCCTAGCCGTGGCATTCGCCTTCGGCGTGGTTGGCGCAACTGGATTGCGCCGAAAACCTCGCCATGGTTCCGCTCAAGAACGCTTGAATCGCCTGACCAACCTTCGAAGCGCCGCTGTTCTTGTAGACGTCGATGCCGACCTGATTGAAGCCCATGAGAGGTCGCATCCCCATTCCGCCCGCGATCAGGATCCTGACCCCACGATCGGCCAACAGATCGACCGGAACCATGCAACCGCCATGCTGATGGGCGACGCCGGGGAGAGAGTCCACTTTGGTGACGGTTCCATTGTCGATCTCGACGAGCGTGAACAGGTCGCAGTGGCCGAAATGTGCGCTGATCTCAGCGTCGATTCCTCCGGGGGCGCAGGAGGGAACCGCAATCCATGTCTTCGTCATTCTGGCGTTGCCTTTTCTTCGCAGGGTGGATGGTCTTCGATTTGTCTTTGGCTGACAGTTGAGGATTTCAGCCCGCAGTCGCCGCACTCGATGCGCGGCCATTGGCCGGCCCGTCGACCGCGGCGTTGCGCCCGCGGCCTCGCGACCGGCCTATTCCCAGAGCCGCCAACCTTGTCCCGCTCCAGCGACAGAGGGTGCGCCGGGCCCGGGCCCGCCCCTCATTTCGCTGCGAAGGTGGGTGACGTAGCTGAAAGGCGGCGCCTGCCAGACCGTGCCGATCAGGACCGTCAGGCACAGCGCGACCGCCAACCGCGCCTCGAAACGGAGCGGCAAGCGCGACGTCGCCAACGCCGCGGTTCTCCGTCTGATGTGATGCGCCAGCGGTTTGCGATTCATCCAAATATGGGGGACCGCCGCCGCCAGCATCAGCAGCGCGAAGCCGGCGTGGAGATCCTCCCATTGCCAGCGCGTCAGTCCCACCAGTTCCCAACCGCTTGCATTGGCGAGGTGGCCTCGCGGGGCGAAGAACAGGACCGCTCCGCTTGTGGAAAGCAAGGCGAAACCCAAGAGCATCAGCAGCGCCGTGAGGGGCCTGCCCTGAATACGCGCCTGTTCCATCTTCTCCTCCTCTCCTGCCGATTGTTCCAAGACAATCACGCGCCGTCGCAACGTCCTTCGCGCCCGGGGCGTGACGAGTCGTGCGCCAACGCCGGTCCAAGCTGCGGAATCTGGCCGCGCTTCATGGCTTCGACCAATGCGGCGACAGGGCGTTGCGATTGATCCCTCCACACAGCGATCCCGGCTTGTTGCAATTCGGTCAAGGCCTGTCCGCCGATCGACGAGACGACCACGGCCCGCACGCCGTGTTGCGCGAGTCGCCGGGCGCGCTCCGCTCCGCTTGCGTCGTCAATCGCGGAGGCGGCAAGGACCGTCGCGCCGATCGCGCCGCCGTCGACGATCTCCACCAACGTGAAGCACGCGCTGCTTGCAAAATGCACTGACAATGAAGCGTCGAGCCCGCCGGGCGCATGGGTTGGAAAAGCGATGAGACCGTCCATGGCATGACCTCTCAACTCGGTTTCTCGTCAGGCGGCGCGGCGGCCCGGCCGCTGGCGACGTCCTCGGGCAGAATCGGGGTGATCTCGCCGCGGACGAGGCATTCCATCGCCTCACGGACGGTCAGCGCCCCGAGCCCGTCGGCGACCCGAATTCCCGCCTCGGCCAAGGCCCGCATCGCCTTGGCGCCGACGAAACCGGTCAGAAGGACCGTGACGCCAGCCTTGGCGATAAGCGCCGCCGCATCGGCGCCGAGACCCGTAGCCCGATCCGCGTTGGCGCCGTTCGCGACGTACTCGAACGCCATGGTCTTGGGGTCGACGATCAAGAAGCCGGGCGCCCGGCCGAACCTGGGCGCCACCGCCGCCTCGAGCGACGCCGCATGCGCCGACGCCGCCACGCGCATGGGCCCGGAATCGTCCGTGGCCGCTGTGGTTGCAGTCGCCTTGATCCTGACGCTCGCAGTGGCCTCGATCCGCAGAGCCAGACCGCCGACCAACATCTGGGATGCTACGCGGCGAGCCGAAGCGAGGATGCGGCCGAAAGTCTGGCGCGAGACGCCCATATGGCGGGCGGCCTCGACCTGCTCCAGGCCGACGAGGTCGGTGAGGCGCAGCGCCTCCAGCCCGTCCATCGGCAGCACGAGCCGGCGGAGTTCCTCAGCCGCCACGCCAACGGGTCTGAATTCCTCGACCTTGGGGGCCGGACTGACATAACGCCGCTTAACCGGTCTCGACATTGCCCGCACTACATTATGAGCGCACGCTCATAATGTAGTGCCGCTCGCCGCTTCGTCAAGGCAAAGCCACAAGGCGCCTGACGCCAACTGGCGGCGGCGATTGCGATCTGGCGCTTGGTCCAACCGCCGATCGGCGCGCCAAGGCGCAGCCGACGTCGGGTTGAGCGGGGCCTCCAAGCCGCGCCGCTCTACAGACGCGCCGCAGCGGCGCGTTCACGCCACTTCAAAGCGAATGTCCTGGGCGCCCTGCCAAAGCGCCTGCCGGCCGAGCGCCGCCAGATTCTCGAGTCCAGAGGTGAGCGTGATGAAATGATTGCCGGCGAGCTGGCCCATCTTGCAGGCGAAGCGGACGCCGCCGTAGGCGAGCAGGATTTCGGTCTCGCTGATGCCGCCGGGATAAAGGATGATCTGGCCTGGGGCCGGATAGCTCGTATGGTTCTCATAGCCGATGTGGAAGTCCAGATCGCCCAGCGGGATCCAGACGCCTTCGCCGCTCCAGCGGACATGCACGATCTTGCTCTCGAACGGCAGCCGGCTTTGAAAGGCCTCGCAGGTCTTCGGCGCGAGCGCAGCCTCGAATCTCGCGTCGAATCTGAACGGCCCAGCCGTGATCTTCAAACTCTTCATCGCGCCTTTCCCTTTTCCCCCAGCCCCCCGACTGAGATGGGTCACCGAGACGCCAAGCCGTTGGCGACGCCGCGGATCATCGTGAGTTGCGGGCGGCGACGGCGGACTTCGATCCTCTCGAGATTTCCATCCTAGGCCAATCGTCCACGAAACGAAATTCTCGCGACCGGAACGTCCGGGCGCTTCTTCGGCGCCGCCGCGCAGCCCATCTTGCGATCGCTCGCGAAACAGCGCGAACAGATCGTCGCTGTTGTCGAGCAGCAAATCGGGCTCGTCGACGAGAACCTGCGCGACGCGCCCGCGATGCTCGGCCGGATCGCGCGTCGGCGCGCCGATCAATCACCGTCTCGCCGCGCGCGCCGCTTTCCTGAAGGGTCAGCAGCAGCGGCGCTGTCTTCGGCTCGAGGCTGATCCCGTCGCCGATCGTCAGTCCCGCGAACGGCCGGCTCGACTTGAAGATTGACCTTCTTCGTTTCGGGGCCACAGCGCCGTGGGTAGATGTCCGCCAGCTGTAGTGCTGAATCCGCGATCGGTGAGCGCCGCCGTCGCGCTCCTGGCGAACCAAGGGGCGCCGTCGCGCGTCATCGTGACCGCCGGCGCCGGCGTGTTCGCCGTGACCCATATCGCCGAAACGCCCGGCCTCATCGGCCGGGAATCGGCAGGCGCTCCATGACCTCGATCGCCTCGCCGGGAAACATCGTGAAGTGGGGGTGGTCGGCGAACATCTGCGCCGCCGCCTCGTGCGATTCGGCGCGCACCACCATGTAGACGGCCATCGCGTTGCGGACGTCGGCGACGCCGGCGGCGCTGACGCGCTTCGTCTTGCCGAGCGGGGCGCCGGGATTGACGATCGCTTCCCTGTGCCTCTCGGCCCAAGCGTCCCATGCCGCCATGCCCTTGGCCTGCAGGGCCTTTCGCTCGGATTCGGACTTGTTCCGCCACGCCTCCATCGCGCCAGGCGATCCAAGGTAGACGGCGAGAAAGGTCTTCGTCGCTTCGCCCATGACGCCCTCCCCCGCGCTCGGCTGTCGCCGCGACGCGGAGACAAAGCCTAGGTCACCCTATTCAGCCGGGCAATTCGCTTCTCGTCCGCCTTGGGCTCGGGGCTCGCCGTTTCCCGCGGCGGCACGCCGAAGGAGGCGATTACCGCATCGGCGGTGCGCACCAGATTGGCGCTCGGCCCTTCGGTCCCGACGCTGCGGCGGCTGACCCGCGCCCCCTCGATCAGCAGGACGATCGAGTCGGCGAGCACGCCCGGCTCCGACGCGCCCGCCGCCTGGCAGAGTTTCGCCAGCCGATCGCGCTGCTGGACCTTGAACGCTTCGATCACCTTCAAGGCGGGATGGCCCGCTTCGGTGAGTTCCACCGCCGCATTGGCGAGATCGCAGCCGCGCTGGTCGTCGGCGATGAATTTCGCCACCTTTCGGACGAAGCCGTAAAGCTGGGCAACCGGATCGCCCGGGCTCTCCGCTTCCATCTCCGCCCAGATCTCTGCGGACTTGCGGCCCTTGTAGTTGAGATATTCGATGACGAGGTCGTCCTTCGAGCCGAAGTGGCGATAGAGCGTCATCTTGTTGGTGTGCGCCGCTTCGACGATCGCCTCGACCCCGACGCCGCGGATGCCGTTACGATGAAAGAGATCGAGCGCGCAGGCGACGATGCGCTCGCGCGGACGCTCCGCGCTCTCCTCGGGTTCTCCTCCCGCTGCAACTTTCTTCGACATGGCTCTTGACTGCGATGTTACCGATCGGTATCTATTCTCTGTGACTGACCGGTAACACACGTTTGCGCCGAAAGTCAACGCCGGGCGACGGGACCGCCCGCCGCACGAAAAACCCAGAGAACGCCGAAAGGACAGCTCATGTCGACACACCCCTTTTCGAACCTTGACGAGCTGTTCGCCGACGGCCTCATCCAGGCGGTGATGAAGGCCGACCGCGTCGACCCGCGCGCGCTGAGAACGCTGCTCGGCGGCGTGGCGGGCCGCGCCGCCGCGCGCTGGCGCGAGAGCGCGCGGAAGCCGACGGGCTCGTTGTTCGCGACGCCGCGTCTCGAATGGCGGGGCGCCCGAGGCGGCGCGGATGCGCCCGCTCACGGCTTGCCTGCGGCGATCGACGGCGCCTGCGGGGCCGGGGCCTGCTGCTGATTCCGAGCTGAATTCCCGCCGGAGCTGTGGTCCGATGGTCGGCTTCTTCATCCAGCGCCCGATTTTTGCCTCCGCGATCGCTGCGATCATGGTGCTCGCCGGCGCGATCTGCTTCTTCCTGCTGCCGGTCTCGCAGTTCCCCGAGATCACGCCGCCGCAGATCGTGGTCAGCGCCAATTATCCCGGCGCGGGCGCGCAGGTCGTCGCCGACACGGTGACGACGCCGCTCGAGGAGCAGATCAACGGCGTCGAGGGCATGACCTACATGTCGTCGTCGAGCTCGAACGACGGCTCGTCGACGATCACCGTCACCTTCAACGTCGGCTATCCGCTCGATATCGCCGCGGTCGACGTACAGAACCGCGTCAACCAGGCGGCCTCGTCGCTGCCGGCGATCGTCAACCAGGGCGGCGTGACGATCAAGAAGCAGAACCCGAATTTCGTCCTGATCGTCAACCTGACCTCGCCCGATCATTCGGTCGACCCGATCGCGCTGTCGAACTACGCCTATCTGCAGATCGTCGACCAGCTGAAGCGCGTGCCCGGCGTCGGCGACGTGCGGATCTTCGGCGAGCGGCGCTATTCGATGCGCGTCTGGCTCGACCCCGGCAAGCTCGCCAATCTCGGCGTCACCGCGATCGACGTCGAGAACGCCATCGCCGAGCAGAACGTCCAGGTCGCCGCCGGCAAGCTCGGCGAGCAACCCGCTCCCGCGGGCACGCCGTTCGAGCTGCAGGTCAACGCCACCGGCCGGCTCTCCACGCCCGAGGAATTCGCCGACATCATCGTGCGCGCCGATCCGGCGACCGGCGCGGCGATACGCCTGCGCGACGTTGCGCGCGTCGAGCTCGGCGCGCTGCAATATTCGTCGTCCGCCTATTTCGGCGAGGACCCGACGGTCGTGCTCGGCGTGTTCCAGATGCCCGGCTCGAACGCGCTCGATCTCCAGCGCCGGGTCAAGGACAAGATGGACGAGCTTGCGCAGAGCTTCCCGCACGGGATCGCCTACGCGATGCATTACGACACAACGCGCTTCGTCTCGGCGGCGATGCGCGACGTCGTCGTCACCCTGCTCGAGGCGCTCGCGCTCGTCGTGTTCGTCGTTTTCGTCTTCCTGCAGAACTGGCGCGCGACGATCATCCCGACGATCGCCATCCCCGTCTCGCTGGTGGCGACGCTGGCTGTGATGGAGGCCCTCGGATTCTCGCTCAACATGCTCAGCCTGCTCGGCATGGTGCTGGCGATCGGGCTTGTGGTCGACGACGCGATCGTCGTGGTCGAGAATGTCGAGCGCCAGCTCGAGGCCGGACTGCCGCCGCTCGCCGCAGCGAAGAAAGCGATGGCGGAAGTGACCGGGCCGATCATCGCCACGACGGCGGTGCTGATGGCGGTGTTCGTGCCGGTCGCCTTCATTCCCGGCGTCGCCGGACGACTCTACAATCAGTTCGCGCTGACGGTGGCGATCTCGGTCGGCATCTCCGCCTTCAACTCGCTGACCTTGAGCCCTGCCCTCAGCGCGGCGATGCTGCGCCACAGCCGGAAAGGAACGTCGTTCGTCTTTCGCGAGTTCAATCGCGGTTTCGACCGGCTGTCGCATGCCTATGCGCTTTTGGTCAGGCGGTTCGTCCGCTACGGCTGGGCGCTGATCGGCGTGTTCGCCCTGCTGATCGCGGGCGCCTATGGCCTGTCGCGCGCGATTCCGACGACCTTCCTTCCGGTCGAGGATCAGGGCTATTTCTTCGTCGTCGTACAATTGCCGGACGGCGCCTCGCTCGATCGCACCGACGCGGTCGCGAAGCGCGTGCGCGATATCCTCGAAGCGACGCCGGGCGTCGAGACCGCCGGCTTCATCAGCGGCCTCAACTTCCTCACCAACGCCGCGCAGTCGAATTCGGCGGTCGAGTTCGCCATCCTCAAGCCATGGGACGAGCGCGGCCCCGACCAGAACGCGTCGAAGTTGGTCGCCGAGGTGCGGCCAAAGCTGCTCGCCATTCCCGACGCCTTCGCGCTGAGCTTCGACCCGCCTTCGGTCAACGGTCTGGGCGCCACCGGCGGCTTCGAGTTCGAGGTCGAGGACCTCGCCGGCGCTGGCAGCGCCGCGCTCAACGACGCGACGCAGGCGCTGATCGCCGCGGCGCGCGGACAGCCCGAGTTGAACCCGCAGTCGCTGTTCACCTCGTTCTCGGCCTCGACGCCGCAATTGCTTTACGACCTCGACCGCTCGAAGGCGAAGCTGCTCGGCCTGACCCTGCCCGACATCTTCAACACCCTGCAGATCGACCTCGGTTCGCTGTACGTCAACGATTTCAATCTTTTCGGCCATACTTTCCGCGTGACGCTGCAGGCCGACAAGAACGCGCGCGCCTCGACCGCCGACCTCGACAAGCTCTATGTGCGCAACGCGACCGGCGGCATGGTTCCCCTCAGCGCGCTCGGCGCGTTGAAGCCGATCGTCGGTCCGGAGACGGTTCCCCACTACAACAACTATGCTTCGGCGCTGGTCAACGGCGCTGCGGCGCCCGGCTTCAGCTCGAGCCAGGCGGTCGAGGCCATGCAGCGCGCCGCGGCGGCGGCGTTGCCGCGCGACTTCGGCTTCGAATGGACCGGCGTCACTTATCAGGAGCTCAAGGCCGGATCGATCGCGACCGTCGTGCTGGCGCTGGCGATGTTCTTCGTCTTCATGATCCTCGCCGCCCAATACGAGAGCTGGTCGATGCCGCTGATGGTGCTGTCTTCGGCGCCGCTCGCGCTGATCGGCGCGCTCGGCGCGCTGTGGGTGCGCAACATGCAGGTCGACGTCTACTCGCAGATCGGCTTCGTCATGCTGATCGGCCTGGCGGCGAAGAACGCGATCCTGATCGTCGAATTCGCCAAGCGGCGCCGCGCCGAGGGCCTGAGCATCGTCGATGCGGCGATGGAGGCGGGCCGGCTGCGATTGCGGCCGATCCTGATGACCGCCTTCGCATTCATCTTCGGCGTGCTGCCGCTGATGTTCGCGACCGGCGCCGGCGCCGCGAGCCGTCAATCCCTCGGCACGACGGTGTTCGGCGGCATGGTCGCGGCGACCGCGCTGACCCTCGTCTTCACGCCGGTCTTCTACGCCCTCATCGAACGCGCGAGGGAGAGACGGCGGGCGCGAGCGCCATCGCCCGAGCTCGCGCCCGAATTCCTTTCCAACGCCGAAGCGGCGGAATGACGGTCGGAGTTCCTGGATGCGCATTCTGACAGCGACATTGGCCTCTCTCGCTGGGCTCGCCGCGGCGACGGTCGCGGGCGTCGAGATCGCCAACCACGGCTTCGGCGAGGCGAAGGCTTCGGCGCCGGGGGCGATGACGATGGCGATGCCGGTTCCGGTCGCGCCGGTCGTGAGGAAGACGCTGCCGATCTACCTCGATTTCCCTGGCCGGACGGAAGCGATCCGCAGCATTGCGCTGCAGACGCGCGTCTCGGGCTATGTCGACTCGCAACCGGCGGCCGACGGCGCCGACGTGAAAGCGGGCGACTTGCTCTACCAGATCGACCCGCGCGATCTGCAGGCCGCGCTCGATCAGGCTGAGGCGCAGGCCGACCGGGATTCCGCGTCGCTCCAATATGCGACGGCCAATTTCGCCCGCGGCGAGGAGCTGGCGAAGAGCGGCTTCGTCGCCAGAGACGTCTACGACCAGCGCGAGAGCGCAATGCGACAGGCTCAGGCGGCGCTGGCGGTCGATCGCGCGGCGGTCGAGGCGGCGCGGCTCAATCTTGGCTACGCCGAAATCCGCGCTCCCTTCGCCGGCCGCCTCGGACGCAACCAGGCGGCGAAGGGAGCGCTGGTCGGCCCGAACTCGGGTCCGTTGAACTCGCTGGTCGAGCTCGACCCAATCTATGTCTCGTTCAATCCCAGCGAGACGGAGCTCGCCGAGATCGCCAAGGCGCGCGCCGCAGGCCTGGTCGAGGCCGAGATTTTCCTCGGCGACGACGCCGGCGCCGTCCGCAAGGGCTCGCTGACCTTTCTCGACAACGCGGTCGACAAGACGACCGGCACGATCTCGGCGCGGGTGACGATCGACAACCCCGACTTCGCGCTGCTGCCGGGCGAATATGTGCGCGTGCGGCTGCACATCAAGGATGAGCCCGATGCGCTGATGGCGCCGCAGACGGCGCTGGGATCGAGCCAGATGGGCAAGTACGCCTATGTCGTCGGCGCCGGCGACAGGGCCGAGCAGAGGCTGCTGACGCTCGGACCGACCGACGGCGCGATGGTCAGCGTCGTCAGCGGCCTGAGGGACGGCGATCGCGTCATCGTCGGCAACCTGCAGAAGATCGGGCCCGGCTCGCCGATCCGGCCCCTGCCGACGGACGGCAAACCGAAGTCGTAACGCCGCGATCGGCGCAAAGGGGTCCGGGCAAGCGCCGATTGCCCACTCGATTTCGCCGTGAACCGCGAGGCGGCGCATCGTTCCGGCGCAGCCGACAAGCCGTCATGGAAAATCGGCCGTGCTCGTACCGCCGACGGGTCCGCGACTATGAGCAACTTACGGCCGTCGCCGAGACCCTCATCATCATCGCCGCCTTCGCTACCCTGCTTCGCCGCTGGGCATGATCAGACCGCCTTCTCAAACGCGCTCTAAAACTCGAACGGACAATGAATAGCTGGATATGAGACGAGGGGTGCGCTCCACCATCGGCTCACCGGTCTTCTCCTATCACGACTGCGTCCGGATCGACTTTCCACGCCCGGCGAGAACATAGGACCCGGGGATCACCCCTCGGGGGCAGCCCACCTCTGGACACTGACATCCGCCAGCGCCTCGAATATAGCCGGCGTGCGTTCCAGGCGGGCGATCGTTCGCGCGCCTTCGAGGGCGGCGACCAATGCGGCTGCGGTGGAGGATGCGCGCGCGGGAGCGAAACCGCACCCCCTAAAATGCTCCGCGACAATCTCGGTCGAATCGACAAATCCGCGCGCCACCCGTTTGGTCAGCTCAGCGTCCAGCGCGGGCAGCTCATTCGCCAGATTTTGCATGAGACATCCATACTGGAAATCGGAGGCGACCATTTCGGCCGCGAATGTGCCGAAAATCTGATGAACAAATTTCAGGGCATCACCCGTCGTATTCGCCGAGATATTCCTCAATACAGCGATTCGACTCGCAACGTAATGATCGATTGCTTCTTCTGCGAGCTGTGTCTTGCCGCGCGGAAAGTGAAAGTAGAACGATCCTTTGGGCGCGCCGCTTTCTTCAAGGATCTGGATCAATCCGGTCGCGGTGTAGCCTTGGATGCGAAACAGCCGTTCGGCCGTGGCAATCGCGCGAGCGCGGGCGTCAGTCTTGCGTGGCATGCCGTGAACATAACACGCTTCGCTTGACACCGCTATGGCGACCGACATACTATGGTGAACGCCATAGAAGGAGCCCGGCGATGCCACTCGACCCACCCTCGGCATCCCGACGAGCCATCTTGGCGACAGTCGCGGCCAGCCTGGTTGCGGCTTCACTTCGACCGGCCCGCGCAAACCCATAGGAGAACTGATTTGACCACATCACCTTACGGCGAGGGAACGCTTCCCAAGGGGGTCCGCTCGCGCATGATCCATGGGGTCAACGGCCTCGACGTCCATATTCTCGAGGGCGGTTACGAAAGCCCCGGCCGGCCGCTCGCGCTGCTTCTGCACGGCTTTCCGGATTTGGCTTACGGCTGGCGACACCTGATCCCAATCCTAGCTGACGCCGGGTACCATGTCGTGGCGCCCGACCAGCGAGGTTTTGGCCGCACCACCGGTTGGGTGAACGGCTATGACGCCCCTCTGGGGCCCTTCAGCATCTTGAATATGACGCGCGACGCCCTGGGATTGGTTTTGGCGTTGGGCTATCGGCGTACGGCTATGCTCGTCGGGCACGACCTCGGCTCGCCCATAGCGGCCTATTGCGCGCTCGCCCGACCTGACGTCTTTCCCTCATTGGTGCTGATGAGCGCTCCGTTCCCCGGCGCCCCAGCGCTTCCGTTCAACACAGCGGATAGCGATGTGCCGGCGGCTCAACCAAACACTGAAAATCAAAAGTTGGCGGCCGCGCTGGCGGCGCTCGATCCGCCCAGAGAGCTTTATCAACAATACCTGAGCACACGGCGGGCGAACGATGACATGTGGCGCCCGCCTGAAGGCTTGCACGCATTTCTTCGTGCATTTTTCTACGTCAAGAGCGCGGACTGGCCGGGAAACAATCCGCATCCGTTGAAGGCGCGAACCGCCGCAGAACTTGCACAAATGCCCACCTATTACGTGATGGATCTCGGCAAGACGATGCCCCAGACCGTCGCTCCATTCCAACCTTCCGCCGCCGAGGTCCTGGCCAGCAAATGGCTCACCGAGCCGGAACTTGGAGTTTACACGGAGGAGTATGGCCGCATTGGGTTTCAAGGCGCCCTGCAGGCTTATCGCGTCTATTCCGATCCCGACCTGAACGCTGAGTTGCGCCTGTTTTCGGGCAAGACGATCGATGTCCCGTCGCTCTTCATCGGCGGGAAGAGCGATTGGGGCGCCTATTCGGCGCCTGGCGCGCTCGAACTTATGAGGACGAAGGCGACGACGAAGCTGGCTGGCGTCGAGCTGATCGACGGCGCCGGTCACTGGATCCAACAGGAGCAGCCGGTTCGGCTCGGCACGCTCCTGCTCGCCTTCATCAAGGAGGTCGGTGGGGCGGATCACGCCAGCCGTTAGGTCGGGGAATGCCTATCGTCGCTCTTGAAAATATTGCCCGGCGTCCAGATCGCCGTCCCGTCAGGTCCGTCACGCTTCAGTGAAGCGCTTGGGTTTGGTGGTTCAGGTCCGGCGTCAGCTTCCGGCTTCGCCGCCTCCGATCCGGGGGCAGCGAAATCCTCGCCCCGGCGAGATATTCCGGCGGGGTCAGATTACCAAGAGCTGAGTGAGGACGGCTATCATTATGGTCCCTCCGCCAGGCCTCGATTGGCCGCCTAGCCTCGGCGATGGACCGGAACCCGTGGATGTTCAGGCATGCGTCGCGCAGCGACCCGTTGAACGTCTCGATGCAGACGCTGTCCCTTGGTTTCCCCGGGCGCGATCAGGTCCCACGGGGCGTCGGCCGGATCGGCATCGTAGCGCCGCCTCACGGGCGGCTTCCTTTTCGGCGTCGGGCGTCGGCTCGCGTCGTTGGTCCGACGCCCTATGAATCACGCCAAAGCCGCCTTGGGAATCCTTCCCAAACGCGCTCTCAGGCGATGTTGGCGGCCGCGATCATGCGATTCGTCGTCGGCGGCCTTTGGTTCTCGCCGTTCGCGTTCGCCGAACCGCGGCGGCGACGGGTCGGGTTTTTCAACTGGCTCGGATTCATCGCGGCAATTCAGTTCACCACCGCTCTTTACCAGCAGCGGCCGCCCAAGCCGTTCGCGATCCAGTCCGGCTTCAATCTGCTGTCGCTGCTGCTGATGGGCGCGCGGCTGGCCGTCTGGCGCTGACCGAGGCGCCGGCGCGAGGCGGACAATCTGTCGCGCGCGCGGCGGCGTCCTCCATCGCGCGTCGACAGTTGCTCCAAGGGGGCGCCTGAGCCAACCTGGATCCCGGGCCCTGCTCCACACGGCGTGAACGTGGGGGCCCGCAGCCAGCGAGCCCGCCCCGAGGATGAAACTGCTTACCGTAATTCTGCCGGTCTTCGCGCTGGTCTTCATCGGCTGGACCGCGCAGCGCCTGCGGCTCATGGAACCTTCGGCGCTTCGCGGCCTGCGCGACCTCGTCTTCTTCCTGGCGATGCCGGCGTTGCTGTTCTCGGCGATCGAGACAGCGCCCCCCTTCGATCTGGTCAGCGTCATCAGCGTCTATTTCGCCGCCGCTCTGTCGATTTTCGCATTCGCCTTCGTGGTCGCGCGCCTGCTGGGCATGTCGCTGGCCAAGGCGGCGATGCTCAGCCTCAATTCGTCGTACGGCAACACGGTCCTGATGGGCATTCCCATCATCGTCGCCGCCTTGGGCGAGGATGCGCTGCCGCCGCTGCTGGCGATCATCGCCTTGCATTCGGCGATCCTGCTGCCTTTGGCGAGCGTCCTGGTCGAGATGGACGTCGCCGGATCGGGACGACGACGCCCGCTCGCGATTCTGGCGGCCACGCTAGGGCGAACGCTGCGCAATCCGATCATCATGTCGATTCTAGTCGCCACGCTGTGGCGCGTCTCTCGTCTGCCCGTGCCGGCGCCGCTCGACGAGTTGCTGCGCCTGCTCGGCTCGGCGGCGACGCCGCTGGCGCTGATCTGCCTCGGCGGCGTCCTGCCCTCGCTCGGCGCGCTCGCGCCGGACGCGGGAGCGCTGATCGGAACCGTGTTGAAGCTCGTGGGGCTGCCTGCGCTCGTCTGGGCGATCGGCCGCTACGCGCATCTGCCTGATTTGCCGCTAAAGGTCGCGATTCTCGTCGGCGGCATGCCGACGGGCGCCAACGCGTTCCTGCTCGCCCGTCGCGACGAGGGTCTGGCCGGGGCCTCGGCGGCGATCGTCATGGCGACGACGCTGCTGTCGGCGATCTCGCTCGCCGGCTGGCTGCAAGTCGTCATGTGAAGCGCCGCCGACCTTCGACCGCGCCGCGATCAGCCCTTCTTCGTCTGCCCGTAATAGGCGTTGGGGCCATGCTTGCGCTTGAAGTGCTTGTCGCGCAACGCGGTCTCGATTGGCTTGAGATCGGGCGCGAGCTGAAGCGACATCAGCGCCATATGCGCGACGCACTCGAGCGCGACCGCGGTCTCGACCGCCTTGGCGACGTTCGGCCCCCAGGTGAACGGCGCATGGCGATTGACCAGCACCGCGGGACAATCGGCCGGGTCGATTCCCTGCAGGCGCTCGACGATCACTGTCCCGGTCTCCCATTCATAGGCCGAGGCGATTTCCGCCGCCGTCATCTTGCGCGTCACCGGCACTTCGTCCTTGAAGTAGTCGGCGTGGGTGGTGCCGAAGTTGGGAATCGGCCGCCCCGCCTGAGCGAAGGCGGTGGCGTGCGACGAATGGGTGTGCACGACGCCGCCGATCGCGGAAAAGGCGATGAACAGCCGACGATGGGTCGGCGTGTCGGAGGACGGGTTGAGCTTCCCCTCGACCCGCTTGCCCTCGAGATCGACCAGCACCATGTCGTCGGCCGTCAGCGTCGCATAGTCGACGCCGCTCGGCTTGATCGCGAAGACGCCCTTGCCGCGATCGATCGCGCTGGCGTTGCCGAAGGTGAGGTTGATGAGGCCGTGCCGCGGCAGCGCGACATTGGCCTCATAGGCTTCGCGTTTCAGTTCCTTGAGCATAATCGTCCTTCAGCTCTGCGCCGCGCCGTCAGGCGCGGAAGCCCCTGGCGAGGTGATAATAGACCTCGTTGCTGCGCAAATCCTGCTTGAACGTCGACAGCTTCGTGTCGGCGCCGATCAGCGCGAGCTCGATGCCGGCGATCGTGGTGAAGTCCTCCAGCATTTCCGCCGTCACGGAATAGCTGAAGCCCGAGTGATGGGCGCCGCCGCCGAGGATCCACGCCGCGCAGGCGGTCTTGTGGTCGGGCCGGCATTCCCACACCGCACGCGCGACCGGCAGCTTCGGCAGCTTCGGGTGCTTGACGACGTCGATCTCGTTGACGATCAGGCGGAAACGGTTGCCGAGGTCGATCAGGCTGGCGTTGAGCGCGGGGCCCGGCGCGGCGTCGAACACCAGACGCACCGGGTCCTCCTTGCCGCCGATGCCGAGCGGATGGATCTCGAGCGTCGGCTTGCCGCTGGCGATGCTCGGGCAGATCTCGAGCATGTGCGCGCCGAGCACTTGCCCGCCGCCCTGCGGCAGATGGTAGGTATAGTCTTCCATGAACGAGGTGCCGCCCGGCAGGCCCTCGGCCATCACCTTCATCGCGCGCACCAGCGCGACCGTCTTCCAGTCGCCTTCGCCGGCGAAGCCGTAGCCGTCGGCCATCAGCCGCTGCGGCGCGAGGCCGGGCAGTTGCTTGAGCCCGTGGAGGTCTTCGAACGTGTCGGTGAAGCCCTTCATGCCGCCCCTTTCGAGGAAGGCGCGCAGGCCGAGCTCCTGCTTGGCGCCGTAGAGCAGCTCCTCGTAGCGTTTTCCGCCCTTGCGCAGTTCGGGAGCGACCGCGTAGCTCTTCTCGTATTCGGCGACGAGGTCGGCCGCCTGGGCGTCGCTGATCCTGGCGATCTGGGCGACCAGGTCGCCGACGCCCCAAGTGTTGGTCGAGAAACCGAACTGCATCTCGGCGCCGACCTTGTCGCCCTCGGTCACCGCGACCTGGCGCATGTTGTCGCCGAAGCGGCAGAACTTCGCGCCCTGCCAGTCGTGCCAGGCGCGCGCGGCGCGCATCCAGGCGCCGAGCCGGTCATGGACTTCGGGGTCGGCCCAATGGCCGACGACGACCTTGCGGCCGAGCCGCATGCGGGTGTGGATGAACCCCGCCTCGCGGTCGCCGTGCGCCGACTGGTTGAGGTTCATGAAATCCATGTCGATCGAGCCCCACGGCAGCTCGGCGTTGAACTGGGTGTGGAGATGAGCGAACGGCTTCTGCAGCGCGTTGAGGCCGCGGATCCACATCTTCGACGGCGAGAAGGTGTGCATCCACAGGATCAGGCCCGCGCAATTGGGATCGGAATTGGCTTCGAGGCACAGCTTGAAAATCTCGTCGGGCGTGGTCAGCAGCGCCTTGAACACGGTCTTGAGCGGCAGCTTTTTCGATTTGGCAAGCGCGCCGGCGATCTGCTCGGCGTCGGCGGCGACCTGCTTGAGCGGTCCCGGCCCGTAGAGGTGCTGCGACCCGCAGACGAGCCAGATTTCAGGATTGGAGAGGAGGATCATGTTCATCTCAGTCGATTGGGGGTTGGAGTTCAGACTTGTTATAATTCACGGATCGCGGCGGCGTCCGGTCGGCGGCCTGCCGGCTAGCTGATCGCCTCCGTCGCCGCCTTCTCGATCGCCA
>Ga0302320_10013173_pt1 | contig 17312 bp, 20 predicted proteins | sample Bog_T0_3_FD_202130 | JGI IMG/M metagenome (GOLD analysis project Ga0302320, IMG submission 202130) | Peat permafrost microbial communities from Stordalen Mire near Abisko, Sweden - Bog_T0_3 | ecosystem: Environmental > Terrestrial > Soil > Wetlands > Peat | place: Sweden: Abisko, Stordalen Mire...
GGCGTGGTGTGGAGCGCGGATTACGGCTTCACCGGCGGCACGGCCGCCACCTATGCCGGCACCCCCACCAACACCGCCGACCCGACGCTGTTCAAGACCAACCGCTATGGGGCCACGGTGACCTACGCCTTCAACGTGCCCAACGGCAACTACCAGGTGGCCCTGCTCGAGTCCGAGACCTACTGGACGGCCGTGGGCAAGCGGGTCTTCAACATCTACGTCCAGGGCTCGCTGGCGCTGGCGGGCTATGACCCCTACGCGGCCACCGGCGGCAAGGGCATCGCGCAGACCTTGACCTTCAGCGCCACGGTGAGCGCCGGCATCCTCAGCATCACCGCCACGGAGACCGCCGACAACGCCCAGTTCAACGGCATCGAGATCACCTGGCTGGGGCCAGCCTGCCCCAGCGCCACGCAGACGCGCACCGCCACCGCCACCTTCAGCTCCAGCCCCACCGCGACGATCACCGGCACGGGCACCGCCACCTTCAGCCCCAGCCCCAGCGGCACAGCCAGCCCCACCATCACGCCGACCTTCACGGACTCGCCCGTGGTCAGCCCCACGCCCACGGCGACCATCTCGCCCACGGCCACCATCTCGCTGACGGCGACCACCTCCCCGACGGTCACCGCGACCCCGACCGATGCGGCCTACCAGGGCGCGTTGACCGTGCTCAGCGGCCATGGCCTGCCCGACCCCAATCCGCGGGCCTTTTTGATCCAGCTCGATGGCGGCGCGGACGCGGTCGAGGTCCAGGTCTACAGCCAAGGCTGGAACCGCCTGCTGGATGCGCGGGCGGACCGGGTCGGGCCCGGCTACAACCTGGTGCAGCTGCCCGCCAAGTGGTTCGGCCTGCCCAACGGGGTCTATTATGTGCGGGCGCAGGCCGTGCGCGGGGTCACCCGCTCCTCAGCCAAGATCTTCAAGGTAGCCCTGTTGCGTTAGCGCAGGGCATGATCCCCCGCCCCTTCCATGGAGGGGCGGGATTTGTCAGCATCCTTTGACCGCCATCCGGAGCTCCCTTTGCAAAAGCTTGACCTTGACCCCCAGCGCCGCGCCGAGCTGGAGAAGCTGGCCGTCTACTACGCGTCCCTGGTGGCGGTGGGCCTGATCGTGGGCGCGCTGGGCCCCGCCTTGGCCGACCTGGCGCGGCAGACAGGCACGGGCCTGGGCGGCGTCAGCGTGATCCTGGTGATGCGGCCCCTGGGCTATATGGTCGGGGCCTTGGCCTGCAGCCATTGGCTGGATCGGCGGCCGGGGCATCCCATCCTGGCGCTGGCGGCGCTGGCTTGCGCCGCCTTGCTGGCGCTGCTGCCGTGGGCCCGCGCGCTGCCATGGCTGGCCCTGCTGATCCTGGCGCTGGGCTTCAGCCACAGCCTGCTGGACGTGGGCAGCAATACGCTGATCGCCTGGGTCTACGGCCGCCGGCTGGGGCCATACCTGAGCGGCCTGCACTTCTCCTTTGGCGTGGGCGCCTTCGTGGCGCCCATGGTGGTGGGCTGGTCCTTGGCCAGGGATGGCCGCTCGGCGTGGGCCTTCTGGTTGATCGCGGCCTTTTTCCTGCCGCTGGCCCTGGCCCTGCGCCTGATCCCCAGCCCGCCGCATCAGGCCCACGCGCAGGAGGCCCCCGCGCCGCCGTTGGACCGCCGCCTGGGCGCGCTTTTCCTGGGCCTGTTCTTCCTTTACGGCGGCATCGAGGCCGGCTTCGGCGCATGGATCTACCAATACGCGGTGGCGCAGCGCCTGCTCCCGGCGGGCCCCGCCGCCCTGCTGACGTCGCTGTTCTGGGGCCTGCTGGGCCTGGGCCGGCTGCTGGGGATCCCGCTGCTGGCCCGCGTCACCCCGCGCCAGCTGCTGGCGGTCCTCATCCCCGCGGCCCTGGCCTCACTGGGCTCGCTGCTGGCCTTCGGCGGCTCGGTGCCGGCGCTGTGGGCGGGCACCGCGGGCTTGGGGCTGGCCATGGCCTGCATGTTCCCCACCTTGCTGGTGCTGGCGGGCTCGCGGCTGGCCGGCGGCGGGCGGGTCAGCGGCAAGATCACCGGCCTGCTGTTCGTGGGCAGCAGCAGCGGGGGCATGACCCTGCCCTGGCTGATGGGCCAGCTCTTCGAGCCCCACGGCCCGCGGGCGGCGTTGGGCCTGGCGTGGCTGGGGCTGGCGGCGCTGGCGGCGCTGTTCGGCTGGGTGTGGGCGCGGACTAGGCCGCTGTGACGGGTCGGGGGCCTTCCACGCCCTAGGCCAGCGTGCCGCCGCATGGTAGCATTCTGCTTCCTGGGCCATCGCCGGCCCGGGCGCGCTTGGAGCATCCGATGCATATCATGTTCAACTGGCCCGCGGTGGCCTTGGCGGTCGTGGTGGGCCTGTTCATCCTGGGCCTGTGGTACTCCCCCTTTGCGCTGGGCCCGCTGCTGCGCCGCCTGGAAGGCCTGGATGACGAGGCCGCCAAGGCGGCCATGCTCCCGCGCCTGACGGCCGCCCTGGCGGTCGCGCTGTTGCAGGCCCTGGCCCTGGCCGGCGCCTTCAATTTCACCGGTTCCAACAGCTTCGGCATGGGCGCCTTGGCCGGGTTGCAGCTGTGGCTGGGCTTCTGCGCCCCCGTGCTGGCCCTGGCCCTGTTGCCGGCGCGGCGCGACTGGAGGCTGTTGGGCATCCATCTGGGCGGCAGCCTGGTGGCGGTGCTGCTGCAAGGCGCGCTGCTGGCATCGTGGCGCTGACCCGCCCGCTGTTGGCGCTGGGCCTGGCGCTGATCGGCGCGGGCCTGGCCGCCGCGCCCGGCCGCTGGGACCTGGACGGGGCGGACGCCCGGCTGCTGGAGGCGGGCTACCGGCAGGACCCGCGCAGCCAGGACTGGTCGGCGGAGGTGACCCTGCGGGTGGTGAACCGCGACCGCCAGCGGCCTTACCACCAGCAGATCCAAGTCGAGTTCCAGGGCCCCGACGGCAAGACCTGGGCTTGGAAGACCTTTGTCAGCCTGGCGCCCGGGGCGGCCCAGCATCGGCGCGTCAGCACGCCCCCGCGCCTGGATTGTCAGGGGGACCTGCAGTCCTGCCCCCTGCTGCGGGTGCGCGCGCTGCGCAGCGGCGGGGCCAAGGCGGTGGCCTCGGACTGGGTCGAGCTGCCCCACACGGTGCTGGAGGACCTGCCCGGGCCGCCGGAAGGCCAGCCGCTCTACGTGGCCAGGGTCATCGAGCCCGGCCTGCTGGAGCTGGTGAACGGCCAGAAGCTGCGCCTGATGGGCTTGGCCGAGGCCGGCAAGGGGCGGGCCCAGGCCAAGGCCGCGCTGGAGCGGGTGTGGTCGCTGGTGATGGACGGGTCGGTGAAGGTCAGCTATGACGGGCCGCGACGCAATGCCGCCGGGGCATGGCTGGTCCACGTCCAGCTGGGCTCGGGCCAGGACCTGGCCGAGCTGCTCTTGGATGAAGGGTGGATGCGTTTGGATGGGGTCGCGGCGCAGGGCCGCCAGGAAGCCTACCGCAAGGCCGAGTCGCAAGCCCGGGTCAAGGGCCTGGGCTTATGGAAGCCCCAGGCCCGCTGAGCCGCTTCAGCGTTGGCGCTGGGCCAGGTGGTAGTGGGTCTGGTCGGCGCTGTCGAACAAATAGAGGTCGTCGCCCTTTTCCAGGTTCTTCAGGAACTTCTGCGGGCTGAAGCCCGTGAAATGGTTGAACTCGCGGATCAGGTGAGCCTGGTCGTAGTAGCCGCTGTCCTGGGCCAGCTTGGTCCAATCCACCTTGACCGTCCCCGCCAGGCGCCGCAGCACCGACTGGAAGCGGCGCAGCTTGCCGAACAGCTTGGGGCTGAGGCCCACATGCTGGTCGAACTTGTGCTTCACGGTCTGGCGGCTGACGCCGAGCTCGTCGGCCAGCGCGCTGACCTCCAGGTCGCCCTGGTGCTGGGCCAGCAGCTTCACGGCCTTCCGCACCAGCGGGTCCGCCGGGCGGGCGCCGGCCAGCAGTTGGATCAGGGCCGTCTCGGTCTTGCGCACCAGGTCGGCGGTGGTGGCGCTGTTGGCGGCGGCGGCGTTCAGCGCGGTGGCGGTCTCCGGCCACAGCGGCCCCAGCGGCACGAAGCGCTGCTCCAGCTCCTTGGCGGGATAGGGCATCAACGAGGCGATGGCGCCATGCTTGAAGCGTACGCCCAGCAGCGTCAGCACCCCTTCGCGCCGCAGGAAGGTGGTGGTGGGGCGGGGCCCGGCCAGGAACACCGTGTCGGGGACGCGGATGGCGTCACCGAAGGTCTCCACCACGAAGGGGTCCCCCAAATTGACCATCAGGTCCAGGCAGGGCGTCGCCATGGCGATGACCCTTTTCACGGCTTCGGTCGTGGTGGGGCGGGGCAGATGCAGGTAATACAGGGTGCCCACGAAGGGGCTCAGGGCGGGTTGCACCGGGATCTCGGTGAGCCGCCAGTCGGAAAGGCTGTGGGTGGGGCTCTGATTTTCCATGGTCTCCTCTGGGGGAGCTCCTTTTTAAGCCCTATAAGGGTGGCTTGACAATCCTCAAATCGGGGGCGCTTGGGGCCGAGCAAGTGCATTTTGATGGTGGAAGCTCACAAATATCCAAGCCATCCACTGTTTTTTTGTGCTCAAATCCTTGGGCTAGTGTCAAAGCTTAGGCTTCAGGAAGGCTTAGCCCTGAACCCCCCTCCCACCCCAGGGTTAGGTTCTGACTGAAGAAGCCGCCGCCTTCGGGCGGCGGCTTTTTTTTTAGCCCCGGCTTGGGTACTATGGCGTCCCCCTTCTGGAGCCCCCATGACCCCTGCCGTCGCCGCGTTGGATGCCGCCCGCCGGGCCGACCCCTGGACCCACCGCTGGGGCCTTTACCTTTCCCCCGCCGCAGGCGAGGCTGACAGCTTGCTGTGGTTCGCCAGCCCCGAGGCCGCGCATGAGTTCGTGGCCTTGGACCTGTGGCCCGCGCTCAGCGGCTCGCCGCTGCCGCCGGACCTGGCCGAGGAGCTGGCCCCGCCCCACGCGGGCGCCGCCGGCCACGGCTTTTCCTGGGACCGCCTGGAGGGGCTGAACCTGGCGCTGGAGCCGGTGGCCCAGATCCACTGGTGGGGCAGCCTCAAGCAGCTCTACGAGGGCGAGGACCCCTTCGCCAAGGACCTGCGCGAGGCCTGGCGCCAGGGCGCCGGGCGCGGGCCCCAGGATTTCTCGGGCCTGAACGACGCCGATGCCGGCGCCTTCTGCCAGTTCCTGCGCGACGTGTTCACCGCCGATGACCCCTTCACCGAATCCGACTAAAGAGGCGCCCATGAAAGTTTACGCATACGACGGTTGCAGCACCTGCCGCAAGGCCCTGGCCTACCTCAAGAGCACGGGCCGCCAGTTCCAGCTGATCCCCATCCGTGAGACCCCGCCCACCAAGGCCGAGCTGCGCCAGATGCTGAAGTTCTACGGCGGCAAGGTGAAGCACCTGTTCAACGTGTCGGGCCAGGACTACCGGGCCCTGGGCCTGGGCGCGAAGCTGCCGAAGCTGAGCGACGAGCAGGCGATCGACCTGCTGAGCCGCAACGGCAACCTGGTGAAGCGGCCCTTCGTGCTGGTCGGCAACACCGGCATCGTGGGGTTCAAGGAGGACGAGTGGCTGGACAAGGGCCTGCGCCAGCTCCCCAAGGGGCTGTGACATGGGCCTGAGCGAGAAGGACTTCGGCCCGGACCCCCTGATCGAGTTCAGCCGCTGGCTGGACAAGGCCGTGAAGGAGGCGGGGCAGCCCAATCCCAACGCCATGACCCTGTGCACCGTGGGCGAGGACGGCTGGCCGCAGGGCCGCATCGTGCTGTTGAAGGGGCACGACGCGGCCGGCTTCGTGTTCTACACCAACAGCCGCAGCGAGAAGGGCCAGGCGCTGGCCGCCCACCCCCGCGCCGAGCTGGTCTTCCATTGGGACAAGCTGGGCCGCCAAGTGCGCGCCCGTGGCGAGGTCCAGCCGCTGAGCGCGGCCGAGACGCTGGCCTATTTCGTCAGCCGCCCCCGCGGCAGCCGCCTGGCCGCCTGGGCCAGCCAGCAGAGCCAGGCCGTGGAGAGCCGCGAGGCCATGGAAGCCCGCCTGGTCGAGCAGGAGCGCCGCTTCACCGACAAGGAAGTGGAGCCGCCTCCGCACTGGTGGGGCTACCGGCTGCGCCCCTGGCGCGTGGAGTTCTGGCAGGAGGGCGCCTTCCGCTTCCACGACCGCTTCGCCTACACCCGCGACGGGGCGGCCTGGAAATTCACCCGGCTCTATCCCTGAGGACCTGACCGATGGACAAGCTCAGCCTTTTCGGCTTCATCTCCGTCAGCGCCATGCTGCTGTTCTACGCCTATGAGGAGCGCAGCCCTTGGAACATCCTGGGCTTCGCCGTGTGCTGCGCCTTGAGCTCGACCTACGGCTTCCTGCAGGGGGCTTGGCCCTTCGGCGGGGTGGAGGCGGTGTGGACCCTGGTGGCCTTGAAGCGCTGGGTGGACGTCCGGGCGTCGGTGCCGGCCGGCCGCCCGGGCCCAGTCAAGCCCCCCAAGGCCTCCCGGCCCCCGCGCCGCCGCCGCAAGGCCTGAGGCTTGGCCGTCACCAGAACGTCGCTTGGCTCCCGGCCCGCCCTCCCGCTAAGATGACCCCATGCCGTTCTTGACCCACCTCATCGCCGCCACCTTGCTGGGCAGCCTCATAGGGCTGGAGCGCCAATGGCGCCAGCGCTTCGCCGGCTTGCGCACCAACGCCCTGGTCTGCGCCGGGGCCGCCGCCTTCGTCGGCGCGGCGCTGAGCCTGGCAGGCAACAACCCGGCCCCCATGGTGGGCCAGATCATCTCCGGCATCGGATTCTTGGGCGCGGGCGTGATCTACAAGGAGGACTTCAACGTGCGCGGCCTCAACACCGCCGCCACCATCTGGTGCTCGGCGGCGGTGGGCATGCTCTGCGGCCTGGACCTGCTGTTGGAGGCCGCCGCCACCGCCGGGATGGTGATCGGCGTGAACCTGGTGCTGAGGCCGCTGGTGCGGCGCCTGGGGGAGCGGCCCGCCAGCCGCGACAGCGAGACCCAGACCGTCTACGCCATCCGCATGGTCTGCGCGCCCAAGAGCGAGGCCCGCCTGCGCTCCGCCTTGGTCCAGGCCGCCTACGCCGCCCATCTGAGCCTTAAGACCATCCACAGCGAGAAGGGCCCCAAGCTGGGATTGAACATCCTGGCGGAGCTCTCGGTCTATGGCCGCAATGACCACAGCATCGAGGAGGTCAGCGGGGCCCTGAGCCAGGACCCCGCCGTCCGCTCGCTGCGCTGGGAGCTGATCCATTCCGACAACAGCTTCGAATGAGGCCCTCAGCCCGCGGCCCCTGGGTGTTGGACCAGGTCCAGGCGCATAACCGGGGGCTTTCGCGGGAGTGGCGGCAGGAGAAGTACGACCTGGTGGCGGCATCGGCGGCGGCCTTCTTCCGCGGCACGGACCACCTTTACTGGGCTGACTTCGGCCGCTCGCCGCTGCTGGAGGCCTGGGGCGGGCGCAAGCTGCGCACCTGGCTGACCGGGGACCTTCACACCTACAATCTGGGCGCCTTCGATGACGCCCAGGGCCGCGTGGTCTACGGCCCCAATGATTTTGACGAAGCTGTGATCGGGGACTATCAGCTGGACCTGTGGCGCCTCGGCGCCGGGGTGGCCCTGCGCGCCCGCGAGCAGGGCGGCCCGGGAGGGGCCGAGGCCCTGGTGGCGGCCTTGTTGAAGGGCTACCTGGACGAGCTGGCCGCCTGCGCCGCCCGGCCCGCGCGGGCGCTGGAGCCCTGGACCCGCCATCAGGCCCAGGGCGAGCTGCGGCTCTTCCTGGAGCACGCCGAGGCCCACGGCGGCGGCCGGGCGCAGCTGGAGAAGTGGGTCGACGCCGTGCGCCAGTTCCGCACCGACCGGCCCGAACTGCTGGCGGCGGTGCCAGCGCGGCGCCAGGAGGGCCTGCGCCAGGGCCTGAAGGCCTATGCCGCCCGCCTGGCCGCCAAGGGCGGGGCGGTCGCGGGGCGCTGCAAGGTGCGCAGCCTGGCCGCCCGGCTGCGGGCCGGCATCGGGTCGCATGGCAGCGAGCGCTACTACGCCTTGATCGAGGCGTCCGGCCCGGCGCCCGCCACCCTCCTGGACATCAAGCGCCAAGCGCCGCCCGCGCCTTGGGCGCATCTGCAAGGCTGGGCCAAGGAGGCGACCCGCGAGGCCATGCGCGGCGACCATGGCCGGCGGGTGGCCAAGGCCCAGCGGGCCCTGCTGCCCGGCGGCGACCCTTGGTTGGGCCGTTTGAGTGTGGGCAAGGCCGCCTTCAGCGTGCGGCGCCGGTCGCCTTACAAAGCCGCCTTCGACCGCCCGCTGGACGGCGGCACGGCCTCCCAGATGGGCTTGGTGGTGGCCCGTGCCCAGGCCCGCGCGCGCGCCAAGTTCGCCCCCCAGGCGCACCGCCGCCTGCACGGCGGGCATCCCGCCTTCATCGCCTTCGTCAGCCGCCTGGCGCTGGCCTACGCCGACCAGGTGGAGCTGGACCACCGCGCCTTCGCCGACGCCCGGCCGGGCTTGACGGGCTAGAAGGCTGGGCGTGCCGCAAAGAAAAGAGGAGAGGCGCCCCGCCTGGGGCGCCTCTCCTCTTTTTGGATGCGGGACCCCCGCCTTACTGGCGTATCAGCTTGGCCTCGACCTCGTCGCGCTTGGCCTTGTCGAAGAGCGTCTCCACGACCAGCAGCGCGAAGTCCATGGTCGTTCCGGCGCTGCGGCCGGTGATGACCTTGCCGTCGACCACGGTCGCCGCGTCCACCAGCGTGCCCTCATGCGGGGCCTGGTCCAGCGCGCCGGGATAGCTGGTGGCCTTCTTGCCGCGCAGCAGCCCGGCGGCGGCCAGGACCTTGGGCGCGGCGCAGACCGCGGCGCTGATGGCCCCGCGCGCGGCGTTGCGCTCCAGCAGGTCCAGGATGCGCCCATCCTTCAATAGTATCTCAGTGCCGGCGCCCCCGGGCAGGACCACGGCCGCGAAATCCTGGCCTTTGAACTCATTCAGCGGCGCATCCGCCAGCAAGGTGATGCCGCGGGCGCCCTTGACGGGCTGGCCGTCCAGGCTGGCGCTGATCACTTCGGCGCCGGCGCGGCGCAGCACGTTGATGATGGTGACGGCTTCCAGCTCTTCGCACCCTTGGGCCAGGGGGACTAACACTCTGGGCATGCTTCCTCCGGTCACGCCCGGCGACAGGCCGGGTCTTTGCCATTATAATGCCTGATCGGATAGGGAAGCCATTTTTCCAAGGAGGGGCCCCATGGCCCTGTTACGCCTGCGCCCCGGCCTGAAAGTCGGGGATCCTGCCCCTGATTTTGACTGCCCGGATGAGGACGGGAAGCGTTGGAGCCTGGCGGAGCTGAAGGGCCGCTGGCTGGTGCTGTTCTTCTATCCCAGGGACAACACGCCCATCTGCCTGAAGGAAGCCTGCATCTTCAATGATGACTATGCCGAGTTCCGCGGCCTGGGCGCCGAGGTGCTGGGCTGCAGCGGCCAGGACGCCGCCAGCCATCGCCGCTTCCGGCAAGCCTGCCGCCTGCAGTACCGCCTGCTGAGCGATGTCGACGGGGCCCTGCGCCGGGCCTTCAAGACGCCCGACCTGCTGGGCCTGTTCCCCAGCCGGACCACCTACTTGGTGGACCCGCAGGGCGTCATCCGCTTCGTGCATGATGACCGGGCCCATGGGGACACCCATCCGGCGCTGGCGTTGAAGGCCCTGCGGCAAGCGCTGAGCGCGGCCTAGTGCCCTTGGAATGGGCGGTGCTCTTCGGCCTGTTGGCCCTGCTGCTGGCGGGTGACTTGGCGCTGTCCGCCCGGTGGCCGCTGTTGGGCGTGAAGCAGGCCCTGGCTCAAGCGGCGGTATGGGCGGCCATCGCCTGCGGCTTCGGCGCCTGGGTGGCCCTGCGGCGGGGCAGCGCGGGCGCACAGGCCTGGTTCACCGGCTATCTGCTTGAGATGAGCCTGAGCCTGGACAACCTGTTCGTGTTCCTGCTGCTCTTCCAGGCCCATGCCGTGCCGGCGGGGCAGCGCCGCAAGGCCCTGGCGTGGGGCGTGATCGGCGCGGTCTTCCTGCGGCTGCTGTGCGTGGGTTTGGGCGCGGCCCTGGTGGCCCGCTTCGAATGGGTGCTGCTGTGCTTCGGCGCCTTCCTGCTCTACAGCGGCGTGCGGCTGCTGGGCGGCCGCAGCCAGGCCCCGGTCCCGGGCGCGGCCCTGCGGGCGCGCCTGGCGGGGCGCCTGCCCATGAGCGCCGACTATGACCCGCAGGGCGCCTTCTGGGTGCGCCAGGGCGGCCGGTGGGTGGCGACGCCCCTGGTGCTGGTGGTCGTCCTCATCGAGCTCAGCGACCTGGTCTTCGCGGTGGATAGCATCCCGGCGGTCTTTGGCGTGACCCGCGACCCCTATCTGGCGTTCAGCAGCAACGTCTTCGCCGTGCTGGGCTTGCGGGCCCTCTATTTCGCGTTGCAGGGCCTGCTGCCGCTGTTCAAGCATCTCAAGAAGGGATTGGCGGTGGTGTTGATGCTGATCGGCGCCAAGATGCTGGCCTTCCCGCTCTTGAAGCGGGCGTTCGACTTCCAATGGCCGCATGCCGAAGCCTGGGTCTTGGCGGCGGTGGTCCTGGTGCTGGGGGCTTCCATCCTGGCCAGCCTGGGCGGATCGAGCGAGGGGGCGGCATGAGCATGGAAGGTTGGATCTTCAAGACCGAGCCCACGGTCTATTCGTTGCAGGACCTTCAGCGGGAGAAGCGCGTCCGGTGGGACGGGGTCCGCAATTTCCAGGCCCGCAATTTCCTGCGCGATCAGGTGGTCCTGGGCGCGCCGGTGGCCATATGGCACAGCAACAGCAAGGTGCCGGGGGTGGTGGGACTGGCCAAGGTCGTGAAGACCGCCTATCCCGACCCCACCGCCTTCGACCCGGCGCACGCCGCCTTTGACCCCAAGTCCAAACCCGACGCGCCGACCTGGATCAGCGTGGACGTGGCCTATGTGTCAACGTTGTCCCAGGTCATCCCAGCCACCCAGTTAAGGTCGGATCCGGTGCTGAAAGGGCTGCTCCTTTTCCGGCAGGGCCGCCTTTCGGTCTCTCCGGTGGAGGGACCTGCCTGGAAAAAGCTTTGCCGGCTGGCACTTTGGCCATAAATAGGGTGAAATAAAGCGACGCGCGGGGCGTCTATACGTCGATGGAGAATGCTCATTGAAGCAACAGTCCCAGCTCTTGCGCAGTTTCAAGCACACCATGGTCACGGGCCTATTGTTGCTGGCGCCCCTGGGCCTGACCTTGTGGTTCGTCGAGAAGATCGTCGACATGGTACAGTCCCACTCGCCCATCGGATTCTGGGGCGGCTTGGGCGTGGCCTTGGCGGGCATCTTCCTGGTCGGATTCCTCAGCCGCACCGCCGCCGGCAGCTTGCTGTCCGTGGTCGACGAGGCCCTGACCAAGGTGCCAGGCCTGGGCACCATTTATGGCTATCTGCGCGACCTGATGAAGGCTTTCAGCGGCGACGACGCCCGCTTCAAGCAGCCGGTGTGGGTCTACCCCTATCCCGGCAGCAAGATGCGGCTGATCGGATTCATCACCCGCGAGGACCTGTCGGTGCTGGGTTTGAAGGGTGAAGTGGCGGTGTTCCTGCCCCTGTCCTACAACATCTCCGGCACGCTGGTGGTCCTGCCAAGGAGCCAGGTCAAGCCGGTCAAGACCCGTTCCAAGGACCTGCTGGCTTTCGTGGCGACCGCCGGTTTGACGGGGGCCACCGAGCATGGCGAGGAGAGCAAGGACTGAGATGATGACGCGCAGGGGGGGGCATTTTTTGGGGCTGGCGGCGCTGGCGGCCCTGTGGGTGGCGGTGCCGTTGGCTGCGGGCGAGGACGCCGTAGGCACGACTGCGGCCAATTTCCTCAAGATCCCGCCGCCCGCCCGGCCCGCCGCCATGGGCCAGGCCTTCACGGCCATCTCGGACGACGAATCGGCGCTGACTTACAACCCCGCCGGCGTGGCCCGCGCGCTGCAGGACGAGCTGTCGCTGACCCACATCGACTGGTTCCAGGGCATCTTCGTCGAGCACCTGGGCACCATCCTGGGGCTGGGCCCGGCCGGCACCGTGGGCCTGGGCGTCACCTGGCTCAACGCCGGGGACATCGTCCGCACCACCCGCATCAACAATGACCCCAACAATCCGCTGGGCAACTACACGGAGAACGGCACCTTCCAGCCCTACGACCTGGGGATCACCGCGGCCTACGCCTTCGAGCCTTGGGCCCAGTGGAATGCGGGCGTGGATGTGCGCGTCCTGCAGCAGGCCATCGACAGCGACCAGGGTTGGGGCTTCAACCTGGACCTGGGCGTCCAGCGCACGGGCCTGTGGGATTGGCTGGACCTGGGCTTGGTGGCCCAGAACCTTGGCAGCCAGATCACGGTGGGCAGCACGCCCTTCAACGAGCCCCTGGCGTTCACCGGCGGCGCGGCCGCGCGCTTCCTGCGGCGCCAGCTGACCCTCAGCGTCGACGTGAACATGCCCATGGACAACAGCGTGGTGCCGGGCGTGGGCGCCGAATATTGGATCGCCAACACGCTGGCCCTTCGCGGCGGTTGGCGGGGCGGCTACGCCAGCCAGCCCACCCTGGGCGCGGGCTTCCGGGTGAACCTGTTCCTGTTGGACTACGCCTGGCAGCCTTACGCCGAGCTGGGGCCCACCCACCGCATCACCGCCAGCCTGGTGTGGGGCTCGCCGGGGGCCGAAGTGAAGGCCCTGCGGCCCTTGCTGGGCCCGCAAGGCGAGGCCCAATGGCGCCAGGGCGGCTTCAAGCTGCTGCCGGCCCGGCCCGAGGCCGTCACCCATTGGGAGCTGGAGGTCTTCGAGCCCAACGGCCAGGTGGCCAGGACCTTCCAGGGCAGCGGCCCCGCCCCCGCCACGGTGGCTTGGGATGGGCGCGACAGCCAGGGCCAGGTCCTGCCCGACGGCGTGGTTCAGGCCCGCCTGCGCTTGGACTACACCGGCGGGCTGCATGCCGAGGCCGTGGGCGCCCCCGTGGAGCTGGACAGCACGCCCCCCGGCGTGGCCGCCGCCATCCAGCCCATCATCGCCCGGCCCAACAGCCAGGGTGCCGTGCTGATCCCGGCCCACGTGGCCATCCAGGCCCAGGACAAGCATGGCATCGGCGGCTGGAAGCTGGAGATCCACGACGCCAAGGACCAGGTCTTCCGCGCCTACAGCGGCGACGGCCCCCCGCCGGCGGATGTGGTCTGGGACGGCACCGACGGCCAGGGCCGCTACGTCGACAGCGGGACCACCTACTTCTTCTGGCCCTTCGCCAAGGACCGCCTGGGCAACTGGGCCAAGGGCCAGCCCCAGGCCCTGATCGTGCTGCTGAAGGAGCTGCACTTCGACATCGCCTCGGACGCGCTGTTCGAGCCCGGCAAGGCCGACGTGCGCATCAGCGCCTACCACCAGCTCTTCGACGTCAAGGAGCTGATCCTCAAGCATCACCAGGCCGGCACGGTGGTGGACATCCTGGGCCACACCGACAACGAGCCCACCGTCTACAGCGTGTACAAGAGCAACCAGGAGCTCAGCCTGGCCCGCGCCAAGGCGGTGGTGAAGTTCCTGGTGGACCTGCTGGACATGGACCCGCAGATCCTCAACCCCGTGGGCATGGGCGACAGCAGGCCCAAGGCCAGCAACGACACCGTGGAAGGCCGCTTGGCGAATCGAAGGGTGGAAGTGGTCATCCACGCCAAGGAGTACCGCTAGCCGAACAAGCCGCGTTCGATGCCCGCCAGGGCCTGGCCGACATGGCCGGGCCCTGGCTTTTTGTCGAGGTCCCATGAAGGACGCCCTGCAAACCGCCCTGCACCAGCAGATGCCGCTGACCCAAGCCATGGGCCTGCTGGTGGACGAGGCCAGCCCGGAGATGGTGCGCCTGGTGCTGCCCTTGGAGCCCAACCACAACCACCAGGCCACGGCCTTTGGCGGCAGCCTTTACTCGGCCGCCGTGCTGGCGGGCTGGGGCCTGATCTGGTGCGCCTTGGTGGACCGCGGCGTGGACGCGCGCGCGGTGATCGTGGGCAGCGCCGAGCGCTTCATCGCGCCGGTGACGGCGGATTTCACGGCCGAGGCGGCCTTGGACCCGGCCACGCTGGACAAGGCCTTCAAGCTGCTCAAGCGGCGCGGGCTGGCGCGGGTGAATGTGGATAGCGTGGTGTTCTGCGGGTTGGAAGCCTGCATGGCGTTCCAGGGGACCTACGGGCTGGTGGGGAAGAAGGGCGGGAATGGATGAGAACAAGAAGGGCTCCCATCGCTGGGAGCCCTTCTTGTTCTTGGCTTGGTCGGGCGTTCAAAGGCCGCCCTTAGGGCCGCCAGCGCCACTTGACCGCGGCCCAAGGCGCCTTCTCCTTGGTGGCCGTCACGATCTTGCGGGTGGTCCCCATCGGGAACTCCTTCAGGCTGATGCGGACCGCGCCCTTGCTGGTGATGACCAGCAGGCCGCCCAGCAGCACCTCGACCTCGGTGATGTTGCTCCACGAGAAGGTCGCGGGCCCCGGGTTGCCCAAGGGGTGGTTCGACACCGACAGCTGGTAGTCGTCGATGGTGACGAAGTCGTTCTTGGCCTTGCGGTAGGACACCAACGCCACGCCCGCCAACGCCAGGCCTGCCACCGCCAGCTCCCAGCGGTTGGAGCGGATGGCCTCGATCACGGCCACGACCGCCAGCACCGAGCTGACCCAGGAGCCGACCCGGGTGGCATGCGAGCAGCGGATGGAACTTTTAGACACTTCAGCCGGCATAGGCCCCCCTGTTAGGCTGTTGAGATCGATGGCCCCCGCCATCGGGGGCCCTTGAATCGTCCTTCAAGCGCCCCGCGTCACATCCCTGGCTCGGTCATCCTGGCGGGGACGATCCATGCGTCGTATTGCTCGGCCGTGAGCAGCTTCAGCTCCAGCGCCGCCGCCTTCAGCGTGGTGCCGTCGTGGTGCGCCTTCTTGGCGATCTTGGCGGCGTTGTCGTAGCCGAGGTGCGGGTTCAGCGCGGTCACCAGCATCAAGCTGCTGTTCATCAGCTCGTCGATGCGCTTCAGGTTGGGCGTGATTCCGCTGGCGCAATGGTGGGTGAAGCCCTCCACGCCCTTGGCCAGGATCTTGGCGCTGTGGATGAAGTTGTGGATGATCAGCGGCTTGAACACGTTCAGCTCGAAATTGCCGCTCATGCCGCCGATGTTGATGGCCACGTCATTGCCCATGACCTGGGCGGCGATCATGGTGATGGCTTCGCTCTGGGTGGGGTTGACCTTGCCCGGCATGATGCTGCTGCCCGGCTCGTTCTCGGGGATGCTGATCTCGCCCAGGCCCGCGCGGGGCCCGCTGGACAGCCAGCGCACGTCGTTGGCGATCTTGTTGAGGCTGGCGGCCAGGGTCTTCAGCGCGCCATGGGCGAAGACCAGGGCGTCGTGGCCGGAGAGGGCCTCGAACTTGTTGGGGGCGCTGCAAAAGGGCTGGTTGGTCAGGGCCGCGACCTTGCCAGCGGCCTTGGACGCGAACTGGGGGTGGGTGTTCAGGCCCGTGCCCACGGCCGTGCCGCCCAAGGCCAGCTCGTAAAGGTGGGGCAGGGACCAGGCGATGCGCTTCAGGTCGTTGTCCAGCATGGTGGTCCAGCCGCTGATCTCCTGGCCCAGCGTCAGCGGCACCGCGTCCATCAGGTGGGTCCGGCCGATCTTGACCACCTTCTGGTTGGCCTCGGCCTTGCGGGCCAGCGTGTCGCGCAGCTCGGTGACGGCGCGCACCAGGGGGCCCAGCACCTGCACTGCGGCGATGTGCATGGCGGTGGGGAAGGTGTCGTTGCTGCTCTGGGCCTTGTTGACGTCGTCGTTGGGGTGGATGGGCTTCTTGCTGCCCAGCTGCCCGCCAGCCAGCTCGATGGCGCGGTTGCTGATGACCTCGTTGACGTTCATGTTGCTCTGGGTGCCGCTGCCCGTCTGCCAGACCACCAGCGGGAAATGCGCATCCAGCTTGCCGTCGATGACCTCGTCGGCGGCCCGCACGATCAGGGTGGCCGCGTCGTCCGACAGCAGCCCTAGCTCGGCGTTGGTCAGGGCGGCGGCCTTTTTCAGGATGCCGAAGGCCCAGATCATCTCCCGGGTCAGCGTGTCACGGCCCGCGCCGGCCTGGAAATGCTCCAGGCTGCGCTGGGTCTGGGCGCCCCAGTACTTGTCGGAGGCGACGTTGATGTCGCCCATGCTGTCCTTCTCGATGCGCGTGCTCATCTTCCCCCCGTGTCAAAATGAAGATGGACGGAGCCCGTGGGGCGGCTCGCGCCCCGGGTCCCGTCCATCAGCGCCGTCCCTCAAAGGCCCCTTCCCATGGCGATCAAGCCGGGGTCTCGTCCTTGGCCTTCACCTCGCCCATGATGTTGACGCCGGCGTCGACGAAGTGTATCTCGCCGGTGACGCCGGAGCCCAGGTCTGAGCACAGGTAAAGCGCGCTGTTGCCGACCTCGTCCTGGGTCACGTTGTGGCCCAGCGGTGACGCCTGCTCGGACAGCTTGATCTTGGCGCGGATGCCGGCGATGCCGCTGGAGGCCAGCGTCTTGATGGCGCCCGCGCTGATGGCGTTGACGCGGATGCCCAGCGGCCCCAGGTCGGCAGCCAGGTAGCGCACCGAGGACTCCAGGGCGGCCTTGGCCACGCCCATGACGTTGTAGTGGGGCATGACGCGGTCGCTGCCATAATAGGTCAGCGTCAGGACCGCTCCGCCGGGGTTCAGCAGCGGCACGGCGGGCCGGGTCACAGCCACCAGGCTGTAGGCGCTGACATTCATGGCCAGAAGGAAGCCGTCGCGCGAGGTCTTCACGAACTCGTTCTCCAGGTCCTCTTTCTTGGCGTAGGCCATGGCGTGGATCACGATGTCGAACTTGCCCCAGACCTTGGCGATCTCCCGGTAAACGGCGGCGATCTCGTCGTCCTTGGTGGCGTCGCAGGGCAGCACGATCTTGCTGCCCACGCTCTCGGCCAGCGGACGCACGCGCTTTTCCAGGGCTTCGCCCAGGAAGGTGAAGGCCAGCTCCGCGCCTTCGCGGTGGAAGGCTTGGGCGATGCCCCAGGCGATGGAACGGTCGTTGGCGACCCCGAAGATCAAGGCTTTCTTGCCGGCGAGCAGGCCCATTCAGGCTCCTTGTACGCGTGTCGTGTGGTCTTGGAACAGGGCCGATAATTTAACCTTATGGGGCCGCAAAGTAAACAACGCCGTGATCGAATAGGTGGCGGGCTGCGGCGGATTCCGCTATTCTTTCAAGGCTTTTTCTTAGCCTTGCGCGAGGTCCCATGAGCACGCCCCTATGGAAAAAGAAG
>Ga0302320_10013176_pt1 | contig 17308 bp, 15 predicted proteins | sample Bog_T0_3_FD_202130 | JGI IMG/M metagenome (GOLD analysis project Ga0302320, IMG submission 202130) | Peat permafrost microbial communities from Stordalen Mire near Abisko, Sweden - Bog_T0_3 | ecosystem: Environmental > Terrestrial > Soil > Wetlands > Peat | place: Sweden: Abisko, Stordalen Mire...
TCAACCAATCCCGTTCCTTCACACTCATCGCCAATGTCTCCTGTTTTCTCATCCCGCCAGTTTGACGGTTTCCAACAGGAACTTTCTACTTTGCTGCTACAGGAACTTCTCATGTGGCTGCGACACAAAGACACGTGGACTATCCAATCGGTCGTCTCTCCATTATCATGTGGGTGCCCGGTCACCGTCGCCGACGATTCGGCCGGCAACAAATGTTCCAGCCGGGAAGTGGTAATCCTGCCGATGCATCGCAAAGCCGGGATGCGGCCAAGGACAGGCAAGCGTTGACAGTCGAAACTGTAAACAGTAAAGAATCGAAGGCCGGCGGGCGGCCGTCACAAAGAGCCGCAACTGCCCTCGGGCGGCGGTTTTTGCGGCTTCCGTGGGGTCGCGGCGCTGCCGGGATGCGTTCATTTCCCGCCGCAGGCTTTCTGCTGCTTTTTCTGGGCCTCGGCTTCGTCTTGATGCCTTCCACTCGCGGCTTGTCTTCCTCCGTTCTTCTCTACAGTGTTCAGGAGGTCAAACCGAAAGTATTCGCCTGGATTCCTGACGACGTGATCAATCAGGACTGCGACCCTCTTTATACCAGGCCGGCGACGGCGGGATTCATCATTACCCCCCAGGGCGTGGTGGTGGTGGATAGCTCCAACAGCCCCATGAACGCGCGCGACCTGCTGTTTGAAATCCGGCAGCGCACGGACGTTCCTATCCGCTTTGTCATCAACACCAGTTCAGCGCCTGATCACATGCTGGGGAACGAAGTCTTTACTGACGAAGAGGCGACGATAATTTCCACCAAGGCGGCGCAGGCGGAAATGCAGCAGTACCGGCAGAATCTGTTCAGCCGCATGCACGGTGAAGAGGGATGGAAATTGCAGGCGCGCATGCGGGGCTTTCACGTAACGCCCTCCACGCAGACTTTCGATGGAGAGATGTCACTCAATATCGGCGGCCAGGAGGTTCGCATGGCCACGCTGTTGCGCGGCAGTGCCTCACCCGAAGACGCCATCGTCTATCTGCCCGCCACCAAAACGCTGTTCCTCGGCGAGCTGTTTGACAATCAATATTTTCCGCGAATTGGTTCGCGCGATATCCATCGCTGGATCGATGTGCTGAAGCAGGTGGAGGGTTGGGACGTTGACACCTATATCCCCGGCCACGGCGCCCCCGGCACCAAGAAGGATGTGGCGGATTTTCGAAAATTCCTGGAATGGACCGTAGCCCAGGTGGAGATGCGCCTGAAGCAGGGAAAATCTCCCGTGGACGTGAAGAACAGCATTTATCTTCCCCGAATCTATCCCTGGCACGCCCCGGATCTGGCGTCAGATACCGTGGCCGACATCTGCCGCCAGCTCGCCCCGCCGCCCCCCCCGCCGTCGTTTCCGTAGGGTTTCCATGGGGTTTTCATAGGGAAATGAGAGCAGAGGGTCCCCCGCGAAAACGTGAAACTGTCTAGTCAAAATGCCGGTTCAGGCGGAGTTTGGTGCACCGGAACCCACGGTACGACATCTCTCTTCGCGATAATTCTCAAATCCCCATGGCAATGCAAAGTGCTGCAGCATCACCAATGCTTTCGCCGAGCTCAGCCGGAACCACCTGGCAAGTCTGCGCCGGCAACTCCAGCGCCTCACGCCGAATGACGCGGCGGGCGGGCTCAAGCAGCAGATCACCCAGGCGCATGGCCAATCCGCCGATCACGATTCGATCCGGATTCAACAGGTCGACCAGAATCGCCAACACGATTCCCAACTTCTCACCCGTGGCTTCAAGGACCTCCAGCGCCACCTTATCGCCGCGCTTGGCCGCTGTGCCGATGTCCTTGGCGGTAATCACGCCACCGGACTTGTATAACTTTGACAGTAGTGTCGGGCGCTTCTTCTTTAGCGCCGCCGCCACCGCCTCATGCGCCACCTGCGCCATGCCGCCACCACTTGCCCAGCCTTCCGCCGAACCTTGTTTGTTGTGCCCCATTGGCCCGGTTTTCGTCAGGCGCAGGTGGCCAACTTCACCCGCCAGGTCGTTGGACCCGCGGTAGAGCCGCCCGTCAGTAATGACGCCCGCGCCAAGCCCCGTGCCCATGGTCAGGAACACCATGTTCGTGCTGCCCTTGCCCCCGCCGAAGCGATGTTCGGCAACGGCCCCGGCATTGGCGTCATTTTCAATCAGGCACTCGGCCTGGAATTCGTCCTCCAAAATGGCCTTGATGGGCACATCATCCCAGGTGGATAGATTCGGCGGCCTTTGAATTATCCCCTTGATCCGGTCCAGCGGCCCGCCACAACTTACACCCAGCCGTGCGATGGAGCTCGCGTCCACACCCTGCTCCGCCAGCATCTCGTGAATGCCTGACTTGATCAGTTCAATCGCGCGTTCCGGTCCCTGGGCGGGTTTGGTGGCGAATTGCTTGCGCGCAATCACTTCCGGCGGCGTAGAGGAAAGCAGAACGGCGGTTTTGGTGCCGCCAATATCAATTCCAACCAGCAGTTTCTTTTCTGACGCACTCATGGGCAGTCTCCTGTTCAGGGCGGTTTGGTGTAAGTGAATTCACCTTCCGGTCCACTGGCATTAACTTCGTCCGGCGCTTGGGAAGCCGTCGCCGCGAAACATGCAACTATACTTGTAATTTCCTTCTGAGGGAATATGCTCTTCATAGGGCAGGCGTAGGATTCATGCCGGCCATTGCCAGGGAGGAACATGACCTATTCGCGAAGAGACATATGCCTGATGGTAACCACGCTGGCCGCAACCTCGGGGGCAGCGGCGCAGACAACGTTCTTGCCAAGCAGAGCGCTTCCCTACGAAGAGATGCCAGTACAAAAGAAAGGCGAGAATGAATCGCGTTCAATCGTAGAGGGTGAGCTTCATACAGGGTGTTACCTTGAGGTTCACCAGACGCGCCTGGCTCCTGGCGGCATGCCGCACCCACCGCATCACCATCTGCATGAGGAGATGTTCCTGGTCAGGGAAGGGACACTTGAAGCAACCATCAACGGGCACGCAACACGCCTGGGCCCCGGCGGCGTAGCTTTTGTGGGATCGAACGACGAGCACGGAATCCTCAACGCCGGCGCAACTCCCGCCGAGTATTTTGTGGTGGCACTTGGCAAGGATGCATAATCCTCGGATTGCACGGATTACACAGATGCAATTGCCGAAAGCTCAGCTTCCAGCCATCAGCGGTCAGCTAGCGCACTCGCTGATGACTGAAAGCTCTTACATCTGAGAAATCTGCGTCATCTGTGGTTCAGGAGGCCTTGGGCAAATGCGCCAGAGCCTCAAGAATCTTCGCTTCCGGGTATTCGTAATCGGAAAGCTCGCCGGCAAAAAACTTCTCATACGCGGCCATATCAAAATGCCCATGCCCGCTGAGGTTGAAGAGGATGGTCTTCTCCTTGCCCTCTTCTTTGGCCTTCAGGGCTTCGTCCACCACGCAGCAGATGGCGTGGGAGGTTTCCGGCGCCACGATCAAGCCCTCGGCGCGGGCGAAGATCAGTGCGGCTTCAAAGCACTTCAATTGCGGATAACTGACGGCTTCCACAATCCCTTCGCGATGCAGCAGGCTGACAAGCGGCGCCATGCCGTGGTAGCGCAGGCCACCCGCGTGGATGCCGGGCGGAATGAAATCGTGCCCCAGCGTGTCCATCTTCAGCAGCGGAGTCATGCCGCTCTTGTCGCCAAAGTCGTAAGCAAAAATTCCCTTGGTCATGGTGGGGCATGCGGCGGGCTCCACGCCAATCAGGCGGATGTCCTTGCCCGCGGCCTTTTCCGGCACAAAGGGAAACGCAATGCCGGCAAAGTTGCTGCCACCACCGCAGCAACCGATGACGATGTCGGGCGACGCCCCGGCAAGCTTCATCTGCGCAATGGCTTCCTGTCCAATCACGGTTTGGTGCAGCAGCACGTGGTTCAAAACGCTACCCAGTGAATAGTTGGTGTCCTGCCGGGTGGCGGCGTCTTCCACAGCTTCGCTGATGGCAATGCCAAGGCTGCCCGGCGTATCCGGATCTTCCGCCAGAATGTTCCGTCCAGCCTGCGTCAGTTCGCTGGGGGAGGGAACACACTTCGCGCCCCAGGTTTCCATCATCGTGCGGCGATGCGGCTTCTGATAGAAGCTGCACTTCACCATGTAGACCATGCACTCCATGTCAAACACAGTGCAAGCGAACGCGAGCGAACTACCCCACTGTCCTGCCCCGGTCTCCGTCGTGAGGCGTTTGACCCCGGCGGCCTTATTGTAATAGGCCTGCGCAACCGCTGTGTTGGGCTTGTGGCTGCCGGCGGGGGATACGCCTTCATTCTTAAAGAATATTTTGGCTGGAGTTCCCAGCGCTTTTTCCAGCCGAATCGCACGGTGCAACGGCGTTGGCCGCCACAGGCGCAGGATATCCAGCACCGGTTCAGGGATGGGAATATTCTGCGCCGCTGTCACTTCCTGCTCAATCAGGGCGTAGGGAAAGATGGCTTCCAGATCCTGCGGCCCCGCGGGTTGCAGCGTGCCGGGGTGCAAGGGCGGTGACATGGGTGCGGGCAGATCAGGGACGACGTTGTACCAGGTTTTGGGGATATCACGCTCGGAAAGAAGGTAACGATAATCGGGCATATCAGGCCTCCAGGGAAATTGTAAAAAGATGAATGCGTTTCAGTTAAAAAGGAATCTCGTGCTCATCCAGGAATTGAATTCCGGTGGCAGTAAGCTGGTACGTAGCCAGGTGGCGCGGAGGGTGGCGTTTTTCCTCGACGGCCTGCACATACTCATCCTCATTCAGGTGGCGAATAAGGACGCGATCCTTCAGAAATTCCAGCTTCCCGTCATAGATGTCCTGGCTTTGCCAGAGCGTCTTCAGATCCTTTCCATCAAAGGAATAGAGAACCACCGAAAGGCGCGTCTGACTCTTGCCGGGGCGAGAGCCGTAAACGAAAAACCGGAGGTCATTCCAGGCAAGCTGGGGAAGCATCTCATAATTCAGGTCGGTTCTAGGAATAAAAGTTGTGGTGGTTATGAAATGGCTTGTGCCGCCGCTGCTGGTGTAGATGGCCACTACATTCAGACGGTCAAAATCAGTCCATCCAAAGGAGTATCCCGCGCCAATCACCTGCTGGCCCTTCCACGGGTAGGCGAAAGCGGCCGGCTGAGCCACCTCAGGGTAATGCAGCAGGGAGAAAACGCTTTCCAGTTCCTTGCGAACTTCCACGTCCGTCGGCGTGCGATTGGCCATCCATGCCGACATGTGATCCACCACCAGCTTTTGAATCTGGCTCGTAATTGGCGTGGCATCCACCAGCATTACCCCACGAAGCTGTATTGCCAGGGCGTTGATCTGCTCAGGCAAAGTGGTGGGCGGCGGTGGCGGCGCCTTCTTTTTCCCTTCTGCCACGCCTATTCCCAGCAGCAGAGTTATGATTGCCAGCATCCCCATTTGGAATGTGACGCCTTTTCGGCCCGAAAAAAAACGCATGCCATTTACCCTCAGTCTGAAATGAATTTGAACAGTTGCGGCGCTGGTTACTATCTCCAGGGTGGTACGGTCACCCACTCTGGGGTGCTGCTCAAAACGAAAAATCAGGCAACTCGATGACGCGATCGTTCCCATCCAATTCCGCCCGACGGACGCATAATCTGCTATGGGATGCCCATCACGTCATTTGAGGTTGTTTGAAGCGCGATCCGCCACATCAATTCCAAAAGCGGAACCATCATGCTTCACGGCTCCAAAAGTACCTTCAGCGCCGAAGTCTGGTCCAGGTACTCGAACGCTTCAAGCCCCTGCTCCAAACGGAACGTTCTTGTAACCAAATTCCGAACCGTGACGTGTTCATGCCGGAGCAATTCCAGCGCCGGCGCAAAGACTCCGCAACGGGAACCAAGCAAAGTAATCTCATCCACCACCAGCTTGGTGGCATCAAAGGTCGCAGCCCCGTGAAATGTGGATTTCATCACCAGGGTACCGCGCGGTTCCACCAGGCGCAGGGCTTCAGCAAGTCCACGCGGTGAGCCGGTTGCGTCCACGGTTACAGGAAAGCCGCTGGAGACAAGCTCCTCATCACCTTCGCTCAAAACCTTGATGCCCCAGTCCCGCGCCAGATCCATCTTCCAGCCATGCCGGCCAATCAGCGTCACTTCCGCTCCGGCATGCTTCAAAACCTGCGCCACCAGAAGCGCCAGGCGCCCGTCGCCGATCAGTGCCACTCGAGTCCCCGGGGCCAGCGTCATCTGCTCGAGAATTTCACAGGCTGCTGCCACAGGCTCAGTGAAAGTGGCAGCCTGATCAGAAATCTCATCGGGAACTACCAGCAGATTCTTGACCGGAAGGGCGACGTACTCCGCAAAAACACCCGGCCGGTTTACAATTCCCAACACTGTGCGATGCGGGCAATGCCGGCCTAAATTCTTCGCGCACCACGCGCAGTGGCCGCAGGCGAGGTTGATTTCTCCCACCACGCGTTTGCCGATCCACTGCGGGTCTTCGCATTCCACCACACGGCCAACGAACTCATGCCCCGGAATGCCATGAAAGCCAGAATAACCTTTCAGGATTTCCCGGTCAGTGCCGCAGATTCCCGCCAGCAAGACCTTAATTAAGGCCTCGCCGGGCGCGCGCTCAGGCTGAGGCACGTCGCGCAGACTCAATTTGCCGTCAAAGTAGAGGGCTTTCATAAAGGAGTTTTCAGTTTTCAGTCATCAGTCGTCAGTCAATATGCCTCGCGATGCGAGGGGCCATGCGAATCGAACAGTATATCAAGTTGGCGGTTGCGCGTGGCAAGTGCGATGGCTCTTACTGACAACTGATGACTGATTACTGATGACTATTCACTTTCTCAAACGCCTGAGCGATTTTCTCGTCCTGCTCATCTGCCACTGTCCGCAGGTCGATGATGAATTCATCCTGTTCGACGCGTCCCACAATCGCAGGTTTACCCTGGCGGAGCATCTCCTCCAGCTTCCCCGCACTGAGTTGGCTGTGCCGCACCGCGACCAGCGTGGTGGCAAGCGTCTGGCCGGGGGTGGAGCCGCCGCCGATCACCGATTCTCCCTCGCGAAGCGTTGCCGAAAACCCCTGGTTCGAGGCGATCGCCTGCGCCAGCCGGTCCGCCCGCACAGCAATCGCTTCCCTGGAGAGGCGTATCATCCGCAGCGCGGGAATGGAATCCAGGTGGCCCTGCAAATAAAGGGAGACCGTGGCTTCCAAGGCGGCGATCATCAACTTATCCACACGCAGCGCCCGGAACAGTGGATTCTTGCGAATGCGCTGCAAGGGTTCATGTTTTCCCACCAGGATTCCCGCCTGCGGCCCGCCCAGCAGCTTATCGCCGCTAAAGGTTACGACGTCGGCGCCGGCTTTCAAACTCAGGCTCACCGGCAGTTCATCGCGAATCCCGCAAGCGCTAAGGTCCACCATGCAGCCGCTGCCCAAATCCTCCATGAGCAGCAGATTGTGCTTTTGGGCCAGAGCCGCCAATTCCTCCAACCCCGGCCGCTCGGTGAAACCCACGATGCGGAAATTGCTTGGATGCACGCGAAGCAGGACGCGGGTGTGCTCATTGATGGCCGAGGCGTAATCAGCGGCGCGGGTGCGATTGGTGGTTCCTACTTCGCGCAGGATGGCCCCGCTTTTGGCGCAGACGTCGGGAATGCGGAACGATCCCCCAATTTCAATCAGCTCACCGCGCGACACAATAACTTCCGCGCCCTCGGCCAGGGTGTTGAGCGCCAGGAAGACGGCGGCGGCATTGTTATTGACCACAAGTGACCGTTCCGCGCCCAGCAAGCGGCTGAAGAGCCGGTCCGTATGAACGTCGCGCCGGCCACGCTCCCCCCGCTCCAGATCGTATTCCAGATTGGAATAGCCACCGGCAACCCGGACCATATGCGCCAGCGCCTCCGCAGCGAGCGGCGCCCGCCCCAGATTGGTGTGTAGAATGACTCCTGTGGCATTGATGACGGGCTGAAGCGAGAAGGCCAGCATCGAATCGGTTTCCCTGAGGATCTCTTTCTCCAACCTTTCTCGGGAAACGCTGGACACGGTTCCGTTTGAGATTTTTTCGCGCAAGTCCTGCAGGATTTTTCGCGACGCTTCCAATACCACGGGGTGGCCCACGCGCGCCTCAAGCTCGCGCAGTCCGGGGCGGCTCATGAGTTCATCCACCGCCGGAATCTGGCGGAGCAAACTGCCGGCGGAGGGCTCGAGATCGTTCTGAGAAGAGGGCATAGGACGTTTCCAGGGATACGGGTTACGGGACACGGGTGACGGGGAACATGGCTCGGGATGATACCGATTCATGAATAGGTTTAGAGCAAATTATTGAACTGCAAGGGTGGTGCTGAGTCGATTTCCCGAGTCCCGAGTCCCGTGTTCCGTGTCCCGTATCCGACCGCCATTTCAACACAGTCGGCTATGCCCGTCAACTTTCCGGTTGACGCAACTCGTTTCAAACGCGGTATAATTCCGACTCCTGATTTGGACTTGAGGCGTTCCCGTGACAGTGGACGAAGAATTCAACAAGCTTGATGACGACCTTCGCCGTCTCAAGATTGAATACGAAGTGTATTTTAACGGCGCCTCACCTCGCCCTCCGCACGATACATTGTATCGGGTGGAGACCATGATCAAGCGATATTCCAGCGATCAGTCGAAGTTGAACTTCAGCCAGCGTTTCCGTTTTACCAGCCTGGTGCAGAAATACGCCGTTAATGCGCAGCTCTGGCGGCGGAAGCTTCAGGAAAAGGAAGAAGGGCGCATCATTGGCGCTCCCCTGAAGCGTGCGGTGGAAAAGGCGGCAAAGCCTCCAGCGGATAGCACGGTCCGTATCGTCTGCACGGATCCGGATGTGGAAACGGAAAAGGTCAGCCAGCTTCTCGAAGCCATGAAGCAGGCGAGAATTCAGGCAGGTGAGACGGTCAGCAACCTTGACGCCGCCGCCTTCCATAAATTTATCAAAGAAAAAACCCGCCAGATCAAACAGACGTTGGGCTGCGAACGGGTGCAATTTTCCGTCTCACTTGAAGACGGTAAGGTAAAATTCAAAGCCGCGAAAGCGGAATGAGAAGAACAGGAGACAGGAGTCAGAAAACAGGAATCGAAAGCCCGAATCCTAATCCTATCCGACCCAAAGGCTTGGGGCGATTGTACTTTGAAGAATTCTTGATGCCAAATGCAGTGCAAAGCGTTTCGTAGGGTAACGAGGTTAGTAGAAGAGTTGTTTCTTCTGCCTCCAGTCTCCTGACTCCTGACTCCTGTTTTTCCAAAAGAGGTTCCCATGCGTAAGATTTCCCGGGCGCTCATCAGCGTCAGTGACAAGACCGGCATTCTTGAGTTGGCCGCCAAACTTGATTCCTTGCAAGTCGAACTGCTCTCCACCGGCGGAACAGCAAAACTGCTGCGTGAAAACGGCCTGAGGGTAAGGGATGTATCAGATTTAACGGGATTCCCCGAGATGCTGGACGGGCGCGTGAAGACTCTTCATCCCAAAGTCCACGGTGGCCTGTTAGCAATCCGTTCAAACCCCCAGCACCAGGCGGCGGTGAAGGAACACGGCATTGAATACATTGACCTCGTAATCGTCAATCTCTATCCCTTTGAAAAGACCGCGGCGAAGCCCGGCGTGACTCTGGAAGAATTGATCGAGAATATCGACATTGGCGGTCCCTCGATGCTCCGTTCCGCCGCCAAGAACTTTGAGGACGTCACGGTTCTGGTGGATGCTGCGGATTATGCCGGCGTGCTGGAAGAACTCGATAAGACGGGAGGCAGTATTTCGCGGGAAACGCGGGCCCGGCTTGCGCGCAAGGCATTTGCCACCACGGCGGCTTATGACAGCGCCATCTCCACTACCCTGCAAAAAATCGCGGGCGCGGAGTTCCCCGAGGCCCTGCACTTGAATTATCGCAAAGTGATGGACCTGAGATATGGAGAGAATCCGCATCAGAAGGCGGCGCTTTATCGCAACCCCGTAACAGCGGGACGGGGGCTGGCGGCGGCACCCCAGCTCCAGGGCAAGGAACTTTCCTACAACAACTTGGTGGATTTGGAGGCTGCCTGGCGGTTGGTGCAGGAATTTACTGACCCCACCACGGTAATCATCAAACACACGAACCCCTGTGGAGTGGCAACGGGTGTGACCCTGGTTGAAAGCTACCAGCGCGCACTGGAGGTTGATCCGGTTTCAGCCTTTGGATCTGTCATCGCCTTCAACCGTGCGGTGGATGGCCCGACTGCGGAGGAATTGTCAAAGCTCTTTGTGGAAGCCGTCGTGGCTCCCGGTTTTGAGGCTTCCGCGCTGGAGCGCCTGGCCGGAAAGAAGAACCTTCGCCTTCTTGATATGTCGGCGACGGCTGGCGACGAAATCGGATTCCAGCTGAAAGCGGTGGGCGGGGGATTGCTTGTACAAACATCGGATACGTTGCCGGCGCAACCGGAACAGTGGAAATGCGTCACGGAACGCCAGCCTTCGGCAGAAGAGCTGGAGGCATTGATCTTCGCCTGGCGAATCGTGAAGCACGTCAAATCAAACGCCATCGTTTATGCGCGTGCCGGGGTTCTGGTGGGTGTGGGGGCAGGCCAGATGAGCCGGGTTGATTCCGTGAAGCTGGGAGCCAGTAAGGCGCGCGAATTGAAGCATGCGGTGGAAGGCGCGGTGCTTGCTTCCGATGCCTTTTTCCCCTTCCCCGATGGGGTGGAAGAGGCGGCACGCTCCGGCATTACCGCGATTGTCCAGCCCGGCGGCTCTGTCCGCGACAGTGAAGTCATTGCCGCGGCCAACCAGCATGGCATCACCATGGTGCTGACCGGCGTGCGGCACTTTTCGCACTAGGATTTCGGGGCGTAATAGCCGTCGCGCGCCACGATGTGGTACTTCACTTTCTTGCCCTTCTGATTCAGGATTTCTAGGGGATTCCCCTGCTCATCCACCAGGGCTACCTTCAACTTGTGGAACTGCCCATCTTTCGTCGCATTGGTGGGAACAAAGCCCAGACTATATTGCGTGCGAAGCTGTTGCGCGATTTGCTGGTAATCTTCCGGCACTTCCTGCTCGAAGCGTGGAAAGTAGGCCTGGCCTCCGGAGTATGAGGCCATGGTCTTCAGCGCATTTTCAGCCTGCAAGCTGGTGATGTTGTCACCCCTTGGGTTGCGAATGGTCATGAATTCCAGGATGCTGATGGGATAAACAGGCGTGTCAGACGCGCGCACGATTTTCAATGTCTGGTCATAGGTCAGCTTGCTGAAGGTATCAACGCCGGTCACCACTGCCACAACGGCTTTCCGCCCGTGTACTTCCTTCATCCGGTCCAGAACAAAAGTCAGAGCATCGTAGAAGTTGGATTCACTAAAGCCCGGGACACGCAGCTGGTCAAGGCCCGCGCGCACCTCGGAGCGGTCCTGGGTGAAATCAGTGAGAATCTGACTCTTTAAATCAAAGGATACGACCGCAATCCAATCCTTGGGATGAATGACCTCCAAAAAAGCGTAGCTGTAGCGAAGGGCGATCACCAGGAACGGCCAGGAACGGCTGGCGAATTCCACCAGCAGGCAGACGGTCATGGGAGCTTCGCCGGTCCCAAAGTTGGTGACCGCTTGGGGCACGCCATCATCGTACAACTGGAAATTCTTCTTCTCCAGATTCTGGAGAGGGCTTCCATTGTTATCGACAACCATCACATCCACATTCACCAGATTGGTGGAAGTCGAAAGCGTGTAGATCTCGTCGGGATTAATCTTCTCCGGTTTTTTCGAGGGTTGTGCGGGAGCGGGTTGATCGGCAGTTGCCGCCGGTGGCGCCGGTTGGGATTTTTTCTTGGGGACCAGAACTGTTTCCCCCACATCCGGCTGCGGTCCAGAGGTTTGCTGTTGGTCGGACGGCGTCGGTGTCGGCTCCTGCGCCGCGGCAAACCACTTGGGCGGGAAACTTGCCAGCAGCAGGATTCCCACAACACCCGCCATAACCGCCATTGGCACATACTTCTTGTTTTTCATGCAGCACCCTCCACGACATTGGGAAGAGATTCCTGCGTTATGATGCCACTCGCACCCTCCGGGGTCAACTCATCCCCTACGAATTTACAGGCTCTTAACAAGTTGCAGCCACGCATGATTGGTAATGTTTCCGTGCCGTGCGAGAGCGCTTTCCCGGCTCTTTCGCCGCATGGTACCGTGGTACTATTGCCAAAGTACTGGCAATGAAATTACAGTAACCCGTGAAAGTGCAATTGGGTTGATTGCAAGTGCCAGATAACGCTTGACATCCAGCCCCGTTAGGGCAAAATGCTAGCGGTGGTATAGGTGTCAATTATCGTATTGACTTGAATTTTGTAATCGCATAGGCTTTCCGCCAGAACGTCATCTCTCTTTCTGGAGGAAAGTCGTGAAAAAATTCAATCTGGCATTCTCGCTCGCGTTGTTGGTAGTATTGACTAGTGTTACGATTCGGCGTAGTGTTGGTGGGTTTGGATCGGGTGCGCAGGCGCCATTGGGGATGATCGCGATCGGCACAAGTCCCGTGCCACTGCCGCCACTTGGTTCAGCTGGAATTGGAACAAGCCCGGTACCGCTGCCACCGCTTGGATCTGCAGGAATCGGAACGAGCCCGGTACCGCTGCCGCCACTCGGTTCGGCTGGAATTGGAACGAGCCCGGTACCAATGCCGCCACTCGGTTCGGCTGGAATCGGAACGAGCCCGGTACCAATGCCGCCACTTGGTTCGGCTGGAATTGGAACAAGCCCGGTACCAATGCCGCCACTCGGTTCGGCTGGAATCGGAACAAGTCCGGTGCCGCTGCCGCCGCTCGGCAAGGCTGGAATTGGGACAAGCCCGGTACCGATGCCGCCACTTGGTTCGGCTGGAATCGGAACGAGCCCTGTTCCGCTGCCGCCGCTTAGTTAGTTAGCTTCCGTCGCCAAAATTGAGCGGCACGGAAGCGCAAACAGGGGATGCTTCCGTCACGCTCATGAGCGACCTGCTATTTACACGCGGTCTTCAATACGCTGGCTATGTCGTTGAGGCCATCATCTGCCTGCTGCTCTTTTGGCATGGAAGATGGAAGCGTTTGAAACTCCTGTGCATGTATGTAGGTGCGCTCTTTCTGCTTGACGGGGTGGCGCGTTCGGCGTCATTCAGCTTCTTTGGTCAGGGTTCCACCCAGTATTATTACTTCTACTGGGTCACAGACGTGATGCTTGCCTTGGGCGCGTTCCTTTTGGTTTGCGGGTTCTTCCACCGCGCGTGCGCCCAAGATGAGAAGCGGTGGGCGTTCGTCCGTTTGCTGCTCGTGTCGGTCTTTACTATTGTCCTTGGTGTCTCAGCCCTTTCCCTGACCCGCAATTACGCCCATCTGTATACGATGTTCATTATTGAATTCAGCCAGAATCTCTACTTCAGTTGCCTCGTTTTGAATACCCTGCTCTACGTCATGATCCAGCAACTTGAGATCGAGGACGATGAGCTTGGGCTCCTGGTTTGCGGGCTGGGCGTCCAGTTTGCGGGAGAGGCGGCTGGTTTGGCCTTGGTTCACGTAACTTGGGGTGGCGCCTTTGCCACCATCCTTTTCGGTTATCTAAGCCCCATCTGCACTTTGGGTATGTTGTCAATTTGGATTTATGCCATTGGTAAGGCACCCCAGGAAGTTCCTGTTCCTTCCAAGCTGGGGAAGAAAGCAGCCCTATTAGAGGCCGTTGCTGATTAGATAATGCAACGAGGTGGATTATGTTTATGGCAGCCCTGATCTTGATCGTTTCCACTGGGCTATTTTTCTTTTACCTCCAGGCACTTTGCCAGAAGATTCTGCGCCGGCAGTTTACGCAGGAATTTTCTCAATCGATTGTTAACGCCAATCGTCTGGAGTTCCCATCAGTACGCAAGGCAATTGAGGATTTGGGATCTCCCGTGGAATATCCGCGGCTGACCTTGACGCTCAAGTGTGATTTCCTGGCGCTGACCTACCTTTTAAAGAATGCGGCCAACGTCAATCAGCGATACAGCTATGAAGAGCGTCTGCTGATTGTTTACTTCAAGTTCGTCTTCGCTTCCCTGGTTTCGCGCCATATGCTGAAATTACGTGAAGCGCCTGCGGCTTTGAAGCTGACTAGAATCCTTGAGTACTTTGCCAATGTGGTGGGAGAGCGCGTCAACACGGTGAGATTCGGGAACCTTACTGCTTCTGATTACCTCCTGAACCTCTAATTGCCTCCCCCCGGCAAGCAACGGGATATCCGTCCCCAATACGTGTGCTCCTCACTGTGTTTTCAACTTGAATTCCGCCTTGCAATGATTTTAAATATACTTAACCATTAAGTAAGCAAGTGTTTTCCTGCTGAAACACTGGCAGGCTGCGCAATTTTATTACTTTCCAGGCAAGCGGCTGCCGTTGGCCCGGACTCATTTCAGGTGTATGAATTATCCCGGCGGCATCTGCGTGCTCTCCGTCGCGGCGGAGCAGCTCAGTTGTTGGCGCACGCACCACAGGGATGGTGGTTTGATCTAACCCGTTGCTGCTGCCACGTGCCGATTCGTTCCTGGACTCCACGGCATACCCGTGGTTTCGCCATTCCCTCCACAGGGTTCTGGTGATATATTGAAGGGACGCGCTTTGCATGAAATTGATAAAGCGCGTAGAATGTATAGCTGCCTCTTTTGCCAGCCCTCAACAACCCGGGACTGGCGGGGGCGATTTGTCTTTTAACTTGGCTGATATCAATGTTTGACGCTTTACAGGACCGGTTGCAGAAAGTTTTTAAGTCGCTCCGCATTCAGGGCGTTCTTAATGACGAGGTGGTGGACCAATCCTTGCGCGAGGTTCGTCTGGCATTGCTCGATGCCGATGTTAACCTCAATGTCGTAAAGGAGTTGCTTGAGCGCGTTCGCGTCAAGGCGTTGGGCGAAGAAGTTCGCGCCAGCCTTTCTCCGGCACAGGAAGTCATTCGCATCGTCCGCGATGAGTTGATTGGCATCCTCGGCCGAGACGCTTCGCTTTTGACTTTCTCCAAGGATTTCCCCTCGGTCATCCTGATGGTCGGCCTTCAGGGTTCCGGCAAAACCACGACTTCCGGCAAACTGGCGCTCTGGCTCGCCGGGCGGAAGCGCCGCCCCATGCTGGTATCTACGGACGTTTACCGTCCCGCCGCGCGGGAGCAGTTGGCAGTGGTTGCCAAGTCCATCGGCGTTCCGATTTTCACTGGCGAGGGCATGAACTCGCCCATTCAGTTGGCGATGGCCGCTCGCAAGGATGCTGCTGACCGCGGTCATGACGTCCTGATTGTTGACACCGCCGGCCGCCTGCACATTGACCAGGAGTTGATGAACGAAGTCGGCGAGTTGCGCACCAAGTTGCGGCCCAGCGAGGTCCTGCTGGTTGCCGACGCCATGATCGGGCAGGACGCCGTACGCAGCGCCCAGGAATTTCATGAGCGGCTGGGCACCACCGGCGTGATCCTGACCAAGCTTGATGGCGATGCCCGAGGTGGTGCGGCGCTCTCTATTCACTACATCACCGGCCAGCCCATCAAGTTCATGGGCACGGGTGAGAAATACGATCAACTGGAAGTCTTTTATCCGGACCGCATTGTCTCCCGCATTCTCGGCATGGGCGACATTCTTTCGTTGATTGAAAAGGCCGAGCAGAAGATTGACAAGGCGAAGGCGATGGATGTTCATCGCAAGCTTCAGACAGACACCTTTTCGCTGGAAGATTTCCGCGATCAACTGAAGCAGGTTCGCAACATGGGTTCGATGGAGCAGATGCTGGGAATGCTCCCCAAAGTTGGCATGTTCAAGGATGTTGGCAAGGTCAAGGTGGATGAGAAAGAATTGATCCACATTGAAGCGATCATCAACTCCATGACCAACCAGGAGCGCCGCAACCACGAGATTATCAACGGCAAGCGCCGCAAGCGCATTGCCCGGGGTAGCGGAACATCTGTCCAGGCGGTAAACCAGGTTTTGAAACAGTACTTCCAAATGCGGAAAATGATGAAGACCATGAGTACCAGCCTGCTGGGCAGGGGACTCAGCAAGTTGCGGATGCCGGTGGGTTCGGGGGCTTAACATCCTCCGCCAGCCGGATTGATTATCAAATGTGTTGTCGATAGCCGATGGCCGATTGACGATCGGGAAGACCAACAATCGTCAGCCGGAAATCGAACATCAAAAGGGGGAAAGGTTGCTTAGAATACGCTTGGCCCGAACAGGGGCTAAAAAGAAACGTAGTTATCGTGTGGTTGTCATTGATCGTGAGAGAGCTCGCGACGGACGCTTCGTGGAAATTATCGGCCACTACAATCCCCGGCATACGCCGCCGGAGATCGTGCTGAAACGCGAGCGCGTGGATTATTGGATCGGAAAAGGGGCACAGCCTTCAGAGACGGTTCAGAGTTTCTTGAAGAAGGCTCCGGCTCCCGCACCGGCTCCAGCTGCCTAGGATGAGACGGTCATCGCGTCAACCGCCAGGCCCGCTCGAATTGCGGTAATGCGTTCATACACACTGATTCCAACCAACCTTGGGAAGTCATTTCAAGTGCGCGGGAGGGCCAGATGAGAGACCTAATCGAAGCCATCGCCAAAGCGCTCGTGGATCATCCCGACCAGGTTACTGTGCGGGCAGTGGAGGGTGAACAGGTAACCGTTCTGGAATTGCGGGTGGATCCTTCCGACTTGGGCAAGGTGATCGGAAAGCAGGGGCGGACGGCACGTTCAGTCCGCACCATCCTTAACGCCGCCGGCATGAAGCTCAGGAAGCGCTTTACGCTGGAGATCCTGGAGTAAGGGGTCTTCAATCTCACCTGCGGGCGGAAGTGGCATGTGGGCAGGAGAGGCATTGGCGGAAAACGCATTCGGGAAATACCTGGCCATCGCACGCATCCTCCGGCCTCAAGGGCGCAAGGGAGAGGTTGCGGCGGAGATCCTCACCGATTTCCCCGAGCGTTTCCAGCAGCTCCAATCGGCGTTCCTGGAAGTTCCAGGCCAGGCTCCGAAGCCGGTCAGCTTGGAACGCAGTTGGCCTCACAAGGGCCAGATCATCCTGAAGTTTGCCGGCATCGACTCCATTGAGAGTGCTTCCGGACTGCGCGGGGTTGAGCTTCTTATCCCCTGGGAGCAGCGCGCGCCACTTCCCCCGCACCGTTACTACCTGTGCGAACTGCATGGATGCCGCGTCATCTGGGAGCGCCAGGGCAAAGAAATTGGAACCGTGGTTGAGATTGAACCCACGGGCGGCGTGGATGTGCTGCACGTCAGGCGGCCGGATGGAAAAGGTGAAGTGCTGATTCCCCTGGCCCAGGAAATTTGCACCCGGATCGATCTTGCCACAAAGACCATCGTGATC
>Ga0302320_10013177_pt1 | contig 17308 bp, 11 predicted proteins | sample Bog_T0_3_FD_202130 | JGI IMG/M metagenome (GOLD analysis project Ga0302320, IMG submission 202130) | Peat permafrost microbial communities from Stordalen Mire near Abisko, Sweden - Bog_T0_3 | ecosystem: Environmental > Terrestrial > Soil > Wetlands > Peat | place: Sweden: Abisko, Stordalen Mire...
ATGGGCGGATCGGCAAAGTAAAGACCAAGGCGTCCAACGATTACGTACCGATTGACCCTGAATTCGCTCAAGTCCTCCTGGACTTGAAGGGGCCGAGGACGAGCGGACTTGTCTTCCCTTCCCACGTCACGGGTGGCTCCTACTAAGCGGAGATGATTCAACAGCAAATCCTCAAGCCTGCCGGTGAGAAGATCGGCCAGCCCGGTATCGGATGGCATGTCTTCCGGCACACGTACCGTTCGCTTTTGGACGAGACGGGTGCTCCAATTGGAGTGCAGCAAGAACTCATGCGGCACAGCAATGTGGCCACAACCATGAACATTTACGGCAACGCGACTTTGAAAGCCAAGCAGAAGGCTAATTCAAAGGTCGTTCAAATGATGATAGCGCAAGGGAAGCCGCAGTCTGAGCCCCAGGCTGTAGCCGTCTAAGCACTGTGGGGTTGTGTGGGGTTCGTTAGTCCGTCCAGACTCTGTAAGTTATTGATTCTTTGGTGGACGCGGTAGGAATCGAACCTACAACCTGTCGGTTAAGAGCCGAATGCTCTGCCAGTTGAGCTACGCGTCCAAGTGATCTGGAAATCCGTGCGGCGGGATTTGATGCACGGTTGAGCAGGAAGGAAAAATGTCTTCTGCTCCTTGAAGAATATACCACAGAACGGGCCGGATTCCCAAGGCGGGCAAGTGCCGATCCACCCTCATTTCCGGCTGTTGAATTCGTGGACCGCATCGAGCATGGCGACAATGTTTTGGACCGGCGTTTGGGCCTGCACATTGTGGATCGAGTTGAAGACAAACCCTCCGCCCGGCGCGAAGATCTCGCACCGGCGCAGAACTTGTTCCCGAACTTCAGCAGGCGTGCCGAAAGGCAGGACTTTTTGCGTGTCCACGCCTCCGCCCCAGAAAACCACCTGGTCACCGAAGTTTGCCTTGAGCTGTCCTGGGTCCATGCCGGCGGCAGAGCATTGCACGGGATTGAGGATGTCGAACCCCGCCTCAATGAATGTAGGAATGAATTTTGAAACCGCGCCGCAGGAATGCTTGAATGTCTTCCACGGCGTATGGGCGTGTATCCAGTCGTTGATCTGCTTGTAATAGGGAAAGTAGAGTTCGCGCAGTGCCTTGACGGAACAGAAGGCGGAGGTCTGCGTGCCGAAGTCCGTTCCGCACAGATAGGTGGCCTGCACCGCGTCGCCGATTGCCGCGTAGATGCGTTCGAGATTGGCGATGGCAATCTCGCACTGGCGCTCGAAGATCTTGTGAATATAGCCTTGCCGGCTGCTCGTGGAGACATACCATTCGGTGATGTCGCGTATGCCCTTAGGGTGCTTGAGCGCCGGCCCCGGGACCAGCGAGATGTCGCCCAGCGCGGTCCCGCCAAAGCCGGCAATCAAGCCTCGGCCGGTCGCCGCCGCCTCGCTCGCCGCGCAGGCCAGAAAATCCAATTCGGCCTGGGAAATGGAACAAAACTCCTCCATATTATCTTCCGGGTTCAGGTTTTCCTCGTCGATCGGGTCCTGACGAACGATGCAATCGAAGAAGTAGCCGCCCTGCGGCATGCGCCCGCTCGGGGGGACCGTCGTATCGCCCTCTGGGTAGATCAGGGTGTCTCCATTGAAGTCAACCGTGGTGTTGAAGTCCCCTGGAACCAACACGTCGAGCCCATTGAACTGCCAACTCTTCCAGCGCTCCGCCGGAAAGCCCCACTTAGTGCCTCGCCGAAAGACGCCCACCACATCCAGGCCCATTGCGTCCTTCAGATCGTCATCGAGCAGTCCCAGCATCTGCGAGGGCTCATGAATCCGAACGGGCCGTTTCTCAAGCCCGTAATAGTCGCGCAAAGCCGCCACGCAACTGGCGTGGATGCCGGTGACAGAAGTTCCGCCGAAATCGATCGGAATGCGGTCGGGCTGCCGATGATTGAGAGTGCTCACAAGCCGCTCGCGGCTGGTCATCGCACCTGTTGCTGTCGCCATGGCTTCCTGCATGCCTTTCTCGTGGCGCCTTCGCCTAGATCGCCTTTCGAGAGGATCCTCCCGAGCAAGGATTGGATGCTAGAGTAGACGCGGCTCCATGTCAAGGAGCCTGCGCACATCATTCTTGCTGGGGGACTTGGCCTGAATCGCCAGGAAATTCGGTCCTTCCCAACCGTCTTCACGCTGATTAGAATATGGAGCAATCTGGCGTCGCGATTGAACAATCAAAAACGTTGAAGAAATTCCGCAAGGATCATGCTTCAGGCCGTTCCTTGTTTAGTAATTTGGATGTTTCGGTTTGTGCCTGAGCGGGGCAGCCCGCGGCAACGCAGTCTGAAGGCAGCAGTAGGGTAGAGGGTAGCAACGTCCGGCCATTTGCGGTCTCCAGGGACCAAGGCGTTCCCCCACGAAAATGAGGTAGCTCAAGGATGGCGAAGAAGTCGAAAGAGTGGGAGCGGTTCCGGGTTATCAAGCCGTTGGGGGCCGGGGGCTTTGGCAGGACTCTTCTGGTCGTTGACACGGCAAAGGGGGATCGCGAAGTCGTCATTAAAGTGCCCCACGACAAGGACACCGAAAAAGCGCTGATCAATGAACTGATCAACGCAACCGCGCTCACGACCAGCCTGGTTGGTCTTGCGCACCCCAACATTGTTCGCTGCCTGGGCTTCGATGTCTTCGAAGGTTACTACGTGATGATTATGGAATACGTGAAGGGCAAGGATCTGCGCGACATGATTGGCCCTTACGACGTTGACCGCAGGCCGATGGAAGCTCTGACAGCCCTGCATTATTTCAAGAATGCCTGCTCCGGGCTGGTGGAAGCCCACAGGATCAATCTGCTTCATCGCGATATCAAGCCGGACAACATCATCGTGCGCGAACAGGACGATATAGCCAAGCTGCTGGACTTCGGCATCTCGACATTGATCCAGTCAGCGAGCCTGAATGCCGGCGGCTCGGTTGCAGGCACGTTCGTCTACATGGCGCCCGAGGCGCTGGCCGGCCGGGTCAGCCGGCTCTCCGATATTTGGTCGCTCAGTGTTACGGTCTACGAGTTACTGACTGGGAAGCTTCCGTTCTGGGACGAGAACCTGTTCGAGTTGAAGAGGAAGATCGACGCGGACGATCCCGTTGAGCCGCGCAGGCTGAATCCTAACCTGAACGCAAGGCTGAGCGACTTAGTCATGAAAGGACTGCAGAAGGATCCCGCGGCCCGCTTCCAAAGCGCGCACGAAATGCAGAGTGCGTTCTTCCCAATCGATGCGGAGATTGAATCGCTGCGCCAGATGTTTAACGGCGGCAAGGAAGCGGAAGCTGAGGCCAAGGCGCGCGAGTTACTGCGCACGTCGCCACTTGAAGTGGCCTTGTATATGCTGATCGGCGAGTTTCGCAACCGGCAGCAACAATACTCCCAGGCTGAAGAGATTCTGCGCGAAGGAGTCGCCGTCTATCCGAACCACGCAGGACTGCATTTCTACCTTGCGCCCGCACTATTCTCGCAAGGCGCCTCGAAGAAGCGCGAAGCGGTCAGGGAGATGGAGCAAGCGCTGCGGCTCGGACTGGGCGGATCGCAAAAGGTGCAGGCGGAGCGGCTATTGAATTCGTGGAGCAGGACATAAGGTTGAAGCCGGCGGTTCTCCGGTGCCGGTGCAAGCGTCAGCAGCAGGGGGTCTTCAATCGTCTATTTCTTGGCACTCGGAATCGCGGTGGTGTTGTTCGCCTGGCTCGTCGTCCGGGCGAAGAGCCCATCGCATTTTCTGACGCGTGCCGAGAAGCACCTGGCCGCGGGGAATGACGACGCGGCGCGCAAGGATTTGGAGAAAGCTGTGTCCTTGCTGGAAGACGGCAAAGGCAGAGCCGTAGATCGTGAGGAGTTGCTGGCGCAAGCTTACCTGCAACTGGGCGATCTTTGCCGGGATGCCGGTGAGCGGACTGAAGCATTCGCAAACTACAAGAATGCCCGCGAAGCAGGCGCCCGGTTGCCCGAAGCCGCTGTTTGCCTGATGGCGGAGTGCTATGCGGCTGAGCACGCTCACGGTGAAGACGCGCTGCGCAGTTATCTGGTCTATCTTTCTTCGCGCCGCCCAACACATGAAGCATCAGATGCGGTGTTCGCAGAAGTGCAAAAACTTTGCCTGATTGCGGAAGAGACGAGGTCGTCCGACCGAAAAGAGGCTGCAGCCCTTTGCCAGCGTGTTATTGCGGTGCGCCCGGATCTGGAATGGGCGCACTATTCTCTGGGACTGTCGCATCTGCTTGAGGGGAGGACTTCGGACGCACTGGCTTCGTTCTCGGCTGCACAGCAGCTCGATCGAGGCCGCAGGCTGACCTCTTATTGGAAGTGCGTATGCTTCCTGCAACAAGCCGATCCGGATGTGGACTCCGCCATCGAGATGGCGGAGTTGTTTCTGCCGGACCCCACGGACGATGCGAGGAATCAAAAACGCAAGGCCAGAGCCTGTTCAATGATTGGCATGAAGCTGATTGAGAGGCTGGGCGGCTTCGAAAGCACAAGCGACTGGAACGCGGACGAGCGGCGGGTATCGCTGGACAAGGTCCTACATTATTTCCAATTGGCGGTTGACTACCAGGGCGATGATGCCGAGCTGCATTTCCTTCTGGGAGGTGCGCAAGGGCTGAGGGGCGATGCGCCCGGAATGCTCGCCGAGCTGGAACGCGCGGAGAGCCTGAATCCGAACGAGCCAAAGTATCCGTGGTGGCTGGGCAAAGAACGGTACCGGCTGGGCGATCTGGATGGCGCGGAGAAGGCGCTAAACCGGGTGATTGCGTGGAACATTTATACGCCCGACGATGAGATGCTGGCTATCTCCTGGAAGCGAAGGGAGAAACAGCTTGGGCGCGCCGGAACAGTGGCTGAGGGGCCAGCGGTTGAAGGACCGGGTGGGGCGCATCCATATTCTCTGGATGCGCTGGCGCTCCTTGGCGAAGTACTGATGGCGAAGGGAGATTTTGCCGAAGCGGAACGGATGTTCAGGATAGCCCGGAGCCAGCCGGAAAGCGGTGAAGGAATTTTGCCGCTGCAGCTGCGCGCGCTGTTTGGATTGGGCCGCTATGGCAGAGTCATCGAGGAACTGCGGTCATTTTCCGGCGATTTACTGACTGCCGCGAGGGACCGTGAAGCTGTGTTCGCAGTTGCGCGCTCATTTGCACTCACCCGCGAATTCGAGCAAGCGGCAAGCTGGCTTGAGAAACTGGGCGGCGAGGAGAGAGCGTCATACTTTCTCGGCTGCGCTTACGCAAATCTGCGGCGCTTTGCGGAAGCGCGAGCCTGTTTCGGCGCAGTGGCCGAACGCGACGGAGAGTTTGCACCCAGGGCGATGATGCAGCGAGGCCACATTGCGTTGGCGGAAGGCTCGGTTGAAGCGGCTGAGGCGGATTACTTCGAAGCAGGGCGGTGCGACGAGAACAACCCGGCTGTTGAATGCGCTCTGGGACTTTTGGCTCTTGAAAAAGGCGTACCGGAAGTTGCGGAACAGAGATTGAAGAAGGCACTGGCGGCCGCGCCAGACAATGCTCTCACGCGGTTTGCATTGGGCGTGGCATATGAGCGATTGGGGCAGACAGGGCAAGCGATTGAAAACTACTTGCTGGTTCCTGAAGGTTCTGTTGAAAGGCCGCAGGCTGGCATGCGAGCGGGGATTTTGCTGTGCAGGGACGGTAACTTCGAGTTGGCGCTGAAGGCGTTTTCAGATAGTGAAGGTGTGGGTTTCAAAGGACCATCACTGAGGTTCTATCGAGGCATCGCTTTGGCCCGGTCAGGACGCGTCGAGGAAACAATTGCGGATTGGAAGTCGCTGCACGAGGAGTTCCCACAGAACGACCGCCTGACGCTGAACCTGGCGCGCGCGCATTACCTCGCCGGCTGCGAACATCTCGAGGCCGGCCGCATCGAGGAAGCGATTCAAAGCTGGGCTGAGTATCTCGCGCTTTATCCGGACGACGAGAAAGCGGCTCGCGACGTGGCAGAGCTTCAATTCCGGCTGGCTGCGGAATCCATCTCGACGGAAGCTGCCGCGAATCTTGCCCGCTGCACGGAATTGCTTCGTGCCACCGTCAAAGGCGATCCTGCCAATCCCGTGTATTTCTTTTATGGCTCGCTCGCCAAACTGCGCTCCGGGCGCGCGAAAGAGTGTCTCGAAGAACTCCACTCGGCTGTTGCGACGGAGGGCCGGCAACCAAGACTGCTTTATCATTTTGCCCTCGCCATGCTTGCGACGGGCGATCGCGCAGAGGCGATGAAGATCTTCGCTGAAATCCTGGACGCGAGTCCGCGAGAAACCTATGCACGCTACGCCGCCTGGGCGCTCGGCAATGAGCGGGTTCGTGACGGCGAAACCGGGATGGCGATGGCGATCCTATCGGAAGCAGCGACAGAGTTTCAACTTTCCAACCAGGTTTGATGGGGAATCGATGGCGACTACTGGCCAACTTCGCGAAGAACAAACAGGGACGACAGCCCCTGCGAGCGTGTTCGCGCAGCGGGCCATGGCCCAGTATCTGGCCTGTCTCGTGAAAGCCGGGGACTCGAAGGCATTGGAGACTTTGTCTGCAGCCGGGCTCGCATCGGTGCAGGAACCGGTGCTCCGGTATTCGCTTGCCGTGGCCCTCGCATCGGCGGGGAAAATCGACGAGGCCATAGGCCTGCTGCGCGCCCTTGCCACCGAGAAGACTGCCTTCGCCGATGGCCGCAAACTCGCCTATCGCCTGCTGTATCGCAAGGCGCAAACGATGGCCAGCTCGCAGGATTGGGCAGGCCTGGCGGATGTCGTTACGGAAGCGCTCACGTTATTGCCCAGCGATGCCAACACTGAATTGGAACTCGGCGTGTTCAGAAACGCGTTGCCGATTGGCCATCTGCGCTCGGGAAACCGGCAAGAGGCGGCACGGATATGGGAACAGCAATTCCGCCAGAATCCAACAGATATGCGCCTGGTCCACCACCTTGCCCTGCTGTATTACTGGTGGGCACGATCTTTGCCGGTGACCGAGGCGGTTCCTCAATGGAATGCGGCGATTGCTTACTGGTCTGTCCTGGCCCAGCGTGAATCGTTTTGGGTGCAATGGGGGGCTGAGCGGTGCAGTGCATGGGGATTCGATTTTCCCGCCGGCGATATTGATGATGTGCGCAAGCATGTGATCGAAGACCAACTGAACCATTTCTTTCAAACTCGCGCCGATGAGCATATGCAAAAGGGAGAAGTGGATTCGGCACGGTGCTATGAGGATTCCATTACCGCATCAATGCTGGAATCTCGATCGGCAGCCTGCTGGAAGTCCGCGCTCGCCCTGATGCCTGCCGACCCAGCCCGGCCGGTTGTTCTCAACCTGCCGGGAGGATATGCATTCTTCAAGCGATTCGACCTGCTTCCAGAGATTCTTCTCTCGCTTGAAAGAATTCCTGACACCAGCGAAGGCAAAAAGCTGCGAATCGACCTCAGGATTCTGTTCTCCGAGGCCGGTCTTGGAACCGCGTTGGCTTTGGCCGAGGAGAGAAACAGGCCAGAAGAGGCGATTCGGCATCTCGATCCGATTTGGAGAGCCAATCGGCAATCGACAGAGGTTGAGTATGTATGGGCGGTCGCGCTGGCCCGCAAGGGAATTGACCTGGACAAGCGTGGCGAAACAGCGCGGGCGCTGGGCGAGTGGAAGAAGGCCTATGACCTCGCGCGGAAAAACAAAGCGGAGGGCGCCAAGGAATTCGATGCGCCTCTGCAGGCGCTTCTTGATTCTGTTCGCCAGCAGCATGTAGCCGCGGTCAAGAAAGAATCGTCGCGGTTAAAGAACGAGGAGAAGCTGGAAGAGGCCATCGCGTTCATTGAAAACTTCAGGCAGATGGACCACGAGGAATCGCTGCTGGAAATTCAGTGCATCTACCTGTGCGATCGCGCCGTGGATTTCATGGGAGCACGCGATTTTCTGGCTGCCCGCGAACGGCTGAACCGCGTGCTGAAGCTGAAGCCGAAATATGCCCGCGCGATGCAGTTGATTTCTGTTACTTACAACAACGAAGGATGCAAGGAAGATAATAGCGATCGCGCCATCGCCTTGTTTGAAAAAGCGATGGAGTGGAACAGCGGTGACCACATGGCCAGGCAAAATCTGGCGCAGGAGTTGAAAAGGAAGAGCGTGGCCATTTTCAATGCGTTGACTCAGGCTAACCGGCGCACAGGTTGCGAGGAGCCCATCCGCCTGCTGGAGCGAGCCGCCGGGCTCTACGGAAACGACCTCAAGCCGGACGCACTCAAGACGATTGAGCAGGCGTCCAGGTTTGAAACAGACGGAATCGAGAAGGCGATCAACGGGAACCCCAGTCTTGACGATACTCTCAAGCGCATCCTTGTCGATCTCGCCGTTATGTACAACAGCCGCTATCGAGCAAGAGGCTATTGATTTTTTCGGCTATTGATTCTTTCAGGAGAAACGCATGTTGAAAGATCCCATCGACGAAGCCCTGACGCCCTATGAATTGCTGGCGCTGTCGCCCAATTGCTCAGCCGCGGAAGTGCAAAAGGCGCTGCCGCGCTTCATGCGCGACCGGAGGAACCTCGCCCGGATCGGGCTGGCGCAGGAAGCAGTTCGCAAGTTGCAGAACGCAAAGTCGCGCGCGTCGATCGATATTTGGCTATACCATCTGGATACCACACAGATTGATGCGGCGCCCGGTTCGGATCGGGAACTGAATTTAGAAGAGTTCAAGAAGATTCCCGTGTTCTCGCCCGAAGAGCTCTATAGCGATCTGAATAGCGCGAGCATGAGGGCAGAGTTCCGCGAGATTACCGTGGCGCCCGTAAAGTTCAGCGACGTGGCAGCCTTTGATGGGCTGGACGACATCCGGCTGTTGCCGCGGTTTGATCGGTAGGGAGAGACCATTGACGGATTCGATCACAAGCGGCGTGCTGGCTGGAGTGCAGAGCGATATCGTCGCCCTGATGCGCGAGGTGGATGCGCTGCGAACAGGCTCGGCTCGGGCCGACGAAAAGGCATTGAAGGAACAGAAGCAGCTCTTGCTTGAAATGCTGGAAGTGCTCGACGGCTTCGAACGCGTCTTTGCCAACATCGAACCGCGTGAAGAAACGGCCGAGCGGCAAGCCAGGACCTGGGCAGGTAATTTCAGGACGGTGAAGAAGATTCTGGAGAACCATTTGAAAAGTCACGGCGTGGTGCGTATCGATGCGCCGGACGGCGTTGCGATTCCCGGTTTCCACACCATCGTTGAAACCGATCCTGACCCTGGGCTTGAAGACGGCAGGATTCTTGAGGAGTTGCAAAAGGGCTACTTGTGGCAGGGGAAGGTTTTGCGTGCCGCCCTTGTGAGGGCCGTAAAAAACTAGCTGCGCAAGAGCGGCGAATCATTCGAGTTTGAGGAGCGAAGACATGGGACGGGCAATTGGAATCGATCTGGGCACGACAAATTCGGTGGCAGCCATCAAGGAAGGAACGCTGAAGGCACTGCAGAACCAGGAGAGCGAAGACCTGACGCCTTCGATCGTCGGCACCTACAAGAAGCAGATCTATGTTGGCAAGTTGGCCATCGACCGGCAGCCTCTCGCGCCCAAGGACACCATCTACTCGGTCAAGCGTCTGATGGGCCGCGGCTTTCGCGACCCCGAAGTGCAAAAGGTCCGCGAAGTCTGCCAATACGAAATCGTCGAGCCTTCCGACGGCACGGACGACGATGTGCGCGTGGTGATGGACGGCAACCAGTATTCTCCGCCGCAGATCTCCTCCATGATCCTCAAGAAAATCAAGGAAGACGCAAAACTGCGGCTGAACGATGAGGTTGAGTATGCAGTCATCACCGTTCCTGCCTACTTCACCGAGAAGCAGAAAGATGCAACGCGCAAGGCCGGGCAGCTTGCGGGCCTGAAGGTGCAGAAGATCCTGGATGAGCCGACCGCGGCGGCCATTGCATTCGGCATCGACAACGTGGGTGCGGATGAATCCAAGACCATCCTGGTTTACGACCTCGGCGGTGGGACGTTCGATGTGAGCGTGCTGACCATCGTGGGCGGAATCTTCGCGCAGTTGAACATCGAAGGAAACATGTGGCTTGGCGGAGATGACTTCGACCGCAAGATCATGGAGCATGTGCTTCGGCACATCGAGAGCGTGCACGGTATTAATCCCAGAAAAGACGCGCGCTTCATGATCAAGCTCAAAGAGAAAGCGGAACAGGCAAAGAAGAGCCTTTCCACCATGACCCGCACCGACATCACGATCCCCGGCATGTTGAAGAACGAGGAAGGCGATCTGATCGATGTCGAACTGGAACTGTCGCGCGCCGAGTTCGAAAGGATGATTTCAACGCAAGTGGCGGAGAGCGTTGAGTTGGTGCGTACTGCGATTCGCAATGCGGGCGAGACCATGACACCCGACCAGATCGATCACGTCTTACTGGTGGGCGGCTCGTCATATATTCCGCTCATTCGCAAATCGCTGGCCGCGGTATTCGGCGAGGCCAAGCTGCTGATGAATGTCGATCCGATGAAGTGCGTTGCCTACGGCGCGGCCGTGTTGTCGGCGAAGTGGGCGGAGAATGTGGAATGCCCCAAAGGGCATCGCAATCCCGGCAAGAACATGGTTTGCGATGTTTGCGGAGAACCTCTTGCGGTGACGGCCGGCAGCTTTGAAGGCGCTGCGGAGGTGACGGGCATCCACTACGGCATCCAGGTGGAGGGCGACGGGTTTGAAATCGTCATTCCGAAGGGATCGTCCTTCCCCACCCCCGATCCCATCAAAAAACGTTTCGTTACGCCGCGCGAAAACCTCAAGCGAATTCGCGTTCCCATTTACGCCGGCTTCGATGCCATCGCCAGCAAGAACGAGTTCCAGGCTATAGTTTGGCTTGAGTTGCCACCCAACGTACCCGCAAAGACTCCACTCGAGGTCGCAATCAAATTGGACGGCGACGGAATTCTGGAACAGGTGGTGGTGCGTCTGCTCGACGGTGGTGGCGCGCAGATTGAGTCCTTCCTCGATCGCGGCAATACATTGCGAAGCAAGATGGAGAAGAAACTCGATCAGTTGAAGAGAAAGAAAGACAGCGGAAGTGGCTTGAGCACCGATGCGGATGATCGCTTTGAAGAGGTCTACGGCCGCGCAACCCAGGCGCTCAGTGCCAACGACACGGCTCTTGCCGGCAGATGCACGGAAGAGCTTGAGGGCATTCTTTCTCAGTCGGGCGGCAGCAGCGAACCGGAGTGGGAAAGGAAGGCCGCCGGTCTCTGCAACTGGACCGCCTCAATGCTCGGTTACAGCTTCCTGCTTCCCCCGCCGCGCATTCAGCAGATCAAGACGCTGCTTGAGCAGACTCGATCTGCTCTCGACAAGCATGACCGGGCGGCCATCGAAGCCAGGTATGCGGATCTGGACAAGGCAACCGACGAAATGCCGGCAGAGATCAACTTCCTCTTTCGCGTGCGCAGAGGCATTGGCGCCGCGCGCGAAAAGAAAATGGAGATAGAGGCCAATCAGCTTCGCGTGGCTTTGAACGACATCGAGTCTTCCATGCGGACCGGCAATCAGGAGAGGACTCTAAGCCTGGTCCACGAAATCGAACCCATCCTCGAAAAGGTCAAAGAAGCAACAGCGGAAGAAAGAAGACGGGGCTCCGAGGCCCTGGCCGAAAAGGCATAAGACACTATGTCCACAATTGCAGGAATCGATCTCGGGAGCACTTCATGCCGCGTCGCTGTTTCCAACGACGGGGACGTGCAGCCGTTCGCGCATCGGTTTTCAGAGGCACTCCCGCTCCTGGTGGAGACCCAGGCTGGAACGGGCGACAGCACCGAATCGTCGATTGCCTATGTCTCTTTGAAGCAGAAGGCCGGCGCTGAAGGCACGATCGCTGACAGCAGCGGAGGCTATAGCGTTTCCAGTGGGATCACGGAGATCTTCCGCCGAATCCGCGACGACATGAACTTCGGACTTCCCAACCCGATTGAGGGAGCTGTACTCGCGGTGCCGGGATTTTTTCCCGAACGTGCGCGCAGTGTCCTGCGCCAGTCAGCCCTCGATGCGGGTTTTCCCGGCGTGAAGCTCTTTGACGAGGCGCTGGCTGCGGTGATGGGGATGGCAAACCTGCCGGAGAATGGATCTCTTTTGTTTTATTCGCTCGGCGCGGGAATCTTTTCCGCATCCGCTGTGAAGATTTCCGGCGGCAAGCCGCGCATTCTCGCTTCTGAAGGCGACCGGGCTCTGGGCGGGCTCGGCTTTGATATGGGCGTAGCTTCCCTGCTGCTTGAAAAACTGGGCCGCAGCCCAATCCATTCCGGCGCAAGCGGACCGTTGCCCAAACTGAGAAGACGCGCGGAGTTGCTGAAGATGGGTCTCTCGAAGTATGAGACCGAATCGTGCGAAGTCGACTTCCTCGAAGTCTTCGCAGAACGCGGATCGGCCGCGCTGACGCTGACCCGCGACGAGCTGGAGAAACTCATCGAGAAGCCGCTGGAAGAAACAGTAAAACTTTCGCGCCACGCGTTGGCAGAGGCTGGCCCCGCTCTGGGTTCCATCGATCTGATTTTGCTCTCCGGCGGATCGTCGCGCATTCCGCTGGTAGAAAAACTGCTGGCACAGGAGTTCTCCGTTCCCATCGTCCGCGCCGACGATCTGGCCATCGCTCGTGGCGCCGCAAGGCAAGGCGCTCAACTGGAAGACTCCGACTGGAAGCGGCCGGATCCTGCGAGGCGGGACGAGGTGGAGGCGCCAACTGTTGCCGTGCCGCCAGCGGTGATGCCGGCCGGCTCGTCGACCCGCCTGGGTGAATGGGTCAAGATGTTTGCTCCTTATCTTCAGGAAGCCGAAGATCTCTGGAATCGCGGACAGAAAGAGAAAGCGATTGGCGCATTCGAAAAAATGATGGCCAGCGGGAAATCTTACCTGGGCACTCTCCATCATGAAGTCGGCAAATTGCATTTTCAGGAAAAGCGATACAAAGATGCGCTGATCGAATTTGAGAAAGCGATCGAGTTCAATCCGTCCGACAAACTGGCTTGGCAAAACTTCCACGAAGCCATGAACCGCCAATCCCAACAATTGCTGCATGCCGGGCATTTGTCGGAGGCCAGAAAGATGATTGACGAGGCGCTTCGCATCAATCGCAAATGTCCGGGATGCCTTGAAGTCAAGGCCATGATCGAGAAAGCCATAAGGGACACATCCTTTGGCAAGTTCAGGAGGACGCGATGAACGGCGCGCTTCAGTGTCCCATCTGCGAAACGGTGAACGAAGATTCCACACGTTGCAGGCAGTGCTCCGCCGACCTTGGCCCCCTGGCGCGCGTAATTGAGCTGCAGCAGCAATTGATCGCGGACCAAGCGCAGCATCAGGGAATTTCGCCCATGCCGGCGGTTCAGAGCCATGGTCTGCGCTGGATGAAATGGGCGGTTCCCGTGGTAGCATTCGCGTGCGGGCTTTTGATGACGGCGATTCTCCGCTCATCTACCCATCCTGCGCCTGTGCAATCCGCCTCCAGCCGCCTGAGCGGCAGGCTTGGTGGACTTGAAGCGACGCGCGATTTGCATCTTGCGGTGACGGAGCTAAACGGAAAATTGCAAGTCTCGGGCCCGGTGCCCACCAGCCTTCAGCTTGGCCTGGTCAGGGACCTGGCTGCTGAGGAAGCTCCCGGTGCCATCGACTCTTCGGGGCTCAGCCTCGTCGCCGCTCCCGTGCCCATGAGTTATCGTGTGCGCAAGGGAGATACACTGTGGCTCATTGCCCGCCGCAAATACGGCGAAGGATCTCTTTGGCCGCAGGTCGCCGCAGCCAATAACCTGTCACAAAACTCTTCTTCCCTTGCGCCTGGAAACCAACTGGCGCTGCCCACGTTAACGCTTCAACCGCGCTGACTGATTTAAAGTGGAACGACTATGCCGGATTATTCAGCGGGAGTGATACTTGCCTGGCGCATGGCGGCCGCGGAAGCCATTGCGTCAAAGCACGAGTTCATTCTTCGCGAACATTTGTTGATGGGCCTGGCGGCGCTCGAAGCAGCGCTCGTGGCAGCAACGCTCGATATACCTGCAGATCACACCTCCGATTCCGAAAGCGCCGAAGCCGAGATTCGGCGGTTTACAAAGTTTCTTCGCGAATCGAATCTCGACCTGGCCAGGATGCGCCAGAAACTTCGCCATCTGCTCGGTACAGGTCAGCGCAGCGAGGACGCGAAAGAAACCATGCATCGCGACGCCGATTGCCGCGCCGTTTTTTCTTGGGCAGTTGCCTACGCGCCTGCCGATGCCCACGCCATCAACGCCTTTCATCTGTTGGCCGCGCTCCTTTCCAGGCCGGGAGTCAAGGTGGCACAGGCCATTGCAAGCGGCGGCGGAGATGTGGAGACGATGCAGCAGGCGCTTCTGAAGGAACTGGGCCTGACGGAGATTCCCGAGTCTCCCGCTGCCGCGAAGCCCGCTCCCTCCGGCCCGCTGTCGAAGTATGGCGTGGATCTAACAGCCCTGGCCGAAGATGGCGCGATCGAGCCGCTGATTGGGCGGAAAAATGAACTACTTGAACTGGTGCGCGCGCTCAGCAGAAAGACAAAAAACAATCCATTGCTCCTGGGCGACCCCGGTGTGGGTAAGACAGCCCTGGTTCGCGCGCTGGCCAGCCGCATTGCTGAGCGAAAGGTTCCGGCTTCGCTGCAAGACAAGAGCATTATCGAGTTGAACTTGGGCGCCGTCATCGCCGGCACGCGCTACCGTGGCGACCTGGAGACGCGCATCACGGAAATCTTGAAGGAGACGGAAGCTCGCCCCGAGGTCATTCTGTTTATCGACGAAATTCATATCTTGGTGGGCGCAGGCGCGTCGGAAGGAGGCGTGGACGCCGCCAACCTGATGAAGCCCGCCCTCGCCGGATCGACCCTGCACTGTATTGGATCCACCACGCTTGCCGAATATCGAAAGTACTTTGAGCGCGATGCCGCATTGGCTCGGCGCTTCCAGCCCATCGTGATCCAGGAGCCTTCGCGCTCTGAGGCGCTGGAGATTCTTGAGGGCCTGCGCACACACTACGAGAAACATCATGGCGTGCGCATCGACGCGTCGGCGTTGCAAAGCGCCGTAGCGCTCAGCATCCGCTTTATTCCCAGCCGCAAACTTCCTGACAAGGCGCTCGACTTGCTCGACGAAGCCTGCACGCGCGTCAAGATCGCCACTCTTTCATTTCAGTCCATCGACGGCGAACTCGTGAGCGAAAAGACCGTAACCGGAGAGAATGTCGCCCAGGTTGTCGCTGAGCGCACCGGGATTCCTGTCGCACGTATCACTTCCGAAGGGCGCGAGAAGCTCCTCCACATGGAAGAAAGTTTGAGCCGTCGTGTCATGGGCCAGCCCGGCGCGATTGAAACCATCGCCCGGCTCATGACGATGGCGCGCGCGGGCCTGCGCGATCCCCGCAAGCCAGTCGCAGTCGTCCTGTTTGTGGGACCAACCGGCGTGGGCAAGACCGAGCTGGCCAAAGCCCTGGCCGAATTTCTCTTTGGTACAGAAGACGACATGATCCGCATCGACATGTCGGAGTACAAGGAGAAGCACAGCGTCTCCCGTCTCATCGGCTCCCCGCCCGGTTACATCGGCCATGATGAGGAAGGGCAGCTCACCGGCGCTCTCCGCCTCAAGCCGTATTCTGTCGTTCTGTTTGACGAAGTCGAAAAGGCGCATCCCGAAGTGTGCGATCTTTTCCTGCAGCTCTTTGACGATGGCAAGCTCACAGATGCGCACGGCCGCACGGTCGATGGAAAAAACGCGATCTACATCATGACTTCGACAATCGCGGTTCCAGACGCGCCTGGCCGGAAGCTCGGCTTTGGCGCGCAACAGGAGCCGGCCCTCGAAGAGGAGAGCGAACACCGCAAGCTGATTCAACAAACCCTTTCGCGGGAGTTTCGCACGGAGTTCCTCAATCGTATCGACGAGGTGGTCGTCTTCCATCCTCTGACCATCGAGAGCATTCAGGCCGTTGCCATGAAATTGCTGGAGCGTGTGCGTGCGACCCTGGCCGAGCAGGACATTCAGATCCGATTTTCGCAGGACGCAATTGAGCTGATCGCAAGCAAAGCTTACGAACCTGCCAACGGCGCGCGTCCCCTGGCCAGGGTGATTGACCGCATGGTGATTGGCCCGTTGAGCCGCAAGACGGTTGCGGGCGAAGTTCGGCCCGGCGATTCGATCGATGTAGTGCGCGAAGGGACAGCGATCTCTTTCCTAATCGCCGAGCGCGCAGAAGGTGTGCCTCCCGCATCGCAGGCTTGAGAATCTGTCCAAGAACCCGAAACAACCCACGCAATCCTTGAAAGAATGGGCCGGACCTGTCATTACTGGTCCCTCCGCAAGCTCTTGGAACCCGTCCAAGAACTACTGCTGCATCTGTCCAGGATCAAGTCGGGCCGATATGGTTAGAGATTGCTATTGAACCGTGGTCCGGACAACCGAGGCCCAGGGCATTATCATTTGGTTATCCCCCCCTCCCCCCCTATTCCTGTAAATAACTCGTTTAGTTTCATGCGGATAGGGTGCGAGGTATCCCCGTAAGCGCATGATTCTAAATGAGTTAACTTGCAGATATGCCAATATAAAGGAGTTATGCCGACTTTTCGGGCGCCAACGTAGCTAACGTACCGCAAGATGGTACGACCTGCTTTCAAGCCTAAGCAGCACCACCGGCTCGCTCTTCGATCATTCATTCAGATTATGCGCCATTTGCAGGTAATTACCTGCAAATGGGCGGCCGAATTTCTCGACGCGGTTGGAGAAAATTTCTTTGAACAAACGACCGCGTCTGTTCTCGCGGGTTTCTGGACGGGTTCTTAGAGTAGTCCCACAATTTACTTACCTTTTTTAGCATCGCACAGGGTGGCATTTACTTCCACCCCCGCGACGAAGACCTGTCGCCGGGGGCCCCGGAGGGGAAAATACCACTGGATGGCGGTGGCTTCGGGGTGCAGCAATTGTGGAATTACTGCAGAGCTGAGGATTAGCTTCCGCGCAGTTGTCGATTGAGGGGAATGTCCAGATTCGAAACACTAGTCTGACGGGAAATTAAGAGTAATGCCATTAAAGACTTCTCATCTCCCACGTTCGTAGCATCTTACTGCGTCGTACTTCTCCGAAAACCACAGTGTGTGAGAGCGCCAACACGGGAAATCCCGGAACTATGAATTGGCGCAAGAGGAGAAGGAATGATGAAGGGCAAAGTAACAAAGAGCGTTATGTGGGGAAGAAAGTTGATGATCGGATGCGCACTGCTTCTGGGCGCCAGCCTGGCATTTGCCAGCTCACCAAAAATCTCGAAGGACCTGCAGGGGAAGACCTCCTC
>Ga0302320_10013180_pt1 | contig 17306 bp, 8 predicted proteins | sample Bog_T0_3_FD_202130 | JGI IMG/M metagenome (GOLD analysis project Ga0302320, IMG submission 202130) | Peat permafrost microbial communities from Stordalen Mire near Abisko, Sweden - Bog_T0_3 | ecosystem: Environmental > Terrestrial > Soil > Wetlands > Peat | place: Sweden: Abisko, Stordalen Mire...
ATTCAGCCTGGGCGGTCATGGCTTCATTGGCGCGGCTGTGCTTGAGCGTGTGGCGGATTTCCTCGCCGATGGGCGTGCCGCCCGGCTCGCGCATCGTGCGGACGCGATGGCCGAGCGCGGCCAACCGTCGCGCCAGCAGCTCCACCTGCGTGGATTTGCCGCAGCCTTCCGTGCCCTCGAAAGTGATGAACAGACCTTTTGCCATTTATGATTTACGATTGATGATTTACAATTTGCGCGGGCGATTAAATCAAATTTTCTTGAGCTTCGGGCCTTTCGGCGTGTCTTCAACTGAATAGCCTTTAGACTCAATCAATTTACGAATAGCATCAGCATGTTTGAAATCCTTTTGTTTGCGACATTCTTGACGATCATCGGCAAGCTTCAAAATCTCTGCGGGAATCTCCTCGGAGGGTCTGTCTCCAAGTCCAAGAACTTCATCAATCTGTTGCCATGCCGCCAAAGCACAAGCTGCTTCCAAAGGGGCGTGTTTTGGGAAAAGCTTCTGTTTCGCGAGGATGTCTGCTGTATTGTAATTGCGAACCCAATCATGAACACTTGCCCAAGCAGCGGAAACGTTCAGATCGTCGTCAAGCGCCTCCTGGAATCGTTTTCGTAAGTTCTCGTTCTTGTCGAAGTTCCAAATTTCGTCGGGATTTGCTTGAGCATTGCCAGCTACCTCACGCAGCTTGCCGACGCACTCGTCAATCCGCGCCAGCGCCGAGCGCGCGCCGTGCAATCCTTCCATCGTGAAATTGAACGTCTCGCGATAATGTGCCGTGAGCAGCAGGTAACGGATTTCTCGTCCGGTGAAACCCTTCGCCAGCAAATCGCGCAGCGTGAAAAAGTTGCCGAGCGACTTGCTCATTTTTTTTCCTTCGACCAAAAGATGCGCGCCGTGCAGCCAGTATTTGACGAACGGTTTGCCGGTCGCGCCTTCGCTCTGGGCGATTTCATCTTCGTGATGCGGGAAAATCAAATCCTCGCCGCCGAGATGCAGATCAAAACTCGCGCCAAGGATTTTCATGCTCATCGCGCTGCACTCGATGTGCCAGCCGGGCCGGCCTTCGCCAAACGGACTCGGCCAGAAAATGTCGCCGTCCTCCGGCGCGCGGGCTTTCCAGAGCGCGAAGTCGGCCACGGACTCCTTGGCGTATTCGTCGCTCTTGACCCGCTCGCCGGCGCGCATTTCTTCAAAGTTCAATTTCAGCAACTGGCCGTAGTTGCAGCCGCAGCCACGGTATTTCTCGATGCTGAAATAAACCGAGCCGTCGGCGGCTTTGTAGGCGATGCCGCGTGCGAGAAGTTCTTCGATGAGCGAAATGATTTCGGGAATGTGCTCCGTGGCGCGCGGGGTTTGATGCGGCCGGAGGCAGTTTAGTTTTTCCAAATCTTCAAAAAACGCGGCCTCGAATTTGCCGGTGAATTCGCGCAGCGAAGCGTTCGTTTCCCGGACGCGCCGGATGATTTTGTCCTCCACGTCCGTGATGTTCATCACGTGCGTGACCTGGAAATTCTTGAATTCGAGATAACGGCGCGCGAGGTCGGCGAAGACGAACGTGCGCCAGTTGCCGATGTGCGCGAAGTCATAGACGGTCGGCCCGCAGCAATACATGCCGGCCTTCTTTCCGGCGGGATCGAGCGGCGCGAATTCCTGAATCGAGCGCGAGAGCGTGTTGAACAATTTCAAGCCCATGTGCTGCGCGCAAGTTAAGCTCCGGCGCGGGAAAGGAAAATCAAAATCTCACGCCCGGGCGCGAAAAAGCAAAGCGGTCGGGGGAAATTTGCGGAATGTTTTGAGATTAGGCCGCTGGGTGTATGCACAGTTCATGATGGCGGCTTGGATTTTGGTGACGTGTTCAGTGGAGATGGCGCAGTCAGGCATGGCGGTCTGAGCCAGACCCACCATAACAGTGACCAAGGCCACACAGCTGCCAAAGCGAAAAAGACGACCAAAAACCCATTCTTCCGCCTCTTCTGTGCATCTCTGTAAATCCACAACAGTGACCAGATAAACAGACAGGCTAACACGAGAAAAACTGGAAGCGCCAAATACAGCGGGCCTGGGCCAATGTGAACGCCTCCGAAACTAAACGAAACATCAGACCGAAGAACTTGAATCAGATTTTTCATGGCAGTTACGCGCTCATGGCGAAACATTGTTATTCGACCGCGCTGTGCGGTGCGATTTACTAACGGTTGTGACTGTATATTACATTTTAGTTTTTGTCCGGCAAGCTTCTGTATTCAGATATTTCGCGAGTGATCCGCCGGCGAAGGCCTCGGCATGATTTGATTTGAGCCGGTTCGTGCAGCGGCATGGCAATTTCTTGGCGGCACTCATTCGAATGCGCGCCTGGGATTCGATTTTGAAGCGATCAAGAAATCTACTGGCTTTGCTGGAGGCCGCTGACTTCGGCGCCGGCTTAAATTTCGCCTTTGCCAATGCCGGCAACGCCAACTGGCTGCGGATATTCTGGCGGTTGCAATCGCAGTGATTTTGCCTATATTGTTTGAATATATTCTACCCATGAAGTTGATCGGTCGCATTCTTCCCGCAGCGGTTTTAGCTTTGTTAATTTCAACGATCATCGCGTCTGCCAGTCCCAACGTCACGTTGACGGACAACGGCAACGGCACGGTGACGATGGCCAACGGACTGGTCTTGATGACCTTCAGCAAGTCCGACGGATCGGTTTCGTCGTTTTATCTCGCCGGGCTGCCAACCACCAACCTGATTGATTCCAGCCAGGATTATGCCCTGGCTTTGACGCATATTGGCAGCGGAACGAATGATTGGTGGACTTCGGTTTCGGATGCCTACGGAGCGACTTACAGTGTCGTGACCAACAACGGCCAGATTGCCGACGTGATGATCCGCAATCCGATCGCGAGCGGCAACCCGGCCATGTTTCCGAACGGCGTTTGGGACTGGGCTGAACATCATGTCATGCGCGCAGGTGAGGCCGGCTTTTATACTTACACCGTCTGGCGGCACTGGCCGAATCAGCCGGCGGCTTATTACGATGCCGACAGTTGGCAGGGGCGTTTAAGCTCAATTTTCAGTTCGGCACAAAACCCCGATGGCAGCACCTACGATGCCTGGGATTTCTGCAATTCGGATGTTCCCATCGGCTTGAGCATCGGCGGGAATCCGCCCGGCTCCACTTCCGCCGGAGTGCCCGGCGAAGTGGTCATTCTGCCATACACAAATTATTTCACGCAGCCGACGGGAACGAATTACGAACCGGGCTGGCCGGCCTACACGCAACCGTGCGGGCTGACTTCGGATTTGCATCCGACGTGGACAAAATATGACTGGAGCAGTTATCAGGGACCTTCCAATTCATTTCGCAACGCCTGGGGCGCGTCCACGGAGCATATCGGAGTGTGGTCGCTGTTGGGCAGCGCCGAGTTCATCAACGGTGGCCCGACCAAGCTGAAGGGCGCGGTGTCTGGCAACTATATGTATAACGACGACTTTGAAGGCCACGGCCTGGGGTCTTCTCCCGCGCCCAGCGCGCCTGCCGGAGTGATTTACACCAAAGTGATCGGCCCGTATTTCATGTATGCCAACAGCGGCGCCAATCACCTGCAACTCTGGCAGGACGCGCAAAACATGGGCGCGCTCATGGCGTCCAACTGGCCTTACGCTTGGATGAACGAAAGCGAGCAGGATTATCCCCGCCATCGCGGAACTGTCACCGGCGCCATCACGGCGAAGACCGGCGAGTCCACCGCCAACCCCGTCGTCATTCTGGGCGCCGCCGACGCCGCTGACGGGGATTGGATATATCAGGGTGCGTCCAACTATCTTTTTTGGACCACCGGAGACGCGAATGGAAATTTTTCCATTCCGAAAGTGCGGCCTGGAAACTACGTTTTGTTTTCCTATGTGCCGGGCATCTGGGGCCAGTTGCAAATCTCCAACATTATCGTCGCTGCCGACCAGACCAACAACCTCGGCATCATCGCCTGGAATCCGCCGCACTTGCAGCAACGGCTCTGGCGCGTCGGCACGCCGGATCACACTTCCAAGGAATTCCGCTTCGGCAGTCTGCCAAAGCAGTTTGGCCTGTGGTGGCGCTACTTGAATGAGCGCGGACAGAACGACTTGAATTTTGTCATCGGCCAGAGTGTGGAATCAAACGATTGGTATTATGCGCAGTGCATCATGGCAATTACTCCGCAATCCGGCGCGACCAACCTGACCGACCACACCCAGACCAACGGCATTTACTGGGGGCCGCGCTGGAACGTCATTTTTAACCTGACCAACCTGCCGACATCGAACGTGCTTTTCACGCTCGCTTTGGCGGGCGGACGCGGCACGGCGTTTTACACCTACATCAACGGCGTGAACGCCACCCCGTCGCCCTACCAAAGCACCGGCTATTACACGACGGACGGCGCAAATATTTACCGCGACGTCGTGGCGGTTGGACGATACCAGTATTACCAGATTTCGTTTGCGCCCAGCCTGTTCGTCGTCGGCACCAACACCCTTTCCATCACCATCCGCCAAGGCGGCGCCGCGACGACATGGAACATCGGCAACGTCACCAACGGCTATCCCGATTTGTTGTCCGGCGGCCTCATCTACGACTTTTTGCAGATGGAAACCGGCCCGCAAGTGATCGTTTCCAATCCGCCCGCCGCGCCCGGCGAACTGACGGCCACGGCGATTTCCGGTTGCGAAATTGATCTGGCTTGGACGACCAACGCGACCAACGCAACGAGCATCGTCATCCAGCGTTCGACGGACAATGTTCATTTCAGCCAGATCGGCGCGACCGCAAACAACGGGACAAATTTTGCGGACACCAGTTTGCCGACGGGCACGACTTATTATTATCAAGTCGTCGCGAACAACGCCGACGGCAATTCGCCGGTTTCAAATACCGCCCACGCTTCGACAGAGGCCGCGCAACCGCCCGCCGCGCCGGGCAGCGTGACCGCCAACGGCGTCGCGACGAACCAGGTCAACCTGACTTGGATGGACAACTCCACCAACGAGGACGGTTTCAATCTCGAACGCTCCACCAACGGCGGCAATTACAGTTCCATCGGGATGGTTGCGGCGGGCGTCACCAATTATTCCGACGCCGGCCTTCCTGCCGGAACCACTTATTTTTATCGCGTGCAGGCGTTCCGCTCGTGCTGGGGCAATTCCGCCTATTCCGCGCCGGTCAGTGCGGCGACGCTACTGCCGCCCGCGCCCGTCACGCCGGTAGGTCTTGTCGCCGTGCCGGGAAACGGGAAAATCAATTTAAGCTGGCTCGCCTCTTCCGGCGCGAGCAGCTACACTTTAAAATGCGGCACCAGCAGCGGCAATGAGACGACCTTGGCCAGCACCACCGGCATAACTTACACCAACACCGGCCTCGCCGACGGCACGACATATTTTTACGTCGTCTCGGCGGTGAACTCCGGCGGCGAAGGAAGCAATTCGAGTGAAGTCAGCGCCACGCCGCTGGCGTTTGTCACCGCGTATTGGACGAACCTCATCACCAGCGCAGCGCAAAGCTGGGACACGAATGCGAACTGGACGAACGTCCCCGCTTATCCCAACGCCACCAGCATGGTCGTCAATATGACCGCCAACATCGCCGCGCCCCAGACCAACAATCTCGATCAAAACATCACGCTGGGCTGGCTGAATTTGGGCGACGGAAACGCTTCCTCGGCCTTCACGATTGCGCCGAGCGGTGGCTCGTTGATTTTCGACAATGATACGAACAACAGTGCGGGATTGGTTGAACTGTCCACGAGCGCGGGCGACACGATTGCCGCGCCGATGACCATCAGCAACAATCTGACGGTGGTGAACAATTCCACCGCGCACATGCTCACGCTGTCAGGGACGATTTCCGGAACGAACAACGTGACGTATGTCGGTCCCGGCCCGATTACGCTTGCCACCAACAACACTTACAGCGGCAACACGCTCATCAGCGGGGCTGCGGTCACGCTGGCCAATTTCACAGCCAATGTTTCCGCGTTTGGTTCTGGCGCCGTCACGCTGGATCAGGGCACGTTGAACTTGAACTCCGACAACAACACGCCGCCGGCTCCTTACGGCAATACGTTTTACTGGAATCTGGTGGTGCCGACCAATTCCACCGGCACTTTGAATGGCGACGGCCGTTGTTATCTGCACGGCACGTTGACCGGCGGCGGCACGCTGAACTATTACGCGCCATATGTTCGCTTGGAGTTGGACGGCGACTGGTCGGCCTTTGCCGGATGGATCAACGCCAGCGGCTCGGATTTTCGGTTCAACAATGCAAACGGCCTGCCGAAGGCGGCGTTGTATCTCAATGGCAATACCGGCTATTATTATAATAACAACGTGACCGGCGGCGCGCTGACCGTCGGCGAAATTTCCGGCTCGGCGAGTTCTTATCTTACCACCACCGCTTGGACGGTCGGCGGGCGCAACACCGACGCCACCTTCGCCGGAATCATTCAGGGCAATTCCATCACCAAAATCGGCACCGGCACCTGGACTTTGAGCGGCGACAACACCTACACCGGCGCGACCACCATCAGCGGCGGCGCGCTGCAAATCGGCGACGGCGGAAATACGGGAACGCTGGGCACGGCCAATGTGGCGGACAACGCGGCGCTCATTTTCAACCGCTTCGACAACATCACGGTCGGCAACATTGTCAACGGCACCGGGAGTCTGGCGCAGGCGGGCGATGGTGTTTTGACTTTGACTGCGGCGAACACTTATTCCGGTGCAACTTACATTTCCGCCGGAACACTTGCGCTGACCAATTCCGGTTCCATCGCCGGTTCCACCAACATCAATCTGGCCAACGGCGCGCTTTTTGACATCAGCGGAACTGCCAGCCACGCGCTGACGCTCGGCGGCGGCAAGCTGATTTCCGGTGACGGATTTGTGAACGGCAATTTCACCGTCGCCAGCGGCGCGACACTCGCGCCCGGCAACAATGATCTCGGCTCGTTGACCTTCAGCAATTCGTTGACACTGAATGCCGGCAGCAAAACGATCATGAATGTCAGCCACGATTCGCAGGCAAACAATGTCATTGCCGTGGCTGGCACATTTGCCTGGGGCGGCGCGCTGATTGTCAGCAATGCCGACGATCCGTTGCAAAGCGGCGATGCGTTCCAGCTTTTCACCGCCGCGAGCTTCGCCGGCAGCTTCAGCAGCATTACGCTGCCGGCGCTGACGCCGGGATTATACTGGAACACCAACACCTTCAAAATTGACAGCACGATCCGCGTTGCCACCGAAACGCCGCCGGTCATCGGCGACATCAACATTGCCGGCGGCAAACTGGTGGTGACCGGCACGGGCGGCGTGACCAACGGAACTTACTACGTCCTGACGGCAACAAACATCGCCGCGCCGGCGAGCAACTGGACGCGGCTGCTGACGAACCAGTTCGACAACAACGGCAACTTTAATTTCAGGAACGCTTTCGGAACCAACGCGCAGAATTATTATCTGCTGCAGGTGCCGTGAAGCTGGCTGCGGCTCAATCCGAAAACTGAAGCCGGACTGCGGTGGCTGCGACACCCTCGTCGGCAACTTCGGAATTCGAACTCATTCCGCCAAAGGCTCCATGTTGGGAACTGCCGAGTCGAAGGCGACATCAGACACCCCCCAACTTTTTTTGTCGCGAGCCGTTGGCAGCGCTCAAATGCCGGGAGCCGCTGGCGCTGGGACCGGAACAGCCGCGCCACCGCGGCGACCACCGGGCGCGCCGCCCGCACCGCCGCCACGGCCGCCAGCGGCACTCACAGCAGCGGGGTCGCCGATGACGCCACGCGGCTCGCCGCCGGGTTGGGCGTCGGTGTTCAACGCGATGCTTGCGCCGGAGAAGCTTTGATTTTTTACCATCACGTTCCAGCCGTCGAGCATCACGAGCGGCTGCGCGCCGCCAAGATTTTTGGCGTCGGCCTCAACCGTGATCGTGCGCGACTCGCCGGGCAGCAGCGAGACGAAGTTCTCGCTGTAATAAACCGGAAGCACGCGCGCTTTGGTGTCCGCGCGGCGCAACTGGATGTGCGCCATGACGGCGATGACCTTGGTGGGATTGGAGAGCGTCACGTCGAGCAGGCATTTGCCGCCGGCGTCGTGGCGCGAGATTTTGGCGTCGAGCTGCGCGGAGGCGATTTTGTCGAGCGAAGTGTAGTCCACCGCGTTGGCCGGAAGCGCGCGCCAGTAAAAGTTGTCCGAGAGGAGTTTGCCCGCCGCGTCGCGCAACTCCAGTTTCACGAAATGCACGGGCGACAAATCCGCCGGGAATTCAATCGCGCCGGCGTCGGTCACGGCGCTGGCGGCCGCGTTGACGGTCACGGTGCGGTCGGATTTGAGCGCGCCGTCGAGGTTGAACACGCGCACGCGCGCCGTCAATCCGGCGAGGGGCGCGGGCGTGTTGTTGACCACCATGAGGTTGAACGTGGCCTGGTTCATCATCACATGGACCGGCTCGCACGCCTTCTGGGTGCCGTAGAGCGCCGCGAGCGGCTCCAGGTCGTGGCTGTAATACTGCCAGACGAAGCTCGGCTGCGAGGGGTTGCTCATCCAGGTGAGCACGCCGGTGCTTGGGCTGAACAGGTGCGCGAAGCGGCCCTCATACATCGCGCGGTAGGATTCGTAGCAGGCGAGCTGCGACTTGCGGACAAACTCGGCGAGGTTGGCCGAGACGCCGTAACGTTGCGCGAGCAAATCCTGAAACAGCCGCCCGCGAGACGACTGCGCGCCGAAGCAGAGATCGTGTTCGGCCCAGTCGTCGTTGATCGTGTTCCAGTCCTTTTCCGGCATCATCGCTTTGACGGCCTCAAGCGTGGGAACGGAAACGCTGCCAAGTTCCGTCTTGAACGCCTCCGGCCGCGCGCCCGTCATGGGGAAAGTGTAATACTCCTGCGGCGCGCGCCACGCATACGGGCCGCCGGAGCGGACGCCCGCGCCGTCGTTGGAATTGGGATGGTAAAGGCGCACCGGCTCCAGCTCGGTCATGATTTGCTTGAGTCCGTCGGCGACGGCGGCGGGGCCGGGATCGCCCTCGTTGCGCCCGCACCAGAGCACGATGCTCGGATGATTGCGGAAGCGGAGAACTTTCTCGCGGACGTTGGCGAGATACATCGGCACGTCGCGCACATCCATGCTGTCATCGCGAACACCGACCGCACCCCGCCCGCTGTCGCTGGGATTCGGCTCGAAAAATTCGTCCCAGATCATGATGCCGTAGCGGTCGCAGAGGTCGTAGAAATCCTCGCCGGTGCTCTGGCCGACCCAGTTGCGGATCATGTTGGCGTTGGCGAGCTGGTGGTAGCGGATTTGCGCCTCGAGGCGCTCGCGCGGAATGCGTTTCATCGCCTCGTCCATGCCCCAGGCGCCGCCCTTGCACATCACGGGCACGCCATTGACGGAGATCGCCAGATTGTCGCTGCCGGGCAGCGCGTAGGTGATTTCGCGGATGCCGAAGCTCACGTCGCGCGCGTCGGACGCGGCACCGCCGAGGTCAAAGCTCAAGTGCATCGAGTAAAGCTCCGGTTTGCCATAGCCGTTGGGCCACCAAAGGCGCGGGTTGGCAACGTGAAGCTGCGGCGTGTCGGCGGCGGTGAACTTGACGAGCTTCGACTCGCCCGGCTGCAACGCGACGTTTGCGGAAAAGTTGCCGCCTTCGAACGCGCCCTTGAGCACGCCGGTCTGCGGCGCGCCGGTGACGTTATGCACCGTGGCCTCGACGGTCAGGTCGGCGACATCGGTGCGCGGCAGCGGCAGATGGGAAGTGACAAGGGGATTTTCCACGACGACGGGGCCGCTGGCGGCGAGCGTCACCTTTTGCCAAATGCCCATGTCGCGGTCACGGATGCCGGGAATCCAGTCCCAGCCGAGCGTGCAAATAAAAGTCGGCCCGTCCTGCGAGAGAATGCCGCCATTGCCGCCGGTGCCGTTCGCCACCGTCTGTTCCAGCGGAGTGCCCGGATGCGGCGGCGGCTGGATCAACACGGCCACCGCCGCCGTCTCGCCGGGTTTCACGAACGGCGTGACGTTGAAAATTCCGCGCACAAACGCGCCGCGGATGTTGCCCAGGTCGTGGCCGTTGATCCACACCTCGGCGATATAATTGATGCCATCGAAATTCAGCCACACCTGCCGGCCCGTGAAGTTCAGCGGCACGTTGACCTGCTTGCGATACCAATACGACGCGCGGCAGAGGCTGTCGGGGATGATGTTGGTGCGGTTATTCTCGCCGTAAAGCGGTTCGGGATAAACGCCGTCGTTGACAAGGCTGGTGAGCACGGTGCCGGGCACGGTGGCCTTGAACCAGTTCGCCGGCGTGTAGGCGGCGGTGGAAATCACCTCGCCCGGGTCCGGCACCTTGGCGACGTCCTGCAATTGCCAGCCGGAGGAGAGCGTCACGACGTTCGCCGGCAACGCCGCCGCGCCGCCGCCCGACGTGGAGCAGCCGGCAATGAACCCGGCGAACACCATTGCGAGCGCGACTGGAAAAATAAAACTGGCAGCTAAACGAGGGATGGTTTTCATGGCCGGAATAATGGCTTGGCGATTTTTGTTTGGGAAGCGGAAAAGTGAGGCGCGATGTCGGATGCCGGTTTCCGACCGGAAAGGCAAAAATACAAAGGGGACAGCGCATCACGCTGTCCCCAGTTCAATTGAAACGCTGCCAATTTATTTCGGCGCAGGTGCCGCGGGCACCGCGGGCGTGTTGGTGCTGGCTCCGGGGCCGAAAGTGCTTTCATCGCCGAGCGGACGCTGGGCGGCGCGTCCGGGGCTTGCGGCGAACTTGAAGGTCGCCATCGAGTCGGGATGCGACGGGTCAAAATCCTTGAAGTCGGGGACGATAAATTTGGCGATGTCCAGCTTGTCGGCCTTGATGCCCATGACAATCAGCTTGGACAACTCGTAGCTGCCGTAGTTGTTGTGATGGGTGACTCCGTCGGCGAAGGCTTTTTTCACATCGGGTCCCAGCGCCTGATAAAATTTCTGGCTCATCGAGTGCAAATCAATGGACGCGGCATTCTGCGCGGCGGCGGTTTCGAGGGCGGCGGCGGGATAACCTTTGAGCGTGTCGGTGTTGACGCCGCTGGAACGTTCCATCGCGGCGACGACGACCGGAATCGCGCCCTTCGCGCGGATTTCGCCGATGACCGTCACATAGTCGGATTTATATTTGTCGAGCGCGCCGGGGGCGTTGTTTTTCATGTCGTTGTGGGCGAACTGCATGAAGACGTAGTCGCCGGGTTTGAGCAGGCTGTAGACTTTGGCAAAGCGTTTCTCGCCGATGGAGCTGGCAAGCGTTTCGCCGGATTCGGCATGGTTGGCAATGGCGACGCCGGGGCCAAACCAGCGCGGCAGCATCTGTCCCCAACTGTTGAAAGGCTCACCGGACTGGTCGCACACGGTCGAGTCGCCGAGGATGTAAATCGTGGGCGCGTCCACCTTTTGGATTTCAATCTTGCTGACGGCGGAGTTCGCATCGTCGTGGTTGAACTCAATCGTGAGCTTGTCGTCCCACGCGCGGGCTTCCTGCGTGGTTTCGCGCGGGGCCTTCAACCGCACCTGGCCGCCCGGATATTGCGGGACGCGGACGTTGACGACGAAGCTGCGGGTGACGGACTGGCCGGCGTCGGTGTGGATTTTTTCCAGCATGAGCCGGCGCAGCTCGGCCTTCACGGTGTTGTCGGAGGTCGCGCTCGCGCTGCCGAACGTGACCGTGACCTGGTAATTGCCTTCCGGCTCCTTGACGGAAAAATAAAACGGCTGGTTGGCGCCGAGCGCGTCGTTGCCAACGGCGGCCGGCGTGGCGCCCGGCTCGAAACCGTAACCGGCTTGATCCGAGTAAGCAGTCGTTGGCGAAACCTGCGTCCAGCCGGCCTCCGCCTTGCCGCCGAAGTTGAATTTGTAGCTGGTCTGGGCGCAAACCGCCGCGCAGCCCGCGGCCAGAATGATCGCCGAAAGAATTCCGGTTGAGAAACGATGGGGGATTTTCATTGTCGAATTGGATTTGTTGGTTGAATGGTTCAATTGGTTTTGTCGGGCGTGCTGGTTGGAGCGGTTGGGACAGCCGGTTTGTAGGGTTCGACCGCCTTGCTCTTGTCGGAAAAATATTTTTCCATCGGATCTCCCGGCAGGCTTTTCAGCCCGGCGATGACGCAGGCGGCGTTGAATTGCGCGCCGATGTCGCTGGTGTGCGTGCGCGGGTCGGAGAAGAAAGTCGCCACCTTCTCCGCGCCAACTTTCTTATAGGCGTCGGTGATGACCATGGTGAGGTCGAAGAAAAACGCGTTATGGGCCTTGGCAACTTCCGCGTCCCACTGGGCGAAGGTCGCGAAATCGCGGCTTGTCTCCCAGTGATCCTTGTGCGGAATGGGCGAGACGAGGATGACGGTCGCGCCCTTGGCCTGCGCCTGCGTGATGAATTGCGCCATATACCAGCCGAATGTGTGGACGATTTCCTTCGTGCCGTCGGCCTTGGTGTCCTCCACGGTTTCGTCACCGATGCCCGCGCCGTCGGGACGGCCCTTGGCGTTCGGATCGCCGATCTTTCCGCCGTCGTTGGTGCCGAACTGGATGATCAGAAAATCGCCGGACTTGACTGACGCGATGGTGTTTTGCCAGTGGCCATCCGTGAAATACGTCCGCGCGCTGCGTCCGGCGATGGCCTGGTTGACGATGTTGATTTTGTTGGTGTCGAAAAACGGCGCGATGCGCTCGCCCCAGCCCCAATTGCCGCCGCTGCCGCCGCTGCGCACGGTTGAGTCACCGAGGATGTGGAACGTGGGCAGCGCGGCGTTGGCGGCGTCCGCGACAGGGCGCGCGTCCTGGGCGCGAAGCAGGCTGGCGCTGGCGACGGTTAAGAAAAGAAGGAGACCGGTCAGTTTTGTTTTCATGGGATGTGATTTGTTTGGATTTTTTGGATTTATTTGGCTGCGGGCTGACTCAAGTCGGCTGGCACGACGCCCTTGCCTGCTTCCGACAGGAAGGCCGTCAACGGATTGTCTTTAAGTCCCTTGATTCCCGCGACCACGCAAATGGCGTTGGTCTGCGCCCCGGCCAGGCTCGTGTGCGGACCGGCGCCGGCGACAAACAGCGCGTTCACTTTTTCCTGGCCCAACGCGTCATACTGGCGCGCGATGATTTCGTTGATGTCAATGAATGGCGCGTTCGCGGCCTTGGCGGCCTGCCCCGCCCAGTCGGCGGCGGTGTCGGCGCCGCTGCGGGCGGCCTTGCCATCGCGCCAGGCGTTGCGCGGAATCAGGGAGCAAATCATCGGCGTCGCGCCTTTGGCCCGCGCGTCCGCGATCATCTTCATTTCATACCAGCCGAAGGTGTGGACAATCTCGAATTTTTTCGTGACCAGATTGGTGATTGCCTGCGTCTCGTCGCCGATGCCGTGAATTTCGCCGCGCGCGCGGCTGGCGTCGTTGACCGCCCCGCCGTTGGTGCCGAATTGCATGAGGACAAAATCGCCGGGCTTTAACATCGCCAGCACGTTCTGCCACAGGTCGCGGTAAAAAGTGCGGCTGGTCGTGCCGCCCACCGCGCGATTCACGACGTTGATTTTGCTCGTGTCGAAGAGCGGCGCCAGCTCATCGCCCCAGCCCCATTGGCCGCCCGTGCCGGTGCCCTGCCCGTTTCTGACGGTGGAATCGCCAACCAAATAAAGCGACGGCAGATTGGGATTGGCCGGGACATTTTCGCGCATCCGGGGGCGCGCCGGGGCGTTCGTCGCTGGAGCCGTGGTTTGATCCGCGGTTTGCGCGTAATCACTCGCTGGCAGCAATCCAAAGACGATTGCAGCGACCAGATTGTTAAACAAACGCCGGAGCGCTTTACAGCTATTAGTTGACGTGTTTATATTCATTCGGTTTGTTGGTCTGGCATTTTAATTCGTGCCAGCACCGGATTGCAACTGCGGATTTCCCGATGCTGTCCACGTCGGCGGATTCATTTTCAGGCCGGTGATTTTCAGGACGTAGGCATATTTGCACGGCGCGGCGGCGGGCAATTTTACTTTCAGCCCGGCGGCGTCCTGCGTGAATTCCAGATTGCCGCTGCTGCCAAGCAATGTGACGCGGTCAATTTTTCCTTCGGGCGCCTTGCCCCCGGCCAGCGAGGCGATGACGGCTTCCGCGCCCGGCCAGTTGCCGAGAATAATTGCGTAAAGCGCGTCACCCTTCACGGTGAAGCGGATGTTCAAGTTCCCGCGCCCGCCGCCGTCGCTGAACTTGGTCCAATTGTGCGTGCCGTAAATCGCCTCGCCGTTCACGCCGAGCCACGCGCCGACTTCCAAAAGCGTGGCGGGAATCTCCGGCGGAAATGTGCCGTCCGCCTTGGGCGAAAGATTCAGCAGCAGCGTGCCGTTTTTGCTGACGGTGTCGGCCAGCTTGGAAATGACGGGCGCGGGGCCGGAGAACCGCTCATCGCTCGTGTAGCCCCAGGTGTTGCCGATGGGTTCGTCCACCTGCCATTCGCCGGTGCGGATGCCGGACGGCGAGCGCCCGCCGATTTTTTCAAAATCAATGATCGAGCCAATCGTCTCGGTGTTTTTGTTGCTCGGCGCGTAGGCGGCTTTTTTTGTGCTGATGGAAACTTCCTTGCCCCATTCGCTCGCACGATTGTAGTAATAGGCGGCGACGCGCAATTTTAACGGGTCGAGATAGCGCTGGTCCACGCCGTTGTCGAACCAGAGCATATCGGGCTGGTATTTGTCAATCAGCTCGACGTTGCGCGCGAACCAGTTGGTCAGAAACCGCTCGCACGCCGCGTCGCTGCGGTCGGCGACGTTGTAAAAATCCGCCCATTTCGGATCGTAAAGATCGGCCTGCTCGGCTTTCATTTTGGCGGCCATGGCGGCGGGCGGGTTGATGAACTGGAAATTTTCGATGCCGTGGTTCGACACGCCGAATTTCAGTCCCTGCTTGCGCACGGCTTTCGCCAGCTCGCCAATCAAATCTCGGTGCGGCCCCATTTGCATGGCGTTGAACGGCGTGACCTGGCTGTCCCACATCGCAAAGTTTTCGTGGTGCTCCGCCGTCGGCACGACGAATTTCGCGCCGGATTTTTTGAACAAATCCGCCCACGCATCGGCATTGAAATTCGATTGCGTGAACATCGGGATGAAATCCTTGTAGCCGAACTTGTCCTGCGGGCCGAAATGTTCAACGTGCCACTGGCCGAAGCCACCGTCCACATACATGTGCTTCTCATACCATTCGCTGCCATGCGCCGGCACGGAATAAAGCCCCCAGTGCATGAACAGGCCGAACTTCGCGTCAATGAACCACTGCGGCACCTTGTAATTTTCCTTGAGCGAATCCCACGTCGGCTGGAACGGCCCCGGCGGATTTTGCGTCGGAATCATGGCGACGGCGGCGTTGACGACGGCCAGCGTCGTTTCCGGCGCCATGTCATAACCTTTGGCTTCATTGCCGCCGTCGGCCATCGGGTTGTCGGTTTGCGCCGACGCTGCCAGCGCGAAGGCCAAAATCGGCAGGTGAAGGAGAATGGTCTTTTTGTTCATTTTTTTAATTTGTTACTTGGTCGGAAGTTTCGGCGCATCCGAACGGAATTGCGCGGCGGGCAGACCGGCTGAATTGTAGAGATGTCCGCCGTCGGGAAAATTCACCCACGCACAACGCACGGCGACCGGCGCGGAAACTTGCGGACTGCTGACGACGACCGTATTGCCGTCAATCTTCGCGTCGGCAGAAACAAATTTTCCGTCCGCGCCCGCAATGGTGAACCATTTCAGAGTTCCGTCGCGCGCAACGAGTCCGTCCGCGTGCGAAAAACTGACACGGATGGAATTGCCCTCGACTTTCATGGATTCATACACCGGGCCGGAAAATTCGACGCTGCGGCCATAAATCTTCGCCAGCGCGATGCGCGAGAGGCGGTCGCCCACGTCCTGTTTGTTCTTCGGGTGGACGCTGGCCGCCTCGCCGATGTCCGTGCTGACGGCCATGCCGGTGTTCGGCAGGGTGAGGCCGAGCGCCTGGGCTTCGCGCACTTCGGGACGGTTGCTGCCGCTGTTGCCCAGCCCGGCAAGCTGCACGATGTAAAATGGAAAATCACCCTCGCCCCAGAGCGCGCGCCAATCTTTTATCAGCGTCTCTTCCAGATGGGGATAAAGCGCCACGCCGCCGCCGACGATGGATTCGCCCTGATCCCAAATCGCGCCGCGAATCGCGAACGGAATGACCGGCGCAATCATGCCGTTGAACAGCACCGTCGCGTTGTGCTGGTTCTGCACGGGATCGCTGCGTCCGCCACCGCCGCCGCGACCGCCACGACGCCCGCGCGCGACGGCATTTGTTCCGCCAGTTGCGGCATTGGTGTTTGCCGGTGCGGACACGTCTTGGGAAGGCGGTGGCGCAACCACCGCCGGAGGCGCGGCGCGAAACGCCTGCACCTGCGCGTCGAAACCGTCCAGAATCGGCTTCATTTGCGGATCGGCGGCCAGCGCCTCGCGGCGGATCCACGCTTCAATCGTGCTGGCGCCAAACGCCTCGGTGATGATGCCCACGGGCACTTTGATTTCCTTTTGCAAGTCGCGCGCAAACAAATATCCCACGGCCGAAAAATCCGGCACGGTTTCGGGCGAGCAGACCAGCCATTTGCCGCCGATCATTTCCTGCGGCGTGTAGGACTTGGTGGACTGGCCGGTGAACATGCGGATGAGCGGATAATTTGCCGCCGCGATTTCCTGCGCCTCGTTGGCCACGCCGGCGTAGGCGGCGTGGATTTTTGACACGGGAAACGTCATGTTGGATTGCCCCGACGCGAGCCACACCTCGCCAACCAGAACGTCGTCGAGCTTGACGGGCTGCGCGGTTTTCGAGCCGGTGACGGTGAACGTCCGGCTTTCCGCCGACGCCTCCATCGGCTGGAGGTCCGCGCGCCATTTGCCGTCCGCGCCGGCGGTCGCGGAAACTTTTTGCCCTGCGAATTCAACCGTGACCTGCTCGCCGCTTTCCGCCGTGCCCCAAACCGGCACGGATTTCTCGCGCTGCAAAACCATGTGGCTGGTGAACGGGCTGGCGAGTTTCACCTCGGCCAGCAGCGGGCCGGCGGAGAGCAGCAGGACCGAAACTGCCAGCGACGCCGGGGCGCGGAATTTTGAATTGCCGGATTTCATAGATCAGTTCTCCACAATGCCGGGAATCAGATAATCCCATTTGTCGCTGCGGAACGGCGCGGCGGGCAGGCCGGCGGCGTTGTAAAGATTGCAGCCCATGCCTTCGGGGTAATTGTCCCAAGCGTAACGCACCGCGACCGGCGCGGCCACTTGCGC
>Ga0302320_10013182_pt1 | contig 17305 bp, 12 predicted proteins | sample Bog_T0_3_FD_202130 | JGI IMG/M metagenome (GOLD analysis project Ga0302320, IMG submission 202130) | Peat permafrost microbial communities from Stordalen Mire near Abisko, Sweden - Bog_T0_3 | ecosystem: Environmental > Terrestrial > Soil > Wetlands > Peat | place: Sweden: Abisko, Stordalen Mire...
TCACCGGTCCGCCGCTGCCCAGGAGCGTCCCCGCCCAGTCAATGCCGACGGTGCTTTGCGGGTCGTGTTCGGTCTCGACGAACTTGACCGCGATCCGGATCAACTTCTGCGGCTGGTCCACGGTCTTCAGGTAGGCGGCGATCAGGGAGTGCTGCTGGCGGGTCGCCACGACGAAAAGCTGGCTGGTGTCCGGGTTCCAGATCGGGGCGATGACGGGCGCATGGGTGGGGGCGTGGGCCGCCCCGGCTCCGGGGGCGCCGGGGCTGGATTCGAGGGTCGGGGTGGCGGTGCCGACCGTGTCGATCGCCAGGATGCCCTTGATGTCCTCGATGATCTTGCCGGTGGTCGCGCTGATTTCGCCATTGCCCCCGGAGCCGCCCGCCGGCACGCCGCCGGCGGGGGCGCCGCTTCCGCCGCCGCCGGCCCCGGGCGAATTGGAGCCGCTGGCGGAGGCCAGTTGGCCGTTGATCGAGCTCGTGCTGATCTTGACTTGCTGAAAATTATTGAAGTGCAGCGTGTAGGCCTTGGTCACCAGTTCGTTCAGGTTGATCCGGTAGAACCGCCAGATGCCATCGTGGTATTCCATCCCGAAGTTGTAGTTTTCCGCGAGAATCTTGATCAGGTCATACGGGTTCATCATCACGTCGCTGGTGACCCGTTCCTTGAAGTCGTCGTCATTGGGGGCGAGGTAGGGCATCTGCGCGGTCTGGGCGAGCAGCCGGATCGCGCTGGCCAGCGTCGCGCCCTTCAGCGGGATATGGCAGGCCGGCAGGGCATGCAGGCGCGCCATCTCGTCATCGTCGGGCAGCGAGAGGGCCGGACGCTCCTCGGTGGGCGGCGTCATCTCGACAACGTTCGGCTCCGCGGCCGCGAGGCGCGACGCCCCGGCGACGGCGAGGAGCAGGGGGAAGAGACGCAGCGGGATCATTTCCCAGTATAACAGCGAAAAAGGCGCGAACCCTGGCCGGGGGGAGCGGCCAATCGCTGCTAGACTAGGGAAACGCCGCCATGAATGCCCTCGCCGCTGCCCCGATCCTGCTCTTCCTCGCCGGGACCCTTTGCGGCCGCTGGCTCGGCGCGCTGATCCAGCGGCTGGCGATGGCTGCGGGCTACCCGTCCTCGCACTACTATCGGTTGAGCGACGGGGGCGGGTGGCTCGGGTTCCTGCCGGTCCTCGGCCATTTCCTCAGTTCGCGGGGCACACGCTCGCGGCGCGCCCTCGCGCTCGAACTGCTGACGGGAGCGGCCTGGCTCGGCTGCTGGGTTTTTTGCCCGCCCGCCAAGGCGCTCTGCGGCTGCGTGCTGCTGCTGGGGCTGATCGGCGCCACCTGCATCGACTTCGACCACATGATCATCCCGGACTTCTTCACGATCGGCCTGGCGATCGCCGGGCTGGTCCTTTCCGCGGCCGTGCCGGCTCTGCACGGATCCGGCCCCCTGCTGGCGCTCAACTGCGTGCGCTCGGCCGCGGCGGCGCTGCTGGGCCTTTGCATCGGTTCGGGCCTGGTCTTGTGGATGGGGCTGATCGGGGAACTGCTCCTGAACAAGGAAGTCCTGGGTTTTGGCGACGTGAAGTTTGTCGGCGCGATCGGCGCTTTTTGCGGCTGGCAGGGCGCGGTCTTCAGCCTGTTCGGGGGCGCGCTGGTCGGCCTGGCCGCGCTGCTCGCCAGCGCCCTGCACCGGCGCCTGAGCGGCGAGTCGGCCGTGCAGCTCTTTCAGCGGGAGTCGCGCGACGGCGGGGCCGCGCACTTCGGGTGGGGGGGACAGTTCCCGTTCGGACCGATGCTGGCGACGGCGGCGGCCCTTTACTTCACCCTGCTGCATCCCTGGGTGGACCGCTATCTCAACCAGTACCTGCTCTGCTTCTGAACGGGCCGTGAAAAAAAATCCCCGCCGGGGGCAGATTAGTCCGGCCGCGTGTTATCCTTCTCTTGTTAGGACCATCAACAAAAATCCAAGAAAGCACTAGAAAGTACCATGAAACTCATTCGCAACCTCATCAGTCGGAATCGCACCCGTCTTAGCCGCCTCCAGAAGATCCGCGGCCTGAGCACGGCGGAACTCGTCGGCATCATCGTCATCGTCGGCATCCTCGGCGCCCTCGGCGGCACCTACATCACCGGCCTGGTCTCGTCGGCGAACACCAACACGCTCGCGCAGAACGCCGCCAGCTTGAACAGCGTCTACGCCTCGGCCGTCGCCGGCGGCGCGGGCACCACCGCCGGTGTCGTGGCTCCGAACAACATCGACACCACGAGCAACAGCACGGCGATCGCCGACCTGAACCAGGGTGTCACCGTGGGCACGGTCGTCTACCAGATGTCGCCCAAGATCAACACACCGGCTTCGTACGACATGAATCTGAGCTCCAGCGGCACCTACGTGTTCTCGGTTCATCCGGGCGCGACCACGCCCTAATCCGCCCCTGATCCGCATTGCTCTTGGGTAAATCCCAACAGCCCATGTCCTCACTGTTCTCTTGGATCAGCATCCGCCTTCACGGGCGGACCTGCCGGGCCGCTTTTGCGGCCCGGCAGGCCGGTCTGACCATCGTCGAGGCGGTCGGAATGACCGTGATCCTCGGCCTGATGGCGGGCCTGTCCTATCCGGCGATCAACGGGCTGCGGCAATCGGGGCTCGATCAGCAGGCGGTCAGCATCGCCCAGACCGTCAACCAGGCCCAGCAGACTTTCGAGCTGCGGGTGCCGACGGCGGCCGCGCAATGGGCGGCGGCGCCGGATTCGCCCTCGAAATATGCCCTGATCTGGCAGTACGTCCCGTACGCCACGAGCACTCTCTCCAGCTACGAGCCTGCCGGCTACACGTTCGCGCTCGGCGCGACCCTCGACACCAAGGTCGTCATCACCGGGCCCAATGCGGCCACGGTACCGTATTAGGCCGGCGCCCCGCGCCATGAAACCGGTTTCAAGACGCCGGGATGCTGGATTCTCGCTTCCCGAGGCGATCGCCGGATTCGTGATCTTCACGATCATGATGGGCGCCCTGACCTACGCCGCCGCGGCCCTGTTCAAATTCCAGAGCCAGCCTTCGGCGATCTACGGGGGCCAGACTTATGCGCTTGCGCCCAGCCTGGGCAGCTTCCAGCAGGCGGTCAGCCTGCAGACCGCGTTCGCGCAGGCGGTGGATCAGGCCGACAATCTGATCGTGATCGGCGGGGTCCGCAGTTCGCCGACGGCGGCCAATGCGGATCTCCCGGCCAGCGCGCTGGCCACCACCTTCGCCGATGCGAGCCTGTCGGCGGCGATCTCCAGCGATCCTTTCCAGGCCTATTCCTCGTGGGACCAAGTGCAGCTCAACTCGCTGCAGTTCTCGCCTTATTTCACCGTCAATCCGGATCCGGCGGATTTCACGATTCTCACCGTTCAAGGCCAGTCGCGAATCACGTCGATCACCCAGCAGCGGCGGGTCACGGCGACGATCAACGGCCTGAATCAGGTGCTCTACCAGGTGACCTCCCAGACCATCGACTGGTCCAGCGGCTCGCCGGTGCTGCTTCCAAACGCCCAGACGGGCACGACTCCCACTTACGGCTACGCGATCTACTATCCGGCGGCCGAGGACTCCTGGGCCCAGGCGCCGGGAGTGACCCATTACTGGTACCGGACCGACGCCACCTGGGACCGCGATCAGGAGGGGCCTTCGCGGGTGATCTTCGCCGATCCCTATGTGCTGGCGGGCCAGGATCCGCAGGCCCCGATCCAATCGGTCTCCCGGTTCGTGTATTTCCTGCCCCAAACCCGATGAAGACCCGTTTCCAGGGCGGCCGCGGCGAGCGCGGGATGGCGAGCGTGGCGGTGATCGTCTTCGCCGGGGTGGCCATGATGGTCCTGGTCGCCAACTATGAGCTGAATTTCGCGGCCACCACGACCGGCGATGCGTTCGACTCCTTCAATTCGCAGATGGTCGAAAAGAACGGCGTCGCCCAGATCGTGAAGGAAAGCATCCTGGCCCTCCGGGAGACGGCGGTCGTCAACAGCGGCAACACGATCGACACCGAGATCCAGAACCGGCTGGGGAGCATGACCTTTCCAAGCGACGTGACCTTGGCGCTGGGCTCCTGGACGGCCGTGCCGGCCAACCCGTATTATCCCCTCGGCAGCCCGTTGCCCACCGCGCCCGCCGCCTATTTCTCCAGTTCGCCGCGCGGCTTGGCCGGAATGGGGGCGCTCCTGACCTCGCTGGCGATGCAGGGCCCCGTCGCGGACCTGGGCCGGCTCACGTATACCTTCAACCGCTCGAGCAGCACTTCGGGCGACAGCCGCACCTATACGATCTATGCCGATCTGTTCTCGATGCCGCTGACCAACCTCGATGTCGTGGCCTACGGCTTGCCGGCTTCCGGGACCATTCCGTTGACCGCGCCGTCGGTGCCGAGCGGATTTGCTTCGGGAGTATCGACCCTGGTGGTGAGCTCGAACAATCCGGCCAACGATCCAACCGCCTACCCGGACCTGTACGCCTCCGGGACGATCGAAACGCTGCCCTACCAATACCGCAACCAAATGAGCTGCGCCTGGAACGCCTACGAGATGGTCTGGTCGGCCAATTATCAGGATGCGCTGACCTCGGCGGCCGGGCTGGCCGGGACGTACGATCTGGCGGCCGCCGTCCATCCGCCGGTGGCCGGGCTCACCGCGGCCGGCTCGGCGATCACGATTGATTGCAGCCAGGTGACCAGCCCCGTCGTGGCGGTCATTGACGAGGCGGGGACCGGCAACATCACGATCCTCGGCAGCCCGAGCGGGGGCGCGCCGTTCGTCCTGGTTGTCCGCAACCTGGCCGCGGCGCTTGGCCAGACCGCCGTGACCTTTTCCGGCAACAACAACCGCCCGGCGATCTACTACCTGGAGAATTCCAACGTCACGTTCGCCGGCGGGCCGCAGATCCAGGGCGGGCTCTTTTTCGACCCCACCACGACCGGCACCGGCTCGGTGACCTGGTTCGGGCATTTTTCCTTCTACGGGCCGGCCAGCCCGCTGGCCACGCTGGGCATCGCGGTCAACGACGCCCCGGCGGTGAAGACCGCCCTGGCGGACATCGCTCCCCGCGTCCTGCTCGTTTCGACCAGCAGCGCCCCTCTCATCCAATGAAACGCCTCCTGCCAGGCCGCCGGGCCCTCTGCGCGGCCTTCACCACCGTCGAGCTCGTGATCGCGATCGTGCTGTTCAGCGCGGCGACCAGCGGGATCCTCTATCTGAGCAAATCGATGCGCACCCACCGCACCGCGGCGGCTGCGACGACCCAGCAAAACGCCTACGCCACCTTCCAGTCGTCGGTCGCCTTGCAGGGGATCAATCCGGCCCTGGTCGGCAATCCGCTCACCAAAATGATCCAGCAGGCCGGCACCAATGGCACGCCCGTCTCCCTGGGGAGCAACACCGCGCAGACGGCGGTGCGCGATCGTTTGGCGGCCTTCGAATTGCGCGCCGTCTCCCAGCCGATCGGGGCGCAGCGCAACCTCGTGGGCTCGGCCCGGGTGGACGCGGTCAACTACGCGGTGGGCGAGGCCGGCAAGCAGGGCACCCGCGGGGCGGGCGTGGGCTTCGGGATCGAGATCAGCGGCTCGGCTCCGATCGCCCTGGTGTCGCCGACCTTCAATATCCAGGGCGATCTGACGGCGGCGACCTTTCCCCTGAACAACATCGCGACCCTGCCGTCGACCAACCCGGCGGGAACGATCTATACCTATACGACGGACGGCACGATGCCCACGGCGACCAGTCCGCAATGGGACAACAATCCGGCCTGGACCCCCGCCACCTTCCCGGCGCAGGTGACTTTGGCGGCCTTCAATCCCAATCCGGCCTATGCCAGCAGCGTTCCGGTCACCGTCACCTACTCCATGAACCTGGTGGTCACCTTCAGCCGGGCCGACGGACGCACGACCAACCTGTACGGCTTCACCCTGGCCGACGTGGGCTCGCCGGACACGGCCGGAATCGTGCTGACCGCCAACGCCCCTGGGTTCGCCATTCTTTACACCTTGGATGGCTCCGATCCGGGCGTGGACGGCGTGCCGTACACCGGGCCGTTTTCGCCCGCCCAGGGCCAGTTCAACCCCAACGCGACGCTTAAGTACGCCGCCTATTCCACCGACCCGCGGATCAGTTCGGCCAGCCTGCTTTCGACCACGCTCACGACGATCGCGGTGCCGCTCAGCGCGCCGACCTTCGTCACCTCCAACGCCCAGCCGCTGGCCCCGGACACCCCGGTCGTGATCAGCCTCTCGGCCAGCAGCGCGACCCCGCGGACGGAGATCAACAACGGGGCTCCCACCCCCACCAGCAGCTCGGCCACCTCCTTTCCGCTCAATTAGGTCGCGCGATTCGGCATGCTATACTCGGTGCATGGATTGGCACCGTTTTTTTGACCAGCACTGCTCCCGGCCGGGGCTCAGTGACTTTGTGTTCCGGGAGTCCGGGGAAGTGACATTCATGGTCGGAAAGCAGGTCGAATTTCTGGAGGAAAAGATTAAGGCTGAGGAGTTTGACGATCTGGTCCGGCTGATCTTCAACGGCAGCACGCCGGACTTGGGCCTGCGGGCGTTCGAACCGGCCTTCGCCTTTGCCGGCCACCGCTTCCGCGTCTCGTATTACCGCACGGTCGGGGGCAGGGAGATCACCCTACGCCTGCCGGCGGCCGACATCCCGTCCCCCGACAAGTTGCGGGTCCCCGCGGCCGTGGTGTCCACCTTTTGCAACATGCGCGGCGGCTTGGTCCTGGTCTCCGGCCAGATGGGCTCGGGCAAGAGCACCACGGTGACTTCCCTCTGGCTGCATCTGGCCAAGCTCCATCCCCATCGGGTGGTCTCGATCGAGGACCCGGTGGAATTCATCTATCCGACGCGCCACGGCCAGAGCATGTTCACCATGCGCGAACTGGACACCTCGTGCGAAGGCTTTGAGCAGGGGCTGCTCGAAGTCCGGCGCCAGCACGCCACCGGAGTGATCGTGGGCGAAATCCGCGGCGCGGAGTCGGCCGAAAAATGCCTGCGTTTCGCGCTGATCGGCCTGCTGGTGGTCGCGACGATCCACGGCGAAAACGTGCCTTCCACGCTGAGCTCCTACGTGGCCGAATTGCCGCGCGAGCGCGCCGAATGGGCCCAGGCGAATCTTGCCGCCGCCTGCCGCCTGGTCGTGGCCCAGCGCTTGATCCGCAACCCGGAGACCGGCCGCATGGTGGCGGTCCACGAGACGATGTTCAACATGAGCTATGAGGGCAAGCACCTCGGCATCGCGGCCAACATCCGCGAGGGGCATCTGGAGCGCCTGCGCCGGGACATCCAAAGCCACCGCTCGGAAGGCATGCAGACCTTCGAGGACAGCATCAACCGCGCCGTCAACGAGGGCCTGCTGCCCAATGAATTCCGGCCTCCGGCCAACTCGCTATGATCCAACAGTGCCTCGACCTGGCGCTCGGCCGCGCCTTCACCCCGGATCCGGCGGACACGATGGTGCCGCTGGCGCAGCGCTTCAAGCAGCGGCCGCTGCTCGCGGTCAGCGTCTTCAAGGACGGCATCGAGGTCCTGCCGATCACGTTCAAGGCCGGCGAGCCGACGTTTGGCGCGGCCCAATTCTGCCCTTCCGGCCAGGAGGACGCCGACTCCGACTTCCTGCGCGCCTTCGCCGAGCGGCACAAGGCCAAGGACTGCCTGATCAATCTCTGCCTGGGCTACACCGCGGTGCTCTCTTCCCGGACCCGCCGGCCGGAAAGCGCCGAAGAGGCGATCCTGCTGATGCGGGACAACCCGGAGCGCCTGCTCGGCGAACCGCCGCCCCCGGGGTGCCGCAATTCCCTGGCCTACCACCCGACCCATAATTTTGCCGTGGTCTTTGCCCACAAGGAGAGCGACCTGTCGGCGGCGATCAACCTGGCCGTCAAGGCCGGGCTGGGCTGCGCCCGGATCCACTGCGGGATGTCGAGCCTGCTCTCGTACGTCCTGGGGCATTTTTGGGGCGAGGTGGGCAAGGAATGCGAGCTGCTCTTTGTCGAGCGCTCGGCGCTGCTCTATCTGACGGCCGGGGAGGGTGCCCTCGGCCGGCCGCTGTTTGACGTCGGCTTGAAGGAGGCGGCGCTGAAACAGGCCGTCGAGGAGCGGGTCAGCAAGCTGCGGCCGGGGGGCAAAGTGCTGCTGGTGGACAGCAGCGGCCTCGGCGTCGCCGCCATGATCCAGGAGCGCGGCCTGGGGTCCGTCGTGGTCACGCCCTTCGGGGACCGGCCGCAGCCTTTCCTGCGCGCCTGCTGCAGCGACGAGCCGCAGCTGGCCTACGACCTCTTTCCCAACGAGCGCGAGATCCGGGCTTTCGCCCCCGGGCGCCTGCGCATTGTGCCGCTCATCTTCTGGGGCACGGCGGCCGCCGCGGCGGCCACGGTCGCCGTCAACACCTGGCGCGAAGATCGCGCCCACCGCCAGGGGCTCGGCCTCCAAAACCAGGTGGCCATGCTGTCGGCGGCCAAGGACCGCAGCGAAGGGGTGCTGCGGGACGTGGACTCGCGGGGCAAGGCGGCCGGCGCGATCTACGACTGGCTCCAGATCAGCCCGCCGATCCAATCGCTCCTCATCCAGATCGCCGCGGAGATCGAGGCGGCGACCACGGACGCGGAAAAGCAGAACAAGACGGTGGCCCAGGTGGACAGTCTTTCCATCACCCGGCAGGAGGGCCAGCCGCAGATGCGCCTTTCGATCGTCCTGCTGGGCGATGCGCCGGCGGCCAACCGGGTCTTCGCCCGCCTCTCCGCCCTCTTCGGACGCCTGGGCTACAGCACGGTCGACCTGAAGCAGACCCTCGTGCCGGCCGGCTACCGCTACGAGCACCTCCTCAACATGCCGAAACCGGCGGGATCATGAAGCACTACACCATCCCCACGGCCATCCTGCTGATCCTCAGCGGGCTCATGCTCCTCGGCATCCTGAAGAGCATCCATGCGGCCGGAGCGGCCGCGGCGGAGCTCGCCGCCGAGCAGACTTCGGTGCGGGACGCCCAGGTGAGCCTCGCGGCCGCCCAGACCGCGGCCACCGCCGCCCAGGCCAAGAGCGCGCCGACCGACAAGTTCCTGGCCGCCTGGAATCCGGAGATCGCCTCCGAGTCGAACATCGAGCAGATCTTCGGCCAGCTGGACACCCTGGCGGTCAACAACGTGCTCTCGCCGTCGGGCAAGAGCTTCGCCGTCAAGCCGAACTACTTTTTCAACGGGCGCCAGTTCCCGGTCGAGAGCGTGAACATCACGGTCGCCGGCGACTTCTTCCGGACCCTCAATTGGCTGGGGGCGGTCGAGAATTCCTGCCCGCTTGCCCGGGTGGAGCAGATTTCCTACACGAACGTCGGCAATTCGCTCTCGCTGGCGGTCCAGCTGGTCTTCCCCCGCAAGTTCGACGCGCCATGAAAACCTGGCAAGTTGCGCTGACCTTCCTGCTGGCGGCCGGCCTTGGGCGTGCGGCGGCGCCGAACGAGCGGATTTATGCCAACCTGGGCACGGACTTCAAGAAGCCGCAGGTGCTGCCCGAGACGTTTTTCAACCCCTTCAGGGCCCAGGCGCCGGAGAGCGCGCTGCAAAAACAGGAGAGCGCGAGCGTCACCAATGAGGCCGTGACCGCGGCGATCAGCCATCGGGGAATCTCGGGCTTGGTCTATGCCGCGGCCGGCCGGGCCAACAAGGCGATCATCGGGGACCAGGTGTTCGGCATCGGCGAGGAGCTCACCTTTCCGACCAAGGACACGGCCAAGGACGAGCCCGACCCCTTGGTCGCCGGCGCCAGCATCTATCTGCTGGAGGTGAAGCCCGAGAGCCTGACCGTGGAGATCATCCCCGAGGGCGAACCGGCGCGGCGCCTCACCTTTCCCCTGCGGACCTTCTGGCGGCCCTAAATCCCATGGTCTCCGCCGCCCTTCGTGATCCGGTCCGCTCCTCCAGTCCGCCGGCTGCCGCGGAATCCGAAGGCGGCGACGGCCGCGTCGACCTCGAACGACTCTTCGACACCTACGGGGTCTCGCCGCTGCCGCTTTCCCTCGGCCGGGTGCCCTTGGACCTCATCCGGGCCTACCAGAATTGGTGCGACCTGCTGGGCGAAGCGCCGGACCTCGACCAGGAACCGTGGCTGCCCGTCGGATCGATCGGGCCGCTGCTGATTTTGGGCCACTATCTGCCGCCCCGCAAGCAGGCTGCCTTGCTGCCGCCCTGGGCTTCCGGCCGGGTGCTGGTGCAGGAGGCCGCCTACCGGAAGATCTCCTCCGAACTGCGCGAGACCCAGGCGCAAAACCTCCGCCACTCCTATGAGGCGCCCGCGCGCTCGCGCCTGCCGGACGAGGCGCCCAAATTGGCGGACGACCCCGCCGCGCTGCAGTTCCTGCTCGACTATTTCATCCTCGAGCCCGGCGTGAAGGCGGGCGTGCGCGCCGCCCTGGAGCGGGGGACGCCGGCCTCCGAACTGTCCCTGGGTCTGCGGGAAACGGTGATGTTCCTGCGTCAGCGCAGCGCCGTGGTCGACGTGCGCTTCCTCGACGTGCCGAAGGAGCTGATGGGCCTGTCGCCGCGCACCACCCGCGACTATCAGGGCTTCTGCTTCAAGCGCACGGCCACCGCCTTTTTCGTCGCTTTCCACGAGGTGCCCCCGCACCCGGCGTGCGATGAGTTCACGGCGATGTTCCGGGCCGAAGTGGAGGACGAGCACCGCCGCCCGATCTACTTTGCGCTGACCCAGGTCGACCAGCTGCGGCAGATGCTCCAGGATTCCCGGGCCGCCGACGTGCGGGTGAACGCCCCGGCGACGGTCGAGGCCTCGAGCTTCACCCAGGCGGTCGAATTCAAGCTGACCACCGACGCGGTGCGGCGGATCGATCCCGACCGGCTGGGCACGACGGACGAGCAGCTCGTGCACTGGGTGATCGGCCAGGCGATCCTGGCCAATGCGCAGGATCTGCATGTGATGTTCGAGCGCAGCTCCGGGGTGTTCCGGATCAGCAAGGACGGCATCCTGCAGACCTTGTACAGCTTCAGCGAACAGCGGTGGGGCTCGGTGGTCGGGATCCTGCGCGACTTGAGCAAGATGTCCGGCCCGTTCTTCCAGGCGATCAGCTCGCGTTTCAGCGTCCTGTTTGACGGCTCGCCGGTCGATTTTCGCGTCGAGGCCACTCCTTTCCGGGACTTCGAGCGGCCGCCGAACATGAGCCTGCGGCTCCGGAAGATGGACAGCCGGATCCGGACCCTGGGCGACCTGCAGATGCGGGAGTCCGACCTGAAGCAGATGCGGCGGCTGATCTCCCGGCCCGACGGCATGTTCCTGTTCACCGGGCCGACCTGCCATGGAAAATCGACCACGATCTACGCCGCGCTCAACGAGCTCAACCGGCCCGAGATCAAGATCATGACCGCCGAGGATCCGATCGAACAGCTGATCGAAGGCGCGCACCAGGCCCAGGTCGACACCGTGAAGGGTCTGACTTTCGCCGCGCTGCTGCGGTCTTTCCTGCGGTCGGCCCCCAACATCATCCTGGTCGGCGAGATCCGGGATCCGGAAACGGCCGAAATGGCCGTGGGCGCCGCGCATACCGGCCACTTGGTTTTCAGCACTTTGCACGTGCGCAGCGCCGCGGCGGTGCCGACCCGGCTGGCGGACCTCAAGATCCCGGCCGGCATGGTGGCCGACACCATGATCGCGGCCCAATCGCAGCGCCTGATCCGCAGCCTGTGCCCGGTCTGCAAAGTGGCCGTGCGGGCCTCCGCTTCCGCCGAACGGATCTTCGCCGAAGCCGGCCTGGAGCCGCCGAAGACGCTCTACAGCCCGGGCAGCGACCATCGCTGCTCGCGGTGCCAGGGGCGCGGCTACAGCGGGGTCACCGCGGTGATGGAGCTGCTCGAGCCGGACGACGAGATCTTCGAGCTGATCCGCGACGAAGCGGGCATGCGGGCGATCTCCGCCGCGGCGGAAAAGAAGGGCTTCAAACCGCTCCGCGTCCAGGCGCTCGCGCGCGTCGCCGAGGGCAGCACCTCGCTTGAGGAGGCCCAGCGCAAGGTGCTCTTCACGGTCGGCTGATTTCCCATGTCCGCCATCGCTCAACCCTGGGTCTTTCGGGTCTTCATCATCCGCCACCGCGGCCGCCGCCGGCAGGTGGAGGTGTATTCGCCCGCCTCGCTGGCCGCGGCCCGTTTCGCGGCCGGCAAGGCCGACGACGAGGAATTGTCGGAAAAGCGGCTGGAGGCCTTCGACGCCAAGCTGCGCTCGTTGTTCGCCCGCAAGAGCGCAACCGTCAGCGAGCTGGAGAAGTTTTACACCGGCATGGCCGAGGCGCTGCATTTGGGCGCCGATTTCCGCTCGGCCCTCGACATGGTGGCCCCGAGCGCGGAGACCGCCTATTTCCGCGGCGTGAACGCCGCGCTGTACGAGCAGAAGGCCCAGGCGGCGAGCATCGCGGCCCTGATGCGCAATTTTCCCGGCGCCTTCAACAACGTGGCCGTGGCGATGATCGAGCAGGGGGAGACTGCGGGGCGGCTGGAGCTCGTGTTCGACAAGCTGGCGGTCATGACCCGCAACCGGCTGATGATCTCCGGCGAGATCAAGGCCGGGCTCTACTATCCGGGCTTCATCTTCGTCCTGCTCATGGTCGCGATGATCGTCGTGAACTTCCTGGTGCTGCCGATGATCACCAAGAATTTCACGCTGTTTCACACCAAGCTGCCGCCGGCCACCCAAATGCTGTTCGACGGCCTGACGTTCATTTCGACCCACCCGTGGGTGGCCTTCTTCCCCCCGATCCTGGCCGTGGTGGCGTTCATCCGCCGCAAATGGCTCCTGACCCGGCCGATCAGCCAGCGGATCCTCGTCCGCCTCCCCAAGCTGGGCATGCTGTTCCAAAAGGAGATCCTCTCGCGCTGCCTGCGGACCCTGGCCATGCTCTATCAAACCGGGGTCTATCAGCGGGACGCCTTTGCGATCACGGCCAACGTGGCCGACCACGTCGAATTCACGGCCTATTTCCGGGCCGTGAGCGTGCACCTGAGCAAATCGGCCAGCCTTTACCAGGCGTTCCTGCGCGAACGCCATCGGATCGGCAAGATTGGCAAGACCTTGGCCAACCAGATGAAGGTGGCCTCCTCGTCCGCCGATCCCTCGATCATCCTCGCGCGGATCGCCGGCATGTACGAGGAGGAGGCGCTGCGCGACGCGAAGAACCTGCCGAAGCTGATCGAGCCCATGCTGACGCTGATCATCCTGGGATTCGTCGGCTTTCTGGCGGGGGCGATCTACCTGCCCAATCTGTACCTGATGTCGCACATCGCGCAGTCGCCGGGGCTGATCACCGCGGGGCACTAGGACCGGAAAAGCCGCCCAAATATGCCGCGGCGGCGGGGGGGAGCAACTCCGAAGGCATGCTAGACTTGGGGAGCAACTACCATGAATACCCGTCGTGCATGCGCGGTCGCGGCCAGCCTCTTCCTCGGGGCCACCGCCTGGGTTCGCGGCGCCAATCCGGCCGCGGACGTCAGCTCCTTCTCCACCCTGGTCCGCAACTATAACCTCGTCTGCACGGGCAACGCCGCCTTCACCAGCTCGAACGACACCCAGGAGGGGATGGCGGTCCAGGGCAACTGCGCCTTCGACGGCAACACGATCATGAGCGGGGGCGGAGCCAACTTCACCGCCTCCGGCGATCCCGGGCTTTACGTGTGCGGCCAGCTGACCCTCAACGGCGGTTCGACGAAGGTCAACAACAGCTACGCCTGCACCCCCGCCGCGAGCGGCTACAGTTTCGGCAACCGGCAGCTGAACGCTCCCAGCAATTGCGGCGGCGGCATCCTCGACAGCACGAACTCGAACGACAGCCACTGCAGCAATCATCCGGCCACGAATCCGGCTCCCGCCAACTGGAGCTGGTCCAACGTGAACTCCTCGTGCGCCTCGATCTCCTCCGATCTGGCCGGCGCGCCCGCGAACGGAACGATCTCGGTCAACAGCCAGAACCTGACCTTCACCCCCCCGAACACGCTGCCGAGCTCAGGGGTCGTGGTCTTCACGCTCGACTGCAATCAGCTCGGCTCGGGCACCTACGGCGGCCAGCGCTTCAGCAACGTGCAGATCAACGTGCCGAACAACTGCAACTACGTGATCAACGTGGTCAACGGCAGCGGCAAGACGCTCTTCGGGGGCGGCTGCAACTGCAACTCCGGCACCAACAACGGCCAGGTCCTTTGGAATATCTGCGGGAGCGGGACGCTGAATTTCGGCTGCAACCAGATGTTCGGCTCGGTGCTGGCTCCCTCGATGAGCCTGTGCACCAACTCGACGATCATCAACGGCCAGGTCGCCACCTGCGGCTTCACCGACGCGAACGCGGAACTGCACTACACCGGCTTTCAATGCTGCGGCAACCAGAACGCGGTGGCCGCGCCGGCCATCAACCCGCCGCTGACCGCGACCGGCAGCCTGAACGAGCCCTTCAGCTACACCATTTCGGCCACGAACTCTCCGACCAGCTTCAGCGCCACGGGCCTTCCGTCCTGGCTCAGCCTGAACACCGCCACCGGCGCGATCACGGGCACGCCGACCGCGACGGGCAATTTCAGCTGCGCGATCGCCGCGACCAATGCGGGCGGGACCGGATCGGCCACGCTGACGATCACGGTCAACCCGACCTACACCCTGACGATGAGCGGATCGCCGGCGGCGGGCGGCACCTACGCCGGCGCGGGCGTCTATGCCCCCGGCACGGTGGTTGCAATCTCGGAGACGCCGAACTCGGGCTACCGGACCAATGGCTGGGGCGGTCCGGACGGGCCCAGCACCGCTTCCCCGGCCAATGCCGCGACGACGATCACGATGAGCGCGAACCGGACCCTGGTCGCGCAGCTGGTGCCGCAGGGCACGCTGACCGTGGTCGCCGGGACCGGGGGCACCGCGACGGGCTCGGGCACCTTCGACAATTCCGCCACCGCGCCGATCACGGCAACTCCCTCGACCGGCTACCGCTTTGTGAACTGGACGGTCTCCGGTTCGGCCGCCCCCTCCAATCCCAACGCGGCTTCCACTTCGATCACGGTCAACGGGTCGGAAACGGTCACCGCGAACTTCACCGCCTTGACGCCGCCGGTGTTCACCAGTCCGAACACTCTCCAGGTGCTGGTCGTCGGACGGGCCTACTCCTTTACCGCGACCGCCACCTATGCACCCACCTTTAGCGCGACGGGCCTGCCTCCGGGGGTCACGATGGCGAGCTCTGGAGTGATCAGCGGCACGCCCACGACGGTCGGCTCCTCCACTGCGACGCTGACGGCCACCAACAGCAGCGGCTCGGCGACCCAGAGCCTGCCGTTCATCGTCTATCCGGTGCCGGTCATCAATCCGCCGCTCTCCGTCACCGGCTATCTGAACGAGCCGTTCAGCTACACCATCTCGGCCACCGGATCCCCGACCAGCTTCAACGCCACGGGGCTGCCGTCCTGGCTGAGCCTGAACAGCTCGACGGGAGTGATCAGCGGCACGCCGACCGCGACGGGCAGCTTTACCTGCACGGTGCTGGCGTCGAACCCCGGCGCGACCGGATCGGCGACCCTGACCATCACGGTCAACCAGACCTATACGCTCGCGATCGGAGGCTCGCCGGCGACCGGAGGTTCCTTTACCGGTGCGGGCGTCTATTCGCCGGGCACGGTCGTAGCGATCTCCGAGACGGCGAACTCGGGCTACCGCGCCAGCGGCTGGGGCGGCACCAACGGTCCGAACACCGCTTCGCCGACCAGCGCCGCGACCACGATCACGATGAGCGCGAACCGCAGCCTGACGGCGCAGTTCACCGCGCAGTACACCCTGACACTGGTCGCGGGCACCGGGGGGACCGTCACGGGCGGAGGCGTCTTTGACTCCGGCTCCACTGTCCCGATCGTGGCCACGCCTTCGAGCGGCTACCGGTTCGTCAACTGGTCGGAGGCGCCGGGCACGGCCATGCCGGCCAATTCCGGCGCCGCCTCGACGACGATGACAATGTACGGGTCGCAGACTCTCACGGCAAACTTTGCGCCGCTGACCCCGCCGGTCTTCACCAGCCCGAACAGCCTGCAGATCCTGGTCGTCGGGCAACCCTATACCTTCACCGCCACCGCGACGTATTCGCCAACTTTCAGCGCGACGGGTCTGCCGCCCGGCATCACCATGGCCGCCTCCGGAGTGATCAGCGGCACGCCGACGACCCTGGGCTCCTACACGGCCACTCTGACGGCGACCAACAGCAGCGGCTCGGCGACGCAGAGCCTGCCGTTCATCGTTTACCCGGTGCCAGTCATCAATCCGCCCCTAGCGGTCACCGGAAAGCTGAACGAACCGTTCACCTATACCATAACCGCCACGGGTTCGCCGACCGCCTACGGGGCCACCGGATTGCCATCCTGGCTCAGCGTGAACCCCGCCACCGGCGTGATTTCCGGCACGCCGACCGCGACCGGAACGTTTACCTGCACCATCTTTGCCTCGAATCCGGCGATCGCCGGTTCGGCGACGCTGACCATCACGGTCTCCCAGACCTATACCCTCATCATGACGGGTTCGCCGGTGCTCGGCGGAACTTTCACGGGCGGGGGTGTGTACGATCCGAACACGGTGGTTTCGATCTCCGAAACGCCCAATTCCAACTACCGGACCGCCGGGTGGGGCGGCCCGGACAGCGCGGCGACGGCGGCGCCGGCCAGCGCCGCGACCACGATTGTGATGAACGCAAATCGCAACCTGGTCGCCCAGTTCGTCGTCCAGGATGTCCTGACGGTGAATGCGGGCTCCGGAGGAACCGCCACGGGCTCCGGCACGTTTGACCACGGCACGCTGGCTCCGATCACGGCCACTCCGGCCGCCGGTTACCGCTTCACAGGCTGGAGCGGGCTGCGGGTCACCAACTCGGCGGCCGCTGCCACCACGGTCAGCATGACCGAACCGACAACCGTGACGGCTAACTTTGCCCCGCTGACACCGCCGGTGTTCACCAGCCCGAACAATCTCCAGATCCTGGTCCTCGGCGCGGCCTATTCCTTCACCGCGACCGCGACCAATGCGCCGACTTTCAGCGCGACAGGCCTGCCGCCGGGGGTGACGATGGCGAGCAACGGCGTCATCAGCGGCGCGGCGACCGCCCTGGGGCCGTTTACGGCCACCTTGACGGCGACCAACAGCAGCGGCACGGCGACCCAGACCCTGCCGTTCATGGTCTATCCGATTCCGGTGATCAATCCGCCGCTGTTCGTTTCCGGAAAACTGAACGAACCGTTCAGCTACACGATCACCGCCACGGGCTCGCCCGCCAGCTAC
>Ga0302320_10013183_pt1 | contig 17303 bp, 17 predicted proteins | sample Bog_T0_3_FD_202130 | JGI IMG/M metagenome (GOLD analysis project Ga0302320, IMG submission 202130) | Peat permafrost microbial communities from Stordalen Mire near Abisko, Sweden - Bog_T0_3 | ecosystem: Environmental > Terrestrial > Soil > Wetlands > Peat | place: Sweden: Abisko, Stordalen Mire...
CACAATTTTCCAAATCGGGCTTAAGGACGTCATCCTTCCCAAGCTCGACGAGTTCGTGCGCGGGGAGCGAAGCGTCCGCGAGGTCATGGCCGAGCTTATAACCCGAACCGTTCAACAGCACCTGCGGGTCGCCTGGACCCGCTTCATGCCGGCCCAGGGCAAGGATGTATCGATCGTAGTCGCGGACGGCGATACCTGGGCGCGCAACGGCCGATTTGCCGCGGGACGAACCGACTCGCGGCTTGGGGTAGCAATTGGCTGGCTACACCAGCTGCAGTTGATCAATGGCGACGGCCTAACGTCGTTGGGCGAGCGCATTCTTGGGCAATCGGTCGCCGTATTAGACGGGAGCATGTCGTGATCAGCGCACGCGAATTTTGTCGCGAGCCTCTCTTCCCGGTGGCATTGTTCCTCACCTATTCCTTCGACCCTCTCTTTTTCGAGCGCATTCCGCTGACGGATCTCGACAAGGGCGGGAGCCGCCGCATACTTGTGGTCGCCGACGGCTCCCACGTGCGCGAAGCAATGCAGCATTGCTTAGGCCAGCTGGTTCATCTTGGCAGGCGGTACGTGCTCGCAGAGACCGTGCTGCCGAACACTTTCCACCCAAAGCTTATCGTTCGGTTGTCGTCAAAAGGCGGACGGATTTGGCTCGGTTCGGGAAATCTTACCTATGGTGGGTGGGGTGGAAACAGCGAAGTCGCTTCCGCGTGGTCCGTCGGACCTAACGAGCCAGATCGGGGCGCATGGTTGCGGCAATTGCTCGACAGTGCCGCCGCGGCGACGCGATCGGCGTCATTTTCGGCGGAACTTGAAAAGGCCTATGACCTCGCTCGCTGGTTGGGAGACATCCCTGAAGAGTCCACCGCTACACCTTTGCTCTTTGCTACACCCGACCGCCCGCTAGGACCGCAACTCGCCGAGCGATGGCGGGGGAGGCGTTTCGAGGAGGTGCGCCTGTGCACGGGATCAACTGATTCCGACGGAGCATTTCTTTCCTGGGCCCATCGTACGTTCGGCGTAAAGCGGGCGATCATCTGTCTTAACCCCGCGTTCGCTTCGTTCGAGAGCAATCGGCTTGCCAAACTTCCGGTCGAAGTTCGGATCATCAAATCAAAGGACGACTCGCGTATGCACGCGAAATTCTACTGGTTTGCGGGGGGCGACGGCGATGCGGCGCTGATGGGCTCGGCGAACTGTTCAGCTGCGGCGTGGATCGCCGGCCATGGCTTTGGCAACTTCGAAGCCGTCGTCCCATACGACGCGCCATCCGAAGCTGACTTTAGGGGCATTCTCTCGGTCTTCGAAGGCGAGCGACTGCCACCCGAGGATGCGCTTATCACGAGCGCGTTTGAAGCCCCCGAAATCGAGCGCGAGTCCGCAAAGGCGTACCGACTCGTCAGTGTTCGCCTTCGCGCGACCGGCCGAATCATCGAAGCCGTTCTTGATCCGGCTCCGCTCGAAGGCAGCGGCGTTGAGCTCTCTATTCAGGGAGGCCGGCAGGCCGTCGAGATCAACGTCACCAGGCAGAAAGACCTGTTTGTTGGCCGGCTGCCAACTGACTTTGAAATGGGCCAAGCCACGGCCTTTGCCAGCGCAAGGATTCGGCTGGAGGGGGATCTCTGGCTTACCGATGCGCGCTGGATCGACAGTGAGGCTGCGCTTGCCCGCACGACGGCGGAAGGTTTGAGTGAGCCTGGACTGAAGGACTTGTCGCGCCGCGCGGTCATGAACGCCGACCAACAGCAAATCCTTGAGGCCATCCATTCCGTCTCGGCCAAACTCCTTCGTGGTGAAAGTCCGGATGCGGGCGAGACGCGGACTGGGAGCCGCGCTGCTGACAAGCCAGACGCGCGACCTGACAAGCAAGTGGATGTCGAAGCGATTGACCCGGCTGCGACACTCCGCAGCCTGACTGAACTTGCTTCACGAAGGGACGCAAAATTTGGAAATGTCTTCGCGACCCACGGCGGCAGTCTTGCAGGCGTGATGGCTATGCTTTTTTCACGCGAGGCGGAAGAGGCGGGCGAAGATGTCGATCTGTCGAAAGAAGCCTGGACCGGAGACAATCCGGAACCCGCCTCCGATGAACCGGGCGACATCAAGGGCAATCTCGAAGATCACCACGAGAACGTCGAAAAACCGACTGCCGAGAGTCCGACCGAAACTCGGGCGCGCTTTTACGAACAACTAGATGGCTTCCTGATCGAACTCGGCACCGCCGCCTTCGCGGATAAGTGTGCCGTGACCACGATGGTTCAGGCGCTTGCATTCCCGCTTTTGGTTTGCGTGCGTGGAAACGAGCGGGGATGGCTCCCACAAAGAGCCCTAGCGAGCATCGGCACTCGTGTCGTCGCGGTGATGTTCGATCGATCATACGGCAAGGAAAAGCCAATCGGCCTTTTCAGGAACGTCAAGGAGCGCTATCGCGCACTAGGCCTGTCGGAAGAGTTCCTGCGCGCGGTTGGAGGCGGGACACTTTGGTCGGCGCTGCTCGCCGCGCTTGCGGGCAGCAGCGATCAGGCCCCGCGGAGCTTCATTCTGCAGGCAAATGCCTTGGCCCTGGTCTTCAATTGCAAGGAATTGCTCGCCTTCGCGACGCCGGACAGCCTTGATGGGCTTTCGAGAGCGAGCATTATTCCTACTGCCGAACAGGCGGCGCGAGGCAAAATCGCCGCGATCACGGGTAGCCTCGCGAGCCTGACTACGTTGCTTAAAGAACGCGAAGAGACGATCTACGCCGCGCAGGGGAACGGAAAGAGGCTCGTTGGAGGCGGCGCTCTTCTGTGGAGCTCAAGGTGGGGCTGGCGTGTCTTGCCGGCCATTCCCGCGCAGGCTTACAGCTCTGGCTATATCAACCTCGATCTTGCCTCTGGGGACGACCCTCGGATCAGCAAAGCCATTGCTGCCGTATCGGATGCAATCAGGCAACCTGTCCGGTTAGGACAGACACCCACTACATTTTGGGCGACCGGTGCGCCATACGACACCGCCTGATTAGCCACGCTTGGCCGAGGGTGGACTGGCGGGTAGGGGCAGTCGAGATTTCGAAGCCGACATTCGCTGAGGCATGGCGCCATGGCGGCTCTCGACCCAAAGGAGACATTGTCGGCGTACTCGACTGCATCTATATCGACCGCGTTAGGGTGCCGGGGCGCGGCTTCATGGAGATGCTGTCCGCGCTCGCCGGAGGCGAGTGGTTGTGGATCATCAAACGCACCCACGAGGGCCGCCAGCTCGCGCGCAAGAAGGGCGTGAAGATGGGACGCAATCCGAAGCTCACGTCGCACCAGAAGGACGAGGCGCGCCGGCGGCTCGCTAGGGGCGAGGCAACGCGCAATCTCGCCGAGGGCTACGGATTCAGACACAGCACGATTGCGAGGCTCACGGCATGAGCGCCGTGGACAAAGAACGGTTCTTCTATCACAGCTTCCCGCGTCGAGGCAGCAACACGGACGCGGAGATAGACAAAGGGTGCAAGATACTGTCGCTCATCTGCGACGCGGGCCTGCTGCTCGCGCCCGAAGTCGTTACCTGGCAATATCCCCATGCTGATGGCTCACCGCCTCGAACCCAAACGTACATTCAGCGACGCATCTGTTTTACCGAGCTCGCGGCTTCCGACCTAGGCGAACATGCGAAGACATTTGGACAGTTCGCGCTTGAATTTGAAATTGGCGTTCTCAAAGGGATGGGTGCGCTTCCCGTCTTCTACATTCCGCAGGCGACGTCGAGCGAACTATCGGAAGCGAATGACCTTGGGTCCGTGCTCGTAAATCAAATGATCGACGCAGCGGTGTTGGCGACGCGAATGACGGAGCTGAAGAAACTCGCCGATAGCGCGTCGGAAGGCGCTCACCTCGATGTGACTATGGGCGTCAGTCAATTTAGAGATTTCAGCCTCGACGCGAAGGAAGCGCGAAGCACATTAGAAGCGCTGGGCTACGGATTGACCCCGACCGACATGCTAGAGCATGCGGTCTACGGCTTGCTCCATTGTTTCTATCCGGCGGACAATCTCAGAGACAACAGGCCGCTCGCTTACTATCGGCAGCGCGAATGGCGCATCTCACACAATTTCGCCATTCGAGGCGAAGAGGTGATGCGTCGCGCTTCTGACGAGGTGATTGGGCGGCTGATGGAGATCGACACGGAATTTTTCGGACGCGGCTTTCAGACCGCTGCAGGGATGAGCACTCTGGGAAAGGAGTCGTGGGTTTATCCGGGCTCCGGTGGCAAGCGAGTCATTCAGATGGTGCGACGGGTGATCGTTCCGCGTGAGGCCTTAGAGCGTGCTTCGACAATCGTTGCCAATATCGCTCCTAACGTACCTGTGGTCTGTAGCGAGGATCTAAGGCAACTTCGCGCGTCACAATTTGACCTCGAGCGGCTATGCTGCCGAGCGTTTCAGTTTGTCCGCCGCCTCCTTCGCCTATCCTGACCGGAACACGAATTGCCAACAGCGCCGACGCGGGCGTCACGAACGCCACATCTTCCGCGCCCTCGAAGCTCGAAGAAGCAATGCCGAAGACATGCCCGTCGTAAAAGACTGGGCCTCCGCTCGCAGCTCCATGCAGATGGATGCTCGTGCGATAGTATGGTGGGCGTATCTTCACCGAAGGCCCGCGCTCCGGATGAAACTCTTCAAGGCGGCCGTCGTAGAAGTCAGGCTGCATATGCAGAACGCCGCCCGCCTGCTCGTCGCCTATGAAGCGATGCAAGGGGTAAGCATACGTGCTGATCGCCGCGCCAATCGGGGGACGCGTGCTGGTGACCGAGAGGACTCTGGCTCTGATGACCTGGCTCGTCGCATCCTCGACAAATTCGGCGGCAGGGATGCCGAATGCAACGTCGGCCGTGTCGTGAATAAAGAACTTCCATATCGGCAGGAAACGGGTCTTACCGTTCGGGAAAGTCCGCGCGATGCTTACGGAGGATGGATCGGCAGCCAAGCGATCTTGCGCGTCTAACGCGACATGGGCTGCGGTCGCGAACCCGCCGTGGGGCTGCAAGTAGAAACCCGTCCCGAGGGGTTTGAGGGTGTGCCCGTCACGGATAACGATCGCGAAGATCGCAACCGCACCGGCAGCATCCGCCATGTCGGCGTCGGTGATGCGCCAACTCCCCGCCGGTGCTGTCCCCGGTAGTGGGACTAATGGCGGTAGGTTTTCCATAGGCAAGCGTCCGCAAGACTCTCGACGAAATGGGCCAATCGGCCCAGGATCACAGGCGTTCCCGCGCGCTGAGCGCTCGATCGGGCTGTCCTGTACGGAGCCGCTTTGCGTCTCCGCCCTTCGGGTTCGGATCCTTGCCTCCGACCTGTTCGCCATCCGTGCCGGCACGCTGATGCGGGGGCAAACGGTCTTCTCGCTTCCGACCCGTTCTGAACAATTTCACTCTGGTTGTCGGTGAATATCGATCTGGGATAGCGATAGTTTTGGCGAAGCCATGGCTTCCTAAGAGCAATAACTCGTTGATTCATATCGGATAACGAAACCATGGATTCCTAATGGATTGGCAATATGACTTGTGCTAAACTATGGCTTCCTATGGTGACTTGTTGGTGTGAAAAGGAAGCCATATATGTGCTAATCATGCAAATATGCCATCCAGCAGTGAACTAGTGAACTGGAACTGACCATGACCACAAGAGCCGCTCAAATCCTATTCAAGGACCAGTTCGCCGGCACGCTCGAAGAGACGGCTGGCGGCGGGACGCGTTTTACCTACGCGCCGGAATGGCGGACCCAAATCGCGTGCACGCTTCCTATCCTACAGAGGGAGCATGAATGGGCACAGGGCGTCCATCCGTTCTTTCTGCATCTAGGCCCAGAGGGTTGGCTTCGCGAGAAACAAGCACGCGTCGGCCATATCGGCGAGGAAGACGATCTCGGATTGCTGCTGCGCTACGGCGCGGATTGCATCGGTGCGGTTGGAGTCCGCCCCTCCCCTGGTAGTGAACCCCCTAGCGATGCCGCCGCGACTGAGGTCACAGCGAGCCCCGGCCGGACCATTTCCGGCATTCAAAGAAAGCTCCTCGTGGTCAAGCGGGGAGACACATTCACACCCGCCGGCCCGATCGGTTTTGCTCCCTACATTGCCAAATTCAATTCCGAAAGCGAGCGCGTCGGCTCCCTCGTTCGTAACGAAGCTCTGACTTTGCGTTGGAGTTCGGAAATTCTCGGCAAAGACGAAGTCAACTCATTCGTGGTCAACAACGTGGCCGTCCTGAATGAGACGGCACTCATCGTCACGCGCTTTGATCGTACAGCGGACGGCGGCAAGCTACGCTTGGAGGATTTTGCACAAATTCTCAACAAGCCGAGGGGGCGCGACGCCAGCGGCAAATACGACGCGTCCTACGAGGACGTGGCGAGCGTCATCAGGACGCATTCAGTTCGTCCTGAGATCGACATAGCACGCTTTTTCCGCCGTCTTATCGTGTTTGTTCTCATCGGCAACTGCGATGCACATCTCAAGAATTTCTCCTTGCTGGAGACTGACGTCGGCCTGCGACTTTCGCCTGCCTATGACATCCTCAATACGGCTCTTTATGATGGCTTCGACCAAAACCTCGCGCTTTCGCTCAACCGCAGGAAGCCGCATCTCGATGAAGTCTCGCGCGATCTGCTAACACAATTCGGACGAAGCATCGGTCTGTCTGAGCGCACCATCGATCAGACTTTCGCCGAATTGCTGGTTCGCGTACGTCGCGCAGCACGGCTCTTGACCCCACCGCAGGGCGAACCGCCCGAGGGGTTTGTTCATCGTTACTCTGAATTCGTGAGTCGAGCATGTCTCAGAATCTTAGGGGAATAGCGCCCGTCAACTGGACGGCGCTGGTCGCGGAAGCCATCCGTCGCCGCAAGGCGGAGAAGCTCACGCAGCGCGAACACGCGGCGCTGGCGAGCGTTAGCATTCCGACGATCGTCGGCTTCGACCGCGGCGAGAGGACGCTCACGCTTGCGAAGGCCTTCGACATCCTTCGCGTAGTCGGATTGGTCGTGGAACCGATTGAAGGAGGCGCGCAGGAAACCTTCGTGCAAGACGCCTTCGCGCGTTGGCGCGAATTGACGGCAAAGCTACCCGACGATTCACCGGGCCGATTTCCGAACGGCTGGTTTCGTTTCGACTACGCACTGGAAGGTGAGATCAAGGACGTCGAACTCCATCGATTGCCGACCACCCTGAGGGAAGCAGTCGTCCCGCATACCGGCTGGCCGCTGTTTCTGTTTTCCGGGCGCGGGGAATTGGAGCCGAGAGAAGTGGACGGCGTGATCGAGTGTTGGCTTAAGCCCGCCGACGCGGGCGTGAAGCGCCCCTTCGGCGATCCTGCACACTGCGATTTCTGGCGTGTGGCGCCGAACGGGCGGGCCTTTCTGATTCGCGGCTATCAAGAAGACAGCCAAGACACCTTTGCCCCGCGAACCATTTTCGATACCACGCTTCCCACTTGGCGGATGGGTGAGTGCATCCTGCACGCGCGGCAACTTGCAACACAAATCGCCGTCGACCCATCGAAGACAAAAGTTCGGTTCCGCGCGCTCTACACCGGATTGAGCGGGCGAGTGCTTCGCGCCTGGGCAAATCCGCTCAGCGACCTCTTGTTCGAGGGCGGTGGTGCGCGCAGCGACGAAGCGATTCTTGAGACAGTCATTCCGGTTGATGAGATTGAGACGAAACTCGCCGAACATCTGCATCCATTGATCGCTTCGCTCTTCGAACGGTTCGGGGTCGCGGGGCTGTCTATTGAACGCGTCGCCGCCGAAATCGCCCGCTTGAAAGCCGGTCGTTTCAACAGCGTGCGCAGCTAGATCCTAAGAACGGCGGTGGCTATCAGGTCGCGAAACTTCGGACGGCTGCGCAATTGATCAGGCGGCATGTGACGCCTGTGATGCTCGCAGCACCAGCAAGAAGAACTTCTTCGTCCGCACGCTGCCGTAGTGGCGCACCGCGCGCCGCAAGCGCGCCACATCCAGTGACGCCGCGCGCTCGGTGACGCGCGCCAGCACCTCTTCCTTGCTTTCGGCCAGGCGATCGAGATTGTTGACCAGATCGACCAGCAGGATTTCCTTGCTCAGCGTCTTTAGGAAAGTCTGATGACAACACCATTCGCCAACATACGTTTTCCGTCATCCAATCCTACTTGGCGCTGCTGAGCCAGGGCCGGTGGAACGAATGGGGCGAACTTTGGTCGGAGGACAGTGTCCTGGAGTTTCCTTACGCGCCCGAGGGCGCCGTCAACCGGTACGTCGGCCGGCACGACATCGTCGCCTATATGTCGGGGACGGCCGACTACATCAAAGTCAACCGCGTCTCCTCGGTTCGACTTCACCCAATGCTTGATCCTCACGCCGCCGTGGTCGAACTTCAGATCGAAGGATCAATAACGACCAGCGCCAAGCCGTACAATCAGCGATACGTCACCTTCTTCCAACTGAAGGACGGCAAAATCCAGCACTATCGCGAATACTGGAGCCCCTTGATCACCATGGAGGCGATGGGGGGCTACGACGCCTATATGCGCGCCTTACACCCGGACAGGGTCGACGCCTGACCGTCTGCTTCGGAGCTGCGACGAATTTCGGCTGAGCGGCCAAGTTGGGCGCAAGGCAGGCTGTCTGCTTGTGCCTGGAGCTGGCCGTGAACGGAATGGCGGCTTCGGGCGATCGAAACGTCAAAGCCGACATTCACTCTGGCACAACGTCGCGGCGGCTTTCGATCCGCGTACTGAAGATCGTCATTCGACTTTCCAAGCCTTCGCTCATCCTGGTGCGTGGATCACCTCCAAATCAGGAAGTCCCCACGACTGATGTCCCATATCGGCCGCCATGACGCCGAGCCCCTCGGTCTCGACCTCGCCGCGGCCCCAAATTTCATGCGTCGGGCGTGCGGTGGGACTTTCAACTCCATAGCGGAAGGGTGGAAAGACCAGGCCGTCGCGGTGAATGTCGGCGCGGATGAACAGAACGGTTCCACCGACGGAATCCAATCGGACCGGACGGCCTGCGCCGCGAAAATCGCTCAGGAACTTCCGCCCGTGATCGCGCCAACCGTTTCGGTCGAAGGTCGGGCCGCCGGCGACGCGCACGCAGTGGGGATGAAGAATGTCGAGTTCGTAAGCGAGCAGCCGTTCTATCAGATCGGCCGGAAAGGCGACGACATCGACGTCCAGCCAGAGGACCCAATCCTCGCCGGCGAGCGCACGAAACAGCAACTGGTTGCGCGCCCGCGCCAGAATCGAGCGACGGGTGAGTTGATAGGCCGGTGCCCAGCGCGGCAGCCCCTCGGGCATGCGGAAGCCAAAATCCCGCTTGACGAGTGTTGTCCTTCGGCAACGTCGCTCCAGCCGCCCCCGCGCTGCTTGCAGCTTGTCCCACGTCGCATCGCGGCTATCGCTTTCCAGCAGCCCGATCGATAGATTGCCGGACGGCCAGGACAATTTCTCGATGCGGTCGAAATAGGTCTCGAGGTGCGGGGCGGCGTCCTTGACCGGCGTGAGGATGAGAACGTTGGGGCTGACCGGCGCTTTGGCGGCATCGAGCGTCATGGACTTGAACTCATTCTGATGGTGCGGGTTCGACGCGGGACGAGCAAGTATGATCGACCTCGACCAACAATATAAGAGGGCGCTAGAGACCTGCCTGAGCGCGTTGGCACCCTACCCCGAGCGCCAATTCGCCGGGCGAGGCGTCGTCATCTGCGCCGGCGGCCCGATGATGTTCACCAACGCGTACGTGCTCGTCCATGTGCTCCGCAACGCGCTGGGCTGCCGGTTGCCGATCGAGATTTGGCATTTTGGCGCAACGGAGATGTCGCCGCGCATGGCGGCGCTGCTGCGAGAGCTCGACGCCGCGACGATCGATGCGACAGCCGAATTGACCAAGCGTCCCGCCGCCATCGAAGACGGTTGGCAACTGAAGATCTATGCCCTGATGGGCTCCGCCTTCGAGCAGGTGCTGTTGCTCGACGCCGACAATGTCCCCGCTCGCAATCCCGTCGATATCTTCGAGTCGCCGCCTTTTCGCGAGACCGGCGCCGTGCTGTGGCCCGACATCGTCGACATCGTCGCCGAGAACCCGATTTGGCGGGCTTGCGGCCTCGAGCCGCGAGTCGCCGCCGCGATCGAATCGGGGCAGGTTCTGATCGACAAGTCGAAATGCTGGGGCGCGCTGCAAGCGGTGCTGCACTTGAACGAAAACGCCGCTCAGTATTTCCGCTTCATCTACGGAGACAAGGACACCTGGCTGCTCGGTTTTCTGCTGACCCGTTCGCCCTATTCGCTGATCCCATTCGCGCCGATTGCCGACGGCAATTGGGCGCTCTATCAGCGCGACTTCGACGGCGCGGCGCTTTTCCAGCATCGGACTGGCAGTAAGTGGCGCTACGCCGGTCCCCAGGACGAACTGCCGGGTTTCGTCGGCGAAGCGGCGTGCGCGACCGCGCTCGACGCCTTGCGGCGCCGTTGGAACGGATTGGTCTTCAATGTGCCGAACCGTAGAATCGAGGCTCTGCGCGCAGAGGCGGAACTCACGCAACGGCGCGCCTTCACGATCGTCTCGCCGGGCCGCTTGCCCGAAAGATTGGAACTCGACACGGACGGCGAAATCGGAGTCGGCGCGGCTGCGGATCGTCGCAACTGGTATTGCGACGTCGCCGACGGCGTCGTCAACCTCGTGCTTTGCGACGCCTTTGGGCCGCGTTGGCGTCTCGTTCGGCAGGCCGAGGATCGCTGGCAGGGTCGTGGCGTCATCGATCCGTCCCTCGAGGCGGCCATGGCGCCGGGAGCGCCCGAGGGGGGTGCGTTCGCGCCGCGTTTCGTTCAGCCTTGGCCGACACGCGGCGCCTATTCCAATCGCGAAGACGCGCGCGGATGACGAGACGTCCGCGCGCCGTTTTCATTTCGCCGATCGCGCCGGCCCGGACCGGGAACGGTCTGGCGATGCGAATGGGGCAATTCGCCGAAGCTCTGGCGGCGATCGCCGAACTCGACATCATAGTTGCGCCTGTTGCGGGAGACGCGGGCGGCGGCGAGAGCTTCGCAGGGGCGCGCGTGCAGGTCGCGTCCATCGTCGGGCGGACGGACACGCAGTTTGCGATGCTGTCCCGCATTGACGACGCGCATTCACGGTTGGACGCCTTTCGCGACTACGGCAAGCCGAGCCTCGCCGCGCCCCTGTCGCCCTCGGCGCTCGCGGACATCGCGGATCGCGTCGCCGCTTGTCGCCCCGACTTCGTCCACATCGGTCGCAGTTATTTGTCGCCTTGCGTCGAACGCGTGCCCCGTCGGGTCGCCGCGACCTTGGACTTGGACGAAGACGACCGCATGTCCTTTTCGTCCCAGGCGCGCTTGGCGCGCGCGCGCGGTCAGGACGCCCAAGCCGCATGGTTGGAGCAAGAGGGCGTGGCTTGCGACCGCCTTGTCGCGCGTTGGCGTCTGAACTTTCAACGCGTGTTCGTGGCGGTCGCCGAGGACGGCTTCCGGCTGGCGCGCCGCCATCCGGGCTTGGCCTGGGAGCGCGTGAGGAACGCGGTCCCGATCCCTCCGCGACGTCCCAAGCGCGACGACGGCGAGACGTTGCTGTTTGTCGGCGGCCTCGGATATGGGCCGAACGCGGATGGCGTGCTGTGGTTTTGCCAAGAGGTGCTGCCTAGGCTCCGATCAAGATCGGCCGGCTCTTGCCGCTTGTGGATCGCCGGCGGGGGCGTTCGCGCCGTCGCAGCGCTGGCGAGACATCCGCGCGTCTCGCTGCTGGGCCGCGTGGACAGCGTCGCGTCGCTCTATGAACGAGCGACCCTGGCGCTCGCGCCTATGCGCGCCGGCGGCGGCACGCGAATCAAGTTGTTGGAGGCCGCGGCGCACGGTACGGCTAGCGTCGCCACATTTGAAGCCACGCAGGGGATCGATTGGCCGAGCGGCGCGGCGGGTTGGAGGGCGCGCTCGTCCGAGGCGTTCGCCGCGGCTTGTCGCACGGCGCTATCCGAGCCGGGCGAGCGGAAAAGACGCGCGGGTCGCGGCCAGAATTGGGTTCGCCGATATTGCGCGCGAGATCGGGTCGTCGCGGGGCTGGCGCGGGCGTTGGCGCGAACCTTCGAGGAGGCAGGCGCGTGACGCAACAGGGCCGACGCTTCTACAAAGCCAGGGACGGCCTCGATCGCAACGAGGTTCACGATGGTTACGTTATCTATGACAACGTCAAAGCGCAGGTGATTTTCCTCAATCCGACCGCGGCGGCGGTGTTCGAACTCTGCGACGGCGGCGCCGATCTCGACGACATTGCAGAGGCGATGCGCGATGCGTTCGATCTGCCGCAACCGCCCTTGGCCGACGTCGCGGCCTGCCTGAAGTCACTGCAAGAGCAAGGTCTCGTCGACATTTGTCCGCAATCATCGTCAGAGGCCTGAGCCGAACATACGAGATCGACGGTGCCTGGGCCGCGTCGCCGCTGGCGTTCCTGCGAACGACGCCGGAGCTGACCATGCCCGCCCCGCCGCCGGAATCGATCGTCGTGGAAGCTTCGGACGGCCATTTTCGCGCCCGTCTGCCGGACGGCCGCGCACTGAAGGGAACCCTGCGGTCCCTCGCCGCTCGGCTCGACGCGGCGATTCTCAGCGAGGCGCTGGCGGCGGACGCCGCGACTTCCGTCTTGTCCGCGGCGCTGCTCCGCGATCCCGGCGGCAAACGCGTCGCCATGCTGGGCAAGCGCAAGACTGGAAAGTCTTGGCTTTCCGTGGAGTTGCTGCGCGCAGGCTGGCGATTCGAGGGCGACGCCCTCGCCTGGGCGCGGCCGAAGGGGCTGATCGCTCAGCCGCGAACTTTACGGTTGTACGACTCGTTGCGTGGACTTCCGCCCGCTTGGCGCGAATTCTGTCGGACCTGTCCGTGTCTGCCGGACATCGGCGGTCAGGAAGTTCGAGCGGTGGATCCGCGCGTTTTCGGCGGCGACTGGACAATTGACGTGGGTGGATTGGACGCGATCCTGTTCCTGGAGCTCAATCCGGGAGGACGCGGCGCGTTGCGCCCACTCGATATGACTCGCGCCTTTCGCGCGCTTCTCGACGTCACTTACGGCGGCAACGTCGGCCGTTCGGCCGCCTTGCTGCGCGGGCTGATTTCAACCACTCCCGTCTACCGATTGCGGATCGGCGCACTCGACGAAGCCGCCGATCATGTCGCCCGCGCTTTGTATTGACTTCTGCTTTCGTCAAACTATCCTTTGCAGTACCTGGACAGCAAGTTTGGAGGTCAAGATGGTCGGAACCCGCGCCGCCGCTGCTCGCGCCGAACAGGCGGAGTCGGAGCGTCCGAACGGACCGACATCCCGGCAGCCATCCGCCAAGTTTCGCGCGCTGGTCGCCAAGTCGAGATACGAGGCGCCGAAAGTGGTGGCGTTTCCAATCGACGGAATGAACCTTTCGACGACCACCATGGCCGGGAACTTATGAGGCGCGACGGCCGACCGCAAAAGCTCGCATAGGGATTGGGGAGCGCGGAATTGAGCCGCGCCGTTACGGTCGCGGCGGCCCTGATCGTCAAGAATGAGGAGCGATTCCTCCCCGGATGCCTTGCGTCGTTGCGGGGACGGGTCGACGAGGTCGTTCTGGTGGACACGGGCTCGCAAGACGCAAGCCCCCGGATCGCCGCCGAATTCGGCGCTCATGTCGTCAATCGCGCGTGGACGGGAGACTTTTCCCACGCGCGGAATGCGGGTCTCGACGCAGTCGGTTCCGATTGGGTTCTCTATATCGACGCCGACGAGCGCCTGGGGTTGCCTGAGGGGGGCGTCGTCGCGGACTACATCGCTCCCGCCGCACTGGCCCAATTCGTCCGCTTCCGCCCCAAGACCGGCTACACCCGCTACCGCGAGGCGCGGCTGTTTCGCAGCGATCCCCGGTTGCGGTTCGCGGGCCAAATTCACGAGACGATGACCCCCGTTCTTCGCGACGTCAGCGCTCGCGAAGGCCTGCCGATTCTGGCTTCGCGCGTCGAGATCGATCACCTCGGCTACGAAGGCGATCAAACGGCCAAGCACGCGCGCAATCTGCCGTTGCTGCAACGTGCGACTCAAGAGGCGCCGGGCCGCGTCTATTATTGGCATCATCTGGGGGAAACGCTCGCGGCTCTCGGCAGACCCGCCGAGGCGTTGGCGGTGTGCGCTCGTGGCCTCGCCGCTGCGGAGAGCGACGCGGACGAAAAACAGCGGGCCGACGCGAGCATGATTTCTCAAACCATGGCGCGCTTGCTTCGCGAGCAAGGCCAGGATCCCCTCGCCGTGATCGAGCGCGGACTGGAGCGTTATCCCAGCGATCACGGTCTGCGATTCCTTCGCGCCCGCACCTCGCTCGACGCCGGGCGGCCGTCGAGCGCCCTTGCGGACGCCGAGTCGTTGCGAACGATCGACCCGGACGATCTCGACGGCGGATTGCTGGCCTTCGAGAAGGCGATCTTTCGCGAAAAGGCGTGCGAACTCGCTGCGCTCGCCTGTTTGCAATTGGGAAGACGGGAGGCGGCCGGCGACTGGTTCGCCGAGGCTGCCAGACTGGCGCCAGATTCGAGCCACTATCGGTTGAAGGCCGCCGCGTTAGGCCGCGGTGACGAGCCCAGATGACCGCCGAGCCAAGCCGCAATCTTGTCCTCGTCCACTCCGCGGGATGGCAGGACGTCGCTGACTTTCACGCGATCAAGCTTCGCGTCGAGAAGACGGCGCCCGACATCGAAGTCTTCGTCGCCTCGAACGACATTCGCTCGTCGCTGACGCGAAAGCGCGCTGCGGAACGTCCGACGCTCGTCTTCTCGCCGATCCGACTGTTGGCCTTCAGGCCTGCGCGCGGCAAGGTCTACGCCGGCCGGCACATGTCGAAGCTCATCGAAATGCGCCGGCTGGCCGACGCTGGCATACCGGTGCCCAAATTCGAGGCGATCCGTCCAGATACGAAATTGTTGGAGGCGGACTACGGGCCCTATGTCGTCGTCAAGCCGAGCTTCGAACTGGCCTCGTGGGGGCAAGGCGTCGAGCTGCGCCGAACCGTTGACGTCCGTTATCGTCCGCCGGAAGATTATCCGCAGGACCATCCTGGACGGCGCGGCCCGATGATCGCGCAGACGTTCATCGACTGCGGGCGGCCGATGACGTGTCGCGTGCTAACCCTATTCGGCGCGACGATCTTCACCTATTGCCGACAATCGACGCGGCCTCTCGCGCTCGATCCGCAGCAGCCGGCCTACGCGCAATCCGACTTCATGCCGTCGCCGCCGCATCGCATTTCCTATGTCGCCCGCGATCCTGACATGCTGGCGCTCGCGGCGCGAGCTTATGAGGCGATGCCGGACGCCGCGCTGCAGGCTTGCGACATCCTGCGCGACGTCAAGGGCGATCTGCATCTTCTCGAGATCAACCCGGGCGGAGGAACGTGGATGTTGTCGAGCGCGCTCGCGCCCGGATACCGCGACGCTCTGGGCGTCGCCGATCTCGCGGCGGACTTCGACGCTTTCGGCGTCATCGCGCGCGTGCTTGTCGAAAAAACGCGAACCGAGGCGCAATGATGATCCCGCGCCGCGCGCCGCTATTGCCCGAGATCGACCTTCCAGTTCACGCCGATTTTCACGACGTTGTTCGTTTCACTGATCGATCGGGAATTGTTGTAGAACGAGACATTAGGAAAGACGAAACTTTCGGCCTTGGATCCGAAATCGTAGAAATCGTATTCGGCGAAAGCCGTCAGATTGTGCGTGACCGCGTATTCCACGCCGGCGCCGATCGTCCATCCGGTCCGACTGTCGTCGACGACGGAAGAGCTGATGAACTGTCCGACTTCCTGGAAACGGCTGGTGTCCCATGCGAGGCCACCCTTGATGTAGGGCAGGAAACGGTCGAACCCGTAACCCGTTCGGACGGTGGCCGACCCCAGCGACGTCACTCTCGAAGTGTCGGAAATCGGCGGGCTGAAGAGCCCGGTGAGGCTCTCTACATTCGAGCCCCTCGCGTTCGACCACGCCTCATCCAATTGCCCCCCGAACACCCATGGTCCGACTTGCATATTGCAGCCGACCTGGCCACCGAAAAGCCATCCCGAGGCGGACACGTCGCCTCCCGGACCGTTTTCCGAGTGGCCCGCCGCGGTGAAGGCGCCCCAGTTCTTGTCGGCCCAAAGTCCGCCCGTAGTCGCACCGAAGTAGCAACCGCTCCAATTGTAAACGCTCGGGTTCGCTGCAAGGACGGACGCCGCCGAGACCGGAGCCGACGCGACCAACAACGACGCCGTCCAGACGCTCACAAATGCGCCGGCCGCAATGACGGTCGCTTGCTTCATGTCGGCATCCTTCGGTTCTTCGCGCGGCCGCCCGTTACAGTCGACCCCCGCCCACAGCAATTCGAGCGCAAGGTTAGCGGAATGCGATTGCGTGGTCTATTCAATTTTCGGAGCTGCGAAGTCCCGTCGTGCGCTCGGTGCGCCACCCGATGTCTTCGATTTCCGCATCGGCGGCGGCAGATCCCGGATCGGCGGGTTCTTTTGCATCTAGATTCGGTCGGCAAAGTCTAGCGGCGACGATGTCTCTCTCGCCGATGGACTTCGGTTCCAGTGCGTGTGCTTCGACGCCGGAGCGCGGGTCCTCCGCAGCGTCCGCTTCCTGGATGCCTCGGGCATCGGCTGAACGACCAAGTTGGGCGCTGTGCAGACTGACTGATCATAGCGACATGTGGCCGGGAGTGGACCGGCGGTTTCGGGCCATCGAAAAGGCGGCTGAGGCATTGAGCGTGACCTGATCGCCAAACAAGCCTTGCGAGCGGCAGGATTTCCTCCGGCTTAGTCACCTCGGAACAAACCTCAAGCGCCCTGCGAACTATGGAGTTTTCGGCTGGCACCTAAGATCGGCGATTTCGACGCGGCGGTTCTTTGCGCGTCCTTCGTCGGTCTTGTTATCGGCGATGGGCATCGTCAAACCGTAGCCTTTCGACGTCAACCGATCCGCCTGTATTCCATGAGTTGTCAGCCAGGCGACGACCGACACAGCACGAGTCTGCGAAAGCGTCACATTGTATTCGGCAGTCCCGACGTTATCCGTGTGACCCTGGATTTCGGCACGAAGCGCAGGGTCTTTGGTCATCAACCCGCCTACGCGTTCCAACACGGCGTCGGACTCGGGCTTCAATGTCGACTTGTTGAAGTCGAACAGCACGCCGAGCAGCGCGACATGGCAACTCTTGGCGAGCTCCGACTGTCAAACGGCCCTTTAATTGCGGGGAAGAGTCAAGCGCTTTCATAGCAACCGAGAAGCGTCGAGGCGCACACGGAAGCGCTCG
>Ga0302320_10013184_pt1 | contig 17302 bp, 11 predicted proteins | sample Bog_T0_3_FD_202130 | JGI IMG/M metagenome (GOLD analysis project Ga0302320, IMG submission 202130) | Peat permafrost microbial communities from Stordalen Mire near Abisko, Sweden - Bog_T0_3 | ecosystem: Environmental > Terrestrial > Soil > Wetlands > Peat | place: Sweden: Abisko, Stordalen Mire...
CAGCGGCACGGGCTTTTTTATCACGGACGATGGTTATTTGATTTCCAATTATCATGTGGTCAAGGATGCGACGAAGGTTCGTTTGCTCACGGGCGCGGGTTTGATTGACGCCAAGGTGGTTCAGGTGGATGCGGCCAATGATCTGGCTTTGTTGAAGGCGGACGGGCGGTTTGCGCCGCTACCCATTGCCGCCAGCCGCACGGGGCTTCTGGGCGGCACGGTGGCGACGGTCGGTTTTCCCGACATCGGTTTGCAGGGGTTCGCGCCCAAGCTGGCCAAGGGGGAAATCGCGTCGCTGTCCGGCGCGGGGGATGACCCGCGGTATTTTCAAATCAGCGTGCCGGTGCAGCCGGGCAATTCGGGCGGGGCGCTGGTGGATGAGCGGGGCAACGTGATCGGCATCGTGTCGGCCAAGCTGAATGCGGGGGCGGCGCTGGCGGCGAGCGGGGCGTTGCCGGAGAATGTGAATTACGCGGTCAAGAGCAGTCTGCTGTTGAGCTTCCTCGAATCGGTGCCGGCGGTTTCGGCCCAGCTCAAAGCGCCGGTCACGGCTGACCGGAAGTTTGAGGATGTGGTGAAGTCGGCGCAGGATGCGGCGGTGCTGGTGCTGGTATATTAAAAGAAGCGGCGAAAAGCCCCCAAGCAATACCCCTATCGGCACAACTTGTGCTGGAGGCGTCCAAACACTTTCCGCCAGCGGCGGGCGCGACGGGCGGAATTCATGGCGAACGCATGAAGCATGACCGGCGCGTTTCAATTTACAGTTTGCCACTAGGCGGCATTGAATACCTGCCGCGACTGATGCGACGGTGAGGGGCGGAGTTTAACGGAGAACTTCAACGGCGCATCGGTCGCGCTGATCAATCGGCGGAGTGACGAAACTTGCTGGCGTAATGGAGCGATGGATGGGGCGAGCGCAGCGGTGGCGGAGCCGGTCGTGGGGGTGGCTTGGGGCAAGCCAGTCTTTTGGCTTGCGGGTCTTTCCCGCTGGCAAAAAGTCTGGCGCGGGGGCGGGTGGCCTTTACGCGACGGGCGAGCACACAAGCGCAGTTGAGTCCATGCCGGCGCGGAATTGGAGTCAGTGAAGTTTTGTCGCGCAACGGCCTGTCTCCAAACTGAACGCGCAGGAACGAAAAGGAGCGGGTCGCGAGTCGGCGAGCGTTTAGCGAAATGGCGTGGGGCGCGGATTCAGGATAGGAATCAGGCAGGGAAACTAACTGTCAATCAGCGGATTCGCGACGGTGTAATCGTCAGCGGCTTTGGCCGGCGTATCCGCCGGCGCAATGTCTGTCTGCCAACGGTTTCATTCAGGAGTTCGGCGAGAATTCCGAGAGGGTCGCGACAGCGTTTAACTGCTCGGTTAACGGTGATAACGATGCGGACAAATTCTGCAATTGCCCCTGCAAGTCCTGAACTTGCTTGGTCAAGGCCGACAGCTTTTGTTCCCACTGCTGCTGTTGCTGCCGAAAGAATTCCTGCTGTTGCTTCTGTTGCTGCTCGTGATCGTGCACCAATTCTTCCAATTTGTTCAAAAGCAGATTGGTCAATTCCGTTTGGTTTTTCATAGGTCAATCCACTTTTTTGAGTTCGATGAATATCCGCCCTTGCGTCGTCACCGGCTGGCCGGTAGGTGTCAACTTCGCCTTCCGCAGTTCCGCGAACGGGTCTTGAATCGCCGCAATTTGTTGTTGGAGAAAAAGCAGGTGTGTTTCCGCTTGGCTTGTTATCCGATGCGCTTCCCAAACGCTGGCCAGCATCAGGAGCAAGCTGAACAGGCTGGCCAGTGTTACCGTCACCAACGCCAGCCGTTGCAGGCGATTGAAGCGGCTTTGGGCGGCAGCGATAGAGTTTTTGAAACTTTGCGACTCGGCCAGCAAAGAGCTTTGCAAATCGCTTTTCAGCGTCGCCAAGATTTTCCGGATTTCCTCCTGCTGGGACTGCTGGCGCTCCTGTTGCGCCTTTTCCATTCTTTCCAACATCGAATCCTGATTCATAGAACAATCCTTTCAATCGTAGTTTGTTGCCGTCGTGATCTTGAATCGAGAGATAATCTCGACCTTGGCGGTTGACGGTGAACTGCGCCTTTTCCAAAAATTCAATGACGCCGGGGCGGTTCCTGATGCGTCCGGCGACGATTTCCGTCTGCACCGCTCCGTCAATCGCCGCGAGCATGACTTTTCGGTCTTTGCCCAGCCGCCTTGGAATGTTGATTGTCCGTCGGCGGGCGGGGTCGTCGGGGCGGCTGAAACCATGCCGGATGTTCACCATCCGTTCCCACGCATAGAAAATGTCGTGGTCTTTGACGTAATGATAGATGCTGACGTGCTTGCCAGTTTGCAGTTCGGTTTCTACCGTGGTGATGTGGTAGTCGGGCCGGACTTTCGCGGTTTTGGGATGCCGCTTGTCCGTGTGCCGGACAATCAAAATATCCAGCGCGTCCGGTTCCAAGCCGCCCCGGATCAGGGTGACAAACTCGTCCAAAATCCGGGTTTCGTCGGCGGGCGAAATCTCCTCCTCGAAACTCAACGTCATGCCGCAATAGGGCTGGGCAAACCGGGACGCCTGAATCAGCCGCCGGGTCTGCCGTGTATTGCCAACCATGACCTTGGCCGTCTGGTTACGCATCTGGTATTCCACCGTCGCGTGCCCGCCCTTGAACGGCTTGAAAATCATAACCTTTCGATGACTTCCTGAATCTCGGCGAGCTTGGCAAGCACCCGGACAACATCAACCTTGCTGCCGATGACGTTCGCCTGATTGATGCCCTTGGCCACTTGATTCAGATTGTTTCCAATGCGCGCCAGCGCATTGAGCTTTTCCCGGCGGACTTCAAGCACGGGGCTTTTGAGAGGCGGCTCACGCCAAAGGGCCAGCGCCCGTATCGCGGTGCCAACCTTGCGCGGGGGAAACGTCTCGCTAATTTTTGACCATTCGCCATCGGAAAAACGTATCTTCAAGATACGTTCGCGCCGCGCTCTTTTTAGGCGTGATTTCGTCATTCAGTCATAGCCGGAAACCGGCTGGCGCAGAGGCAAAACTGCGCCCCGGGGGTAGGTCAAGGAAGGGGGCGAAACCGCCCCAATCCTTGCGAGCGTCGTGTGCCACTTTTGTGGCCACACGACTATGCTCGCCGCGACGAGTTTCTGCTGAATTCAGATAGCGCAATTTAACACCTATTTTGGCGAATGCGTAACCCATACGACCACCCATGCAAACGCGGTCAGAAACGCGCCAATGACAACACCCATCAAGGTGCGAATCCAAAAATCCTTAACATCCGACACCTGCCATTGCTCCATCCGGCCTTTCAGTCCGACAATCTCACCGTCTTTTATATTAAGGGTCTCACGCAGTTTATTGATGATCGTTTCTTGTCCCGCATTGTTAGTTTTCAGTTCCCCCAACCGCGCTTCGTAGTCCTTCCTCAAGTCAGTATATTGAGTATTAAAATGTTTTTCATAGCCAGTCCGTATGCCGTCTTTCCATGCTTCCTTAAAGTGTTCATCGCGGCATTTCTCCTGCTCGAACGCTGGCAGGTCTTTTATAGCAGCTTCACCCACACCGGGAATCAATTGGCCATACGGATAATCCCAAATCCGGCTCCATGCGATGGCTCGAGTCAGCATTGGAGCATCCGCTCTGAGGTTCAAAATGATGACAATGGTTTCCCCCACCCCTTTGGCATCATCCCAATAGCGGAAAACAATAGCGGGCGCTGTGCCAGACGATGGTGTTTTGTAGATAGTAGGACGCAAGTAATCAATTTGATGCCTATTGAATACACGTTGCGCCGTGGAAAGCAAAATGGCCTTTTCCTTTTGTGGCCTTTGGTTCGTTTTTTGCTGCTTCACCCAGACATCCACCTCGTCCGAATCCATCTCGCTCATCGGCAGGTCAGGAACAAGGTCTTTCTCCTGTTGTGGAGATAACTCAATCGGAGGTTTCTTACTTGGAAGTTCGGGATTTACCAGCTCGGGAACTTCTTTTTCGAGCTTAGGAATCTCATTGGGATTGTCAGGGCCACCGTTCATAGGAGGGTTCTCGTTACGCGTTGTTATTTAATTCGCCACATTCGTCCCGGTCGAGAATGCAAGTAAACAACGGAAACTCTAACCATCCTATGCCATTTACTCCATTCAAGGGCGCGTTCAAATTCTTCAATATATTCGGCAGTCGTCATATTTTCTGAATCCACTTAATTGATTCAATTAGTCAATATCGGGCTTGATTGAATTTTTCTTTTCACGTCAAGCTGCATTTTTCTCAACTGCTTTCACAAAGCTCAATCGGCCATATACAATAATCACTTTAGAAATAAATTGAGTCGGATGGGAACTGACTCCATCATTTAAAACACTGATGTCGTGTGCGGGCGATACACGGCAGCAAAAGATTACAGCGAACAGGCATTGAATCAAAAGGTTTGTGCTTACGGTAGAATCGAGAAATCACCTGACGGGAAGCCAAAACCTTTGCAGGTCGAGGAATTTGAACTGATAAATCCACCAGCAAGATCAACGGAATCACATAAGCAATCTCCGTTGCTTTAAGCAGATTACACCTTCATCACCTCGTCGCCGAGGTGGTTGATGACTTTGAGGGCGTTTGCCGGTCTTCGGACGGCAACTCTACTCAATCAAATTCGCTTCGCGTAGTGGCTCAATGACTCCATTCTGGAGCTTGGCTTTGTCCAGGCCGTCGGCTTTTTGGGCTGTCACCGTCACTTGCACTTTGCCGGCGATGTCGGCGAGATTCGCCATTGCATTCCAAGCGGTGAAAAGCTCGTTGCGGTCGGCGGTGAATTTCAACTCGACCGATGTTTGCGCGGCGGTTGTCGCCGGAGTTTCGGAAAGTTTTGACGGCTCGGTCGTCGGATTTGCCGGCGTCGGCGTTCCTTCGGTTGGCTGCCCCGGTGTGGTCGTCGCGCCCGGCGTCGGCGCGGGCGCGGGTTGCGGAATGGATTGCGGCATCAGGATGAATCCTGAATCCAAGTCAATCTCGTCGTCGGCAACGATGGCATCGAACCGCACCTTGGCCGGCGTGAGCTGATATTTTCCATCGGGACCGAGCGCGGGCGTGCCGCCGCTGGTGTAGCCAAAGGCGCGTTCCTTCACGCCGCGCACAATGGCTTTGCGGATGATCGTTTCCGAGGTCAGCCGGGTGAAGCCGAGGAATGAATAGAAGCCGCTGACAATCTCGCCGGTGCCGATGCCGTTTTTGGGCGGCGTGCCTTCGCCGAGTTTGAAAAACTCGACAATTTTCCCCGGATTCAGATTGTCGAACACGCGCTTTTTCAAATGCGTGATGAGTTCCATGACGCGCTCGTGAACGCGGGCTTCCTTTTTTTCATTCAACGTCGTTTGCAACGGCATCCCGCCGACTTCAACGGTTTCAATCGCGATGGCGGAATTTTCCAGCTTCGGCAGCCAGACTTCGGTGTAGAGTTTTAGAAACGCCGATTCCGCCGCCGCTCGTTCGGTCGCTTCGCGCTCGCGCAACTGGCCCCGTTGCTCGTCTGTCAGGTTATGCTGTTTTGACTTCGGCTTGACGCGGTCAATGGCTATCAGATAGCGGACGGCGCGGCGTAAAGTTTCGATCTGGTCGGCGGTGGGAACGGCAAGCGCAAGGCCGTTGCGATACTGGCGCGGCTTGTCGCCGTAGTTCTCGAAAATTTCCCGCGCCGCTGCCTGCCGTTCCGTTTTGGATTTCCCGGCAAACTCAAGCGGCAGGTAGGCGACCAGAAAAAACGGCTGCTTGTCCGGCACCGCGCCAGAGTTGGCGGGCCAGACCTCGACGTTGTGGCCGGCCAGCCGCGCCTCCAGCATTTCCTTGATTTTTTCGCGCACGGCCCCTTCATCCCGCGCGACGGCCTCGGCCTCCTGCTCGACCAGGAGCGTGACGTTCGGGTCTTTTTTGAAGCAATAGCGGACGCCATCGAAATGCAGGTATAGGCAGTTGTCTTTCAATTCTTTCAGGCACGCGATGACGGTGTTGCTGTCCATGTCCGGCCCGACGCAAACCGAAAGCAGGTCGGCCTGCGTGATGCCGGGTGGCAGCATTTCCGCTTCCGTTTCGCCGTCGCGCCGCAGTCCGCCGAATGAATACATGAGGATGGCCGTGGCGACGCGCATGGCCGGGCGTTTGATGGCTTCGGTCGGGACTTCCTTGGCCCGGCGTTCGTCAATGCGACGCGCCCGCGAATTGGAACCAATCAAATCATGTTCAAGCACGGCCTGAAAATCGGATTGCTGGCCGACTTCCTTGAAAAACGCGAGCCGCACGGCGGGATCGTGAATCGGAACTTCGCCCGGCCCCAAAACGGCGCGGCTGGTGCCGGCGTTGTGTGCGGAGCGCAGACAGGCCGCGAGAAAACGCAACGCGCCGCGCGTGCGCTGGAAATCGGGGATGGCCGCCCAGCGTTCGCGCATCAAATCTATCAGCGCCGGATGGAACGGATACGCCGCCCGGATGCGATTCCGCAATTCAATTCCTTCCTGCTCGGCCTGCTGCTGTTCCGCCGGGGTTTTCGCGTAGGCGCGGCGCATTCCCGTCACGTCGGTTTGAAAGGCGTTCGCGGCGGGCGTGCTGTCGGCCTCGGCGGGCATCTTGGCGAGCAAGCGGCGCTGGATGACGCACAAGACTTCGTTACCTTCGACCGGCTCGCGCCGCTGGTCTTTGCGCGCCGCCATGTGGTCAAGCGTCTGCAACAGGTTGATATGCTCCAACGATTCGCGCTTGCTGGATTGCAACGAAAAAACGAGCGCCGTCTTGGGGCAGACGCCAACGGCCGTCGTGAGGCGTTTGATGAAATTTATCGTTTCGTCGCGGAGCGTGGTGCTGCCGATGTTGATGCCGCCCGCGCTGATGAGGTATTCCAGCACTTCATCGAGCAGGATCAAATTGGGTTCTTCGCCAAGCAACTTCGTGATGTCGTCGCCGCCGGGCGCAACCTGCGCCTCGTCCGCCGCCCGCATCAATTCGTAACCGGCCTCCTTGCCAAGCGACCATGCAATCCAGCCCCACATCGTTTTTGCTTTTTTCTTGGTGCCGGGCATTTCCTTGCCGCCAACGGCGCTGAAAAACTGGCCGTCGAAAACGGCGGTGCGGGCGATGCCGGGTTTCGGCAACGCCTTGCCTTCGGGAATCACGTCGAGCGCGGCGCGGTGGCGGGCGGCGTGGAAGAGCGACGCGAGCGTGTGCGATTTGCCGCCGCCAAACGGCGTGATGAGTTTCAAGACGCGGTTACCCGCGCCGCCTTCAAGCCGGGACAGGACATCCTGAAGCAGCAGGCGCAAGCCGTTCGTCAGATACGAGGCGCGGAAAAAATGTTCCGGGTCGCGATAGACACTTGGCACCTGCGGGTTGCCGTCGGCCAGCGGGCCGAGATCGAGGGCGAAAATTTCTTCCGAGAAGTTTGGCGATAGAACGTCCGGGTGAAGCGAGACGACTTCAACCCACGGTTTGATTGCATTAGTGCTCATAAGTTTTTAGTGATGCGAAAGGGAACACGGCCAGCGGTTGACGTTGCCACCGATGATGATGACGGTGCCGATGTTGTTGCCGGTGCTGGCGGTGACGCCGATGATGATGTTGCTGTCGGTGCTCGTGCTTGTGCCGGTTCCGTTCGTTATCATGCTGCTCATCGTCATCATGCCGATGGTCATCAGCGTGGTGCTGGCGGTGGTGGTGGTGCCGGTGGTGGCGGTGGCCGTGACGGCGGCGGTGACGGTGACGATGGCGGAATCCGGCGGGATGCGGCAGAATCCGGCGCAAGGGTGTGTGCCGGATAACGCCGGATTGCTAGTCGGCGGCGATGAATTGGATTTCAGAGCCTCCGCGCGGGGATGGCTCTTACCGCGCGGGTAGCGCGCGGGTGCCGCGCGGATGCCGCGCGGATGCCGCGCGGATGCTGGGCGGGTGCCGGCAGACATGCTGGCAGGCGTGCCGGAAGCCTTGCCAGCAGGATTTCCACGCATTTCCCGCGCGGAGGATGCCGCGCGGATACCGCGCGGGTGCCGCGCGGGTAGCGCGCGGGTGCCGCGCGGGTGCCGGCAGCGCCGCCGCGCGGGGTTTGCCTGGCCACCGCCGCGCGGAGTGTGATTGGATGCCGCGCGGGGTTTGATCGGGTGCCGCGCGGGAGCCGTCGAACTGCCAGATTGAATGCAAGTCGTTTTCATTTGCTTCCAGCCAAATGATAGGAGAGTCGGGGGCCGCTGCCGTGGCTTTCGAGAATGCCTTTTTGCGCCAAGGCACCCAAATGGCGGCGGGCGGTAGCCTCATGGAGTTTAAGCTTTTTGGCAACGTCTTTGGTGGCGATACTGCCGCTGGCCAACACCAGCTCGACGATTTTCCGTTGCGAATCCTCCAAAGCCTTCAGTGTTCCCGGCGACACGCGGACATTCGACCATGCCTGGTCTTGTCCGGGCAGGGTCACTATGAAATAGCCATCTCTGAAATCGAAGGCTGGCGGACGCAGGCCGTGCGCCATCATGGTGTCGCGCATCCGACCGAGTCCCGACCCTTTTTCATCAATCCATCCCATCCGTTGGATGGTTATGGCGATGTGCGGATTGCGGCTATAGGGCGGCGCATTAAAAGTTCGGACTCTGGCAAGCGAAAGTGGTTTGAGCAATCCGCCCGGACTTTTGATTTCAACTTCTCCCTCCTTGAGTGTGATGTGGACGCGAGCGCCAGCGTGGTAGTCCCGGTGAATCACAGCGTTAAAGGCGGATTCACGCAAGGCTTCCGTGGGATATTCAGCAACCGGCACGCGATCAAACTCCCGGATTTCGGTGAAATACCGCATGTGATCCTTGAAGAACCTGTCCAGATGGTCGCGGAACAGAATGAGCGGCCCCTCGAAATCTGCCGACACGGTTCGGCCACTTTTTTTCGCCTCAATGGAAACACGGCATTGGGGCAAAATATCCGACGGCGCGGTGGCGAAAAGGACAATGCCGGCAACGGTGGGTGACAATTTACCTTTAGCGTTTCGTGCGACGTATCCGGCGCGCTCCATGTGTTTCCACAGGGCAGCCGACGGCAGCTTTAATTCGATTTTCCGTTTTTCCAGATATGACTGAATGGCGTCGGGTGAGAAATCTTCAAGGCTGGCCCTTTCAACGACATCCAATTCGCAATGGGAAGGGCCTTCAAATGGTTCGGTAGAATTTGCGGTCCGGCCTTCGCCCGATTCGTAGTAGTCAACAAAGCCCTGGTTTTCCGCGCGAATCTGGCGCACCAGATCAACGTCGAAGAAATCTACTTCCACGCCGTTGTTCAACAAGAGCTGGACGCCGCGTCCGCAAATGTCGGGATTCGGATCGGTCATGCCGATGAAGGCCCGGCGGACACGGGCATTCACGACATGGTTTGCACAGGGTTTTTTTGGCGGATTGCGCTTGGTGCATGGTTCCAAGGTGACATACAGAGTCGAACCTTCGAGGTTCTTGTCCCGAAGATACCGCTCAATCAACGTAAATTCGGCGTGATCGCCGACGCGCAAATCGCCCCGGTGCGTGGCTCCCAGGAGTTTTCCCCCTTTGCCAACCAACACCGCGCCGACCAACGGGTCGTGCTTGTGGGTATGTTCGGAACGCGATTTTCGCATTTCCTCCACGGCCATTTCCATGAATTGACGGTCTGCTTTACTCGCGGGCATAAGTAATTATTCGTTAAATATGTCAGATCAGTTGTTTTTGGCCGACTTTCTTTTCCTCGCGCTCGCCGGTCGTCAGCGCGGCGTTTTCGATGAGGCTTTGCCAGTTCGCCGTCAGTTTGCCCAGCGCCGAAAGCTCGGCGGTAGGTGAGATGTCGCCCATTTCGCCGCCTTTCAAGGCCGGGCCGCCGAGTGCCTGCGCCACCAGCCGCAACTGCTCGCGGTTCGGCTGCGCCTCGCTCAAAAATGTTGCCAGTTCCGCCGGGTGTTTTTCCATCAGCCAAAGCGTGCGGTGGAGCATGTCCACGAGCGGCGCGGCCTGGCCGTTCTCCGTTGGCAAACCCAGCTTGTCGTTTTCGCCGCGCTCGGCGTAGTCGCGCAGGCGATACTTGCTTTTCTTTTTCTCAATCATCGCGTGGTTGCCGCCGGCCAGCCCGTGCTGGCCGTCCAGTTCAACGTGCGTGCCGTTGGCGAAAATGATCGCCTCGCCCGCGTCCAGTTCCGCCGCGCCGTAAGTGTAACGCCACAGGACGTAAAAACGCGAGGCGGTGTCCAGGCTGGCGAGACTGTATTGACCGCCACTGCCGCCGACTTCTTTGGACAGGCGCGTGAGGATGGTTTCCAGCACGACGGTTTCGACCTCGGTGAGAAAACGCTCGGCGGGGACTTCCTCGCCGTTGGCATATTCCACGCGGGCGAACCGGGTGAAGGCGCGCAAGCCTGCGCCGACGCTGGCGATCACCAAATCCGCGCCGGAAATGCCCATGTCCCAAAGCGTCTCCACGCGCTCGCGGACGATGGATTCCAATTCGGGGCGAACTTGTTCATCGTAATCTCCTGTCTCCGCGCCGTCGCGTTTGCGGGCAACGAGGAAGATGCTAGAGGCGAGAGCAGCGGAATCCATACCGCGAAGACGCGCCTTCATTTCTGTGTCCAACGGCCAAGACTCCGTTACCGTGAAGCCCGCTGTTCGCAAAGCATCCACCAGTGTTGACCAGCCGAGTGTTGTCTTGTGTGCATAGACGATAACGGCTTGCCCGCCTGGTTTTAGAAGACGATGGGCTTCTTTGAACGCTTGGCCCATCATGGTTTCATAAGCCTGTTTTGCTTTATCCTTGCTCCCACCATGACGAGTAGCGTCGGCGACTGCTTCACTTTTTTTGGGTGTTGTTTCGTTAGCGAAGTGTTCCGGGTAAATGTGGCCGACACTACGTTTCAGCCAAACATAAAAGAAATCCGATATGTCTGCGTAAGGAACATTGTCGTAGTAAGGCGGGTCGCTGATGACAGCATCAAGAGATTTATCTGGAATCGAAAGTGCCGTTGCTGATCCGCGCTGAACGATTGCCGGTCGGTCGGATACTTCTGCTGCTTCTATGGCTGAAATCAGATACTCAAAAAGACCAAGAGCATTAGCGGAATCCGTTCCGAAGGGATTGGCTTCGGCGCAATCCCAAACCATCGGGATTCCTGGACGTGTGAAGGAATGAACTACGCCGCGCTCACCACCGGGTTTCAACGTGCACATCATTGACTCAAAATCAGCTAGTCGGTCAATCCAGCAAGCCAGAGTAGAAACGATGCCGATCCAGTGTTCACGGTCATATTGTGTCGCTTCTTGTTCAGCCGCCCGGAGGGCAGCTACGAAACTGAGCAGGCATAACAATTGACGCGGAAGAAACAGGTCTTGGAATGTCGTAAGACCGTAAAGAATTATCCAGCAACAATTCTTCGCATCAGTGACTATTGCTTCGTCGGGTCGGGTTAAACCCCACTTTTTGCAAATGGCGTCTGTCCGCCTGCCGACCTCTGCATCATTCGGCACGAAGTCTGGAAGGCTGTCTGCGCTAATGTAGATTTTGCCGGACTTCTTTGGCTGCGTGCATACAACAGCCATCATCTGGTTGCCCATTCGGTGAGCGCACCCTTGTTCCTTCACATAATCACTGTCGGCCACTGTGCCACAGAAAGGACAAGTTGCGTTGCCGGCTTTTGAAAACGCTTCCGGGTCGAAACCAAGACCGTCGGCAGTGCGAGCTTCCACAACCTCGAAACGAGCGCGCTTTTGGCCCTTTGGCGCAATCATTTTGAGGGCGACGTTGCGGCCTTCACGTTTGCAGAGCCATGTTTGTTTGACGAGCGGCACAGTTGCGCCGCAAGCCGGATTCTTGCATTGCACCGTGCGCGTCCAAAGGTAAGCGAGCGGCATGAGGAATCCAGGACGTGCTTTCAATCGCTGCTGCGGGTCATCGGCAAAACCCATGACGTGCTGCGGCTCGGCAAAGGCATCAAAATCTTTGTCACCTTTGCGTTTCTTCGGCGGTTCAAATTCCGGGTCGGGAATCGTCGGATACAAATCGCCAATCTCGCCGCGAACTTTTTCCAGCACCCAATTTCCCCAATACCGGACTTCATCGGCCAGTCCGCCCCAGGTCGTTTCGCCCTTTTCGTTTTTCGGCCCGGTCATGCCGCGAGCCGTCGTGTCGGGTTTCCCGAATTTCTGCGGATAGACGAGCGTGCAAAGCTGGATGATGTGGGCGACGGGATTGAGGTCGTTGGCGTAGGCATCGCAGCCAAGCCGCAACGCCTCCAATGGAATTGCGCCGCCGCCGGCAAACATATCCAGCACACGCGGACGCGGCGCGCGTCCGGCGAGAATGTCCTCGACGCTGACGGTCTTGCCTAGTTCGGTGGAAAGCCGTTCCGCGTGGGCTTTCAAAATATGCGCCTGCGCCTCTTTGATGACTTGCGGCGAGCCGGGATATTTGCAAAGTGCGGTGATGAACTTGGCGGCATTGGCGCGACCAAGATTTTTCTTTTGCGCGTCCGTGCCACCGTTCGGCACGAACTGCGACGCCGGCACGAGCGCGCCATACACCGCCGCCCGGCACGCGACGAGCGGACGCCGCGCCCACCATAAATGCAGCGTGGAAATGTGTCCCTTGCGGACGGATTTTTCCCGCGACGCCTCGGCGCTGATGGCGACAATCGGAAGGTAATCTTCGATGAGGCGTTTGTCGTTCTCTGTGTGCTTTGTCATTCTTCTGCCTCAGTTTCGTCAGGAGAAATCATTTCGATTTCTTCCTTTGGCAAATCAGCCGATTCAATGTGCCAACGTTCCAGCGCCCAATTCCTGATTTCCTTGGCACGTTTGCGGATCGCTTCCTGAGTCCAATCGTCATAATCTTTGGCGATCTTGCGTTCTTGGAATAAACTCGACGTTGCGTAACAAGGCTTATCTGACTTCGAATCGCCACACTTATCGGGATACGCGTTGTTCTGGTAAACACTGTTATCGAAGGTAATCGTGAGGTTGCCAATGCAATGCGTGAAGATGCCGCAAGCGTCACGGTCAAAGCGCTCACGCCAATACTTGTCATTCGGTTTTTGAGGGAGGATGTGCTCGATTGTTTTCTGCGGGTCAGAACTCTCCAAGTCTTCCCAACGCATCTTGAGGTCGCGGCCTTTTGCCAGATGTTCCTCGTATTCAAACAAAAAGTAGCGGATACCACTCCAGTAGTAGAAATTGTGTTCATTCTCTGCACTTGGTTCAAATCCCGCTCGGAAGCTTTTGTCCGATGAGTAAGATAGTGCCATCTGGCGCATCATTTTGGAGATGTCCGGGAGCGTGGTATTCTTGCGATAGAGGTCGTATCCCAAGCGGATCAGTTTAGTCTGCCCGGCTGTTGTGCGACAGCCTTCCCAGCGGTAAACTCGGAAGGCGTAAAGTTCACACAGCTTGAGCAACTCCAAATAGGCGTCCGCATCCTTGGGATACCGTAACCGGAGCGCCATCAACAGCGGCAAGAATTGAGCAACAACACGGGTGCGTGGCAGTTTCTTCGCCCAATGTCGCAATTCCTCACGACGAATTTCGGGATAAGCCGAGAATGCGCCGGTCTGTCCCGGCGAATGCACTTCGCAGAACACCAAGAGGGAATCCTTTAACGACTGCACATACTCGCTCAAATCAGCGAGCAGTTTCTTGTGAGCGCGATGATCTGTCCTCAAGTTGAAACGCTCTTTGATGGACTTCGACCCGTCCCAATTCCTTCGGTCAGGATCATAGGCCATGAGCCAGTGAGCACGGAGCATTTGATTCTCTTCATCGGTATCGGTTAGGCCCGCCGCCATGAGGCGACGGAACATCTCCGCCCATGCCGCGTTGATCTGATCGTCCAATGTATTCTCTTCAACACTCAGCTTGGAGGCGATGTAAAGGAGGTAGTTCTTAACCTTCTCCAATTCGGAGAGCGGTTTGCCGCGATTGTTCATCACCTCAAAAATCACTCCTACCTCGGTCGAGTCGCTTACCAGATATTGCCCTAGTTTCAACCTCTGGGTCGCTTTATCATGGAGGTCGAGCAGCCAGTCAGGGAACTTTTTCCCCAACGACTGGGTTTTCTCATCAAGGTAATTTTCGACGTGCCTGCGTGCATCGCGAAGGCGTTCATGAGATGCGATTTCTGGCCCTTGCGGCCCAATTTTGTCGCCAAGCACGTTGTGTGTGAAAAACTCGTGGCAGTCAGAATTGAGTCGCAGTTTGAAAGCACACAGACCGTTGATGTCGGTAAAATGTATGTAAGACGTGCATATGCCCTTGGACAGCTTTGGCCGAAGTTCTCGCAGTCTGGAGCGGATGGCGTCCAGCAGGATCACCAAGGTCGCGAGACGCTGCTGACCATCCACTACGTGGAAGACCTCGTGCCGTAATCCGCCCTCGTCGCGAACGACCTCATCCTGTTTGTGAAGGACTACGCTTCCTGTGTAATGATCTTTTCCCGGAGCCAAGAACTCCAAATCTTCCAGCAACTCACCCCATTGGCGAAGTTCCCATGAATAGCCCCGTTGGTAATCCGGAATCTGGAGAACCTTACCGGCAAAAAGCTCTTGCACTGAAAATACGTTGTTCATTGGGCCTCTCTTTCAAGCATCATTCGTATTGGATGTGGATGGACTGGACCTCGTCGGCAAAATGGCGATCCACAAAGCCGAGGAACGATTCCAACAACTGCCACTGGTCGTCTTCCGTCTTGCTTTGCAATTGGATGGTTACAACCTCGCCAAGTCCACGCTGCAACCAGAGCCAGCCGTTGAACTTCTTATGGTTCCATTTCGCCCAATTCTTCTGTTTTGAACCACTGCGGCGAAACGTGCCTTGGTTTTTTTGACGCAATGACACTTCCTTCGCCACCAGTGCGCCGTAAAGCCTGAACTGGTCCTTCGGTATGATTTGTATGAGTCTCATTTGTTTGTTGCTCCTTGTTGTTTCGCCGCCGCATGAATCGCGTCGGCGGGAATGTCAAAGTAACGTGCGGCCACAACTTCCTTTTTGGCATGATCCAGGTATTTCGCCGGGTTCTGAATGCGGAGCGGTTCGGCGTCCGGCTTGTTCAGCGGATTCCACACGACGTAAAGCCAGAACGTGTCGCCAAGCTGCACCGCCTTATACCATTCATTCGTCGTGAGGCGGATGTGTTTGTCATGTCCGCGCCCCTTCACTTCAATGCGGCGGATGCCATGCACCGGGTCGCGATAGCCGGTCTGCGTGTCCGCCGGGCCGAGGCTGCGGACATCGAAGCCGATTTTGAGATGGCCGACGCGCTCGGTTTCCCAGCCGCGCGCTTTTTCGTAGGCGATGACGACATTTTCCGCCGCGAGTTCGCTCTGGCGGGTCAATTCGGGATCAAGCTCGTCGAGCAAATCCGCCACGGCGGATTTGGGCGCGTCGGATGCGGGCACGACTACGACGGTGGCGATGTGGCGAACCGGGCCATGCCGGGCGATGGCAAGCCGGTCGAGGCCGGCCATGCGCTCCTTTTGCGAGCGGCCAATGTCCGTGAGGTCGTTCTCGGCGCGCTGCCGCGCCAACGCGACTTCGGGCGAGCCGGCTTCGCGGGCGCGGAGCGACATCACGCGATCCTGCGCGGCGCGCAACCGGGCGTTGAACGATTTTTCCAGATACTCGCGGCAGACTTGCACAAAATGGCGGCGTTCCTCCTGACACGCCTGCCGGCGCTCGCTTTGGTAGGTGCTTTTGAGAAAATCAGCCGCCGGGCCGGGGTCAAGCCGGCCGATATTATCCGGCGGCGTCGGATGGGCGGGCAAATCCAAAAGACAATCGGCGGACACGACGGAAAACTTTTCCGCCGCGCCGGGCGTCAGTTCTTCGCGCACGGCAACCAGTTCGCCGTGAAGCGTCTGGTTTTCGCCCTTGGTGTTCTGGCCGCGCACGCTGATTTCAAAAAAGTGAAGGCGACAGGCGGTTTCGGCGGCGGCGTCCACATATAGCGCCGTGCCGCCGATAAGCGGCGCGAGTTTTTCATTCAGCCGTTCGTCCACGGCGCTGTAAAGCGGATGGCCGGGGCCAAGCAAAATGGCGTCAAGGTGCTGGTCGTCCTCCAGGTGGCTTTTGTGGAATGTGAGCTTGCGATACGCAGTGTCGGGCTTGCCGACACGCCGGACGGATTCCAGCCGGTCGGATCGAAGGTCGGCGAGAACGTGTTCAATGCGCCAGAGTCCATCGGCGCGGGCCTCGACCTTCAAGCCGATTTCGGCGCAAGACTTGACGAATTGTTCCTCGACGTAGCGCGGCATGAGGCGCGATTCCTCGGCCTCGACATTGGCGCGCTGGAAGCCGGAAAAATCCACGTTGGCGCGGGCGAGCGCAATGCCGGTGGCCTGCTCGTATTGGGTGAGTTTCGCCGGGTCAACCTGCTCAATCTTGTCGAGGTATTCCTCAAGGCGGCGCGGGTCGTGCGCCGCTTCGCGCAGCATTTCCGGCAAATTGACATCGTTGAGCGAAAGCACTTCGCCGATGACATCGAAAACGCGGTCGGCCAAAACCGCGCGCATTTGCTCCAGCTTTTCCAGCAGGCGCGTGAGGATGCGGCCCTCAACAATGTCCTGCCCTTCCTCCGATTGCGCCGCGACAAAATTGAAGGCGTGACAGTCGCGATCCTGCCCGATGCGGTGGATGCGGCCAAGCCGCTGTTCCAAGCGCGTGGGATTCCACGGCAAATCGTAGTTGATCATCAACCGGCAGAATTGAAGGTTGATGCCTTCGCCCGCCGCTTCGGTGGCAACGCAAATTTGTTTCGCGGTGCGAAAATCCTCCTGGGCGCGCTTGCGCTCGTGCGGATTCATGCCGCCATGAATTTCGGTCACGGTGTAGCCCCATTTTTCCAAATGGAGGTGCAAGTGTTTCAACGTGTCGCGGTGTTCGGTGAAAATGAGCAGCTTGCCGCGTCCGTCGGTCAATTCCTTGAACTCGGCCCGCGCCAGACAAAGTTGAAGCGCGGCCAACTTGGAATCGTTTGCCAGATCGCGCACGCGGCGGGCGCGGGAAAGCAATTCCTGCAACGCGGCGATTTCCGAACGAAGCTGATCCAGTTCAAGCGCAGCGGTGAACTCGTCGGTCAGGTGGTCGCGCTCGGATTCGTCGAGGTCGTCCTCGTCCTGCTCGGCGTCGGTCAGGTGGCCTTGCAATTGGGCCATGCGCCGGGCGCGCTGCGCGGGCGGCAAATCTTCCAACTCGGTCAGGATGGCCTGCTGTTTTTCGAGCCGCCGCCGGATGGATTCAAAAATTGCCAGCGTGGAACTGGCAAGCCGGCGTTGCAAAACGGTGCGGATGAGCGCGACGCT
>Ga0302320_10013185_pt1 | contig 17302 bp, 16 predicted proteins | sample Bog_T0_3_FD_202130 | JGI IMG/M metagenome (GOLD analysis project Ga0302320, IMG submission 202130) | Peat permafrost microbial communities from Stordalen Mire near Abisko, Sweden - Bog_T0_3 | ecosystem: Environmental > Terrestrial > Soil > Wetlands > Peat | place: Sweden: Abisko, Stordalen Mire...
TCTCAGGCAGCGTCCGTTCGGCCACCGACACCAACAAGCCGCGTCCCAGGGCGTTGCGTCCTCTCTGGCTCGCTCCAGCCGACTGCCCGGCCGGCATACCGGGCGTCGCACGCATTGGGGCAGCGACGCTGCGACCTGGGGGCGCCGCGCGTCGGGGCCGTTTGCGAGGGCGAGGGGGTGAGGAGCGCGACCTTGGGCAAGGCCGGTACGAGTGGAGTCGACGAGAACCGGGCGACGGTCGCTGAGAAGGGTCACCGCATCTCGTTCCTCCACTAAGTCGATGGTAAACCGCCAGGGTGAACTGACGACGAACGTCAAGTAACCGGGACGCCGCGCGAAGATGAAAATCTCCTGCGAAAACACAATTGGCGAGAAACTGCCGGTGGCGGGGGGAGGACAGGGGTACGGTGCTTCAATGGCGCAGCGAATGGTTCCTGACGATGGCACCGTGCATGAACCGGCGCAAAGTCGCGTTGATGCCACATTGACCGTGCCTGCTGGCCTCTCGCCTGTCGAGAGCGCCTTCGAGGTTCACCCTGCCGGGCGAGCGGCAAGCGAAGACTCGATTGAACTCGAGCTGATCGACCGGCACGTAATCCAGCTCTTCGCCCTCGTAGAGAACGCCGTCGCCGGCGCGACCCATGCCCTTGTTAGCGCGGACCGCGAGGCCGCCCGCAACCTTGTCGCCGCCGACGCGGACATCGACGACCTCTATCAAGCCGTCGAGTCGTCGGTGCAGGGCCGCTTGCTCAACCGGCCCTCCGACCCGGCGGAGACCCAGTACCTGCTGGCGGTGCTCGGCATGCTCCCCGAGCTCGAACGAAGCGGAGACCTCGCAGAACACGTCGCCCGGCGAGCGACGCGCAATCTCCCGACCGAGATGCCGGCCCGACTGCGGGGCTACGTCCAGCGCATGGGCGAGGTCGCCTGCGCCATGTGGCACATCGCCGGGGACGCCTACGGTGGCGATTCGCCCGGGGCAACAGAGCACCTCGAGTCGCTCGACGACGAGATGGACGACCTGCACGTGACATTCATCGCAGAACTGGTCGCAGCAGGGATTCCCGTCGAGGTGGCGATCGAGCTGGCGCTGGTCGGGCGCTTTTACGAGCGCCTCGGCGACCACGCCGTCAACCTCGCGCGTCGAGTGCCGAGCCGCTTGCGGTCCGTTCCGTAAGCTGCACCGCCTCGGCTAGCGCGGCCGATGGCGGCCCGCTTGGACAGCACCGGATCGTCGAAAAACGGCCGTAGCGCGAGCCGCGCCGGGGGGAAGCTCCCGTAGACGAGAACGGCCTCGCCGGGAGGGAGCTGGCGTAACCAACCGGGCGGGGCGAGGGCCTTGGTCGTCACAGCCTCGGTACGAGTACGGCGCCCGTCGTCGCCGACTGTGAACGAGCTCTCGGCACGCTCCTCGTCGCCGAGGAGCCCGCTCACATGCTGCAAGGTGACCGGGTCTGCAACTCCCGAGCAGACAATCTTGGCGCGGTGGTTGTTGACCACCGTCGCCCAACGCCCGCCGTAGCGGGCCTCCACCTGCGCCAGGTCCTGCCAGACGGTGACGAGCTGCACCCCATGACCTGCCGCCGTCGCGACCACACGGTCGAGGTCGGCCAGCGGTGCCACGCTCGCCGCCTCGTCCAACACGACGAGCAGCGGCGGGTCGAGGGGCCGGCCCGTCGCGGCCGCCCGTTCGAAAGCGGCGTCAAGCACCTCACGCACGATGGCCGTGAACACTGGCGCCAGTCGCTCCTGGTCGCGCGCTGGCGCGCAGCAGTAGAGCGATCCGCTGGAGCCAGAAACCAGGGCCACCGGGTCTATCTCGCAGTGCTGTGCCGATGCAGCCACGGCCGGGTCGGCAAAAGCCGCCACGACCGTCTCGGCTGTGGCGTAGACAGACGCACGCTGGCGCTCTTCCCGGCCCATCATGGCCCGAGCCGCCCGCAGCGCCTCGGGCACCGCCGCCAGCTCGAGGGCAAGGAGGACCTGCGTCGTCTCCTCCTCATCCAGCCAGCGGACCACCTCACCCATCGAGGCACCGGCAGTGGCAGCCGCGAAAAGGAGAGGGGCGAGCAGCTTCTCGGCGTTCGCGTACCAAAATCCTGCGTCGTCCATGCCTCCATCTGAAGCCCTTGCCACCGAGCAGAGGGCAGAAGCCATGCGCCGCGCGCCAGGCCACGTGGCGGCCCTAGAGAGAGGTGACCAACCCGACGAGCGAGACCCTCCGACAAGGCCGACGGCACCTGTCGGGTCGTAGTACTGCACCTCACCGAGCGAGCGCCGCCACTCCACCGTCTCGACTAACAGGTCGGCCTTGACGCTCGTCGCGAGGAGCGGGCCCGACCATTCGAGGATGGCCGGGATGGCAAGTCCCGTCGTCTTGCCTGACTGAGTCGGCCCCACAACCATCACCGAGTGACGAGGCTCGGCTGCAAGGCGTCGCCCGGCATGGACACCTAGGACGATGCGGTCGCCGGTCGCAGCGCGAACCCGCAGGGCGCGCAGGTCGCTCGGCTGCGCCCATCCTCGCGCCATCGGAGTGCCACGGTGCTTTGTTTGGCGCCCGGGACGGCCCGATTGAAGCCCCCACCTACGAAAAGGCAGGGCGGTGACACCTCGAACCGAGTGCGAATGTTCGCGCGGGCCAAGGGATCTATCAGCGCCAAGGCGCGCCCTTAGCGCCCTCGTGGCCGCCACGGCGGCGAGCAAACCGGACAGCCCGACGAAAGCGAACCACGCGTCGGTGATGACAGGAGCTGGCATGGCCCGGCGCATAGCGAGGGGCCATGCCAAGTAAGGAGCGCCCGGGTGAACGAGCAGGCGAGCAAGTAGGAGCGGCGCTTGTGCTGCGGGAACCTCTCGCCATCGACCGGTCGCGAGCAATTCCAAAAGACCGCCGGCGAGCCAGACGAGCGACGCTGCGCAGAGGTAGACCCCGACGGCCGCTATCACCAGCAGGTCGCGATCACGTCCGGACGCCGAAGGATGCACCGGCTTTGCCGGCCGGCGGGAGGCTCCTCGGCCGCGCTGGGGTTGTCCCGGCGGACTCACTCGAGCCGCCCCTTCGCCATAGGTGTTAGGAGGGCTGTCACGCCCGCTCCTGGCGGAGCCTGGCGTCGGTGTCTACGAGGGCGATCTCGTCAGGGCCGAGGATGTGTTCGACAAGGAAACGGCGCCTGCCCACCACCCAGAGGGCGACGCCTCGGCGAAGCCGGGGGAGCAGCTCCAGCTCCTCGCGGCTGCATCCGAGGAGATCGGCCAGCGCCGGGATCTCCGATGCAGGCTGGGCGTAGCAAACAACTGTCTCAGAGTCGGCGAGCAGTCCCTCGGCAAGCCTGTTCTGTTCGCTCCCCGCCGCGCCGCTTGCCCCGAGATCAGAGGCCCTGTGGCAAACGGCGATGTTGGCGAGGCCGTTCGCCCGCGCGAGCTTCCAGGACGACCGGAGATAGCGGGCCACAGCGAGCTCGGTGAGCACGGCCCAGGCCTCGTCCACCACGAGGATCGTCTGAGCGTCGCTACGTGCCGTCATTGCTTGCAACCAGGCTGAAGCGCAGACCATGAGGGCACCGAGGGCTTCGGAGTGGTAGACGGCGGACAAGTCGACGATGAGCACACCCGAACCGGGGTCAATGCCCGGGGTCGTTGGACCGTCGAACATTCCCATTAGGTCTCCTTCCACCAGCCGCCGCAGCTCGAGACCGAGGTCACGGCCGTCTTGTTCCAGCGCGGCCTTTGTCGTACCGACGGCTCTGGCCGATTCCGCCAGAGGGCGCAGCAGAGCGCGGACGACGTCGGGGAGTGTCGGAGGGTCGCCGCCCCGCTCGGCCTGGGCCCGGGTGGCTGCCCCAAGGGCGAGCTCGAGGGCGGTGTGCTCACGGGGCGAGAGCAGGCGTCGCAGGCAGGCCGCCGCCAAGGTCCCGAGCAGGACAAGGCGATGCCGGTCGGCGCCTGGACCGGGGGTCACGGGACCATCCAGCGGGTTGACGCGCACGGAACCACCCGGAGCCAGACTTATCGGGTTCGAACCGAGTGCCCGGGCGAGCGCGCCGTACTCCCCTTTTGGGTCGAGCACGGCTATCTGGCGTCCGAAGGCGGCCTGGCGCAACAGGTAAGTCTTCACAAGAGCGCTCTTGCCGCGCCCGATCTGACCTAGCACGGTGACGTTTGGATTGGTGACCAACCCCGTTGCGTACAGCTCGAACGGGTCATGAGCAAAAGGGCCACCGACCAGGTCCTGGCCCACAAGCACCCTCGACACCTGGAGCCGCGCAGAGGCGGCAAAGGGGTAGGCGACTCCGAGCTGGGCCGTGGTCGACTCGTGCGCGGTCAACTTCATGCGCAACCCCGCCCGATCGGCAGGATGCAGCCATAGCCATCCTGTTGCTCGCCGTACATACGGTGAAGTTCGAGCTGGGCCTGGGCGGCGATCTGCTCGAGGCGCCCACAAGCTGACGAGAGCGCGGCCTCGTCGTCGGCGCTGACTGCCAGATAGCCGGTGAAACAGAACGCGCCGTGACCCTCTGCGAGCTCGGTCTCCCTGCGGTTGGACGCCTCGTGCTCGTTGCGCGCCCTAGCTGTGACGGCAAAGCCGTGGCGGAGTCGCAGCTCCGCGTCGGCCGCGCCCGAAGTCCGGTCGTGTTCGGCCCGTCGGACTGCCCGTAGCGGCGCCACGGGCGACAGCGTCACTGCGATCGTGCGGCGGAGGCCGCCTTCTAACATGAGCGGCAGCAAGAAACCGGTCCCGACTCCCGTACGCGGCCATTCGGCAACCCAGTAGATGGCATGCCAGGTCCCGTCCGTGCGGACGCTCGCCCAGCCTTCATCGATCCCGAGCGGGAAGGGCCGCGAGTCGGCGATCTGGTCGGGTGCTGCAGGTACCGCCCAGGTACTGCGGATTGCGGCCGCCAGCTCCGCCGGCGACAAGATCGTCTCCACCTCAAGACCCGCGGCCAGACAACGCCGCTCGAGTGCCTCCACCTCCGTTGCGATCCGCCGCGCCGCATCTGCACCGCGCCGCCGTCCCGGTGCCGCCTCGGAGCGGACCGACAAGGCAACCAGCACCTCGTGTCTCCACAACAAGGGCCCGGCCAACTCGAGCAATGACTTGTAGCTGCGGCTCGCGATCCCCCTTTGGCTGAGCTCGCCGGGGCGACAACCATCCTCGAAACCTCCGGGCAGGCAGCGTGCCACCCATTGCAAGCGGTGCAAGGCCCCTCCTTCGCGTGCGGAGGTGGCGAGAACCCCTGACCAAGCCGCGATGCGTCGGGACCGCTCCACCTCGTCTCCGAGCGCGAAACCGGAGGTTCCGACCCTCATCACCGCCGTCCAGGTCCGGGCGCGGTTGTCGACCACAATTCCGATTTGCCTATCCCCGCTAGACCTGGGGACCTCGGCTAGCTCGAGAGCCTCCAGCGCCCTTTTATTAGCGAGCCTGAGACCGAAACGACGCGCCAGGTGCCTAGCCACGACCGGCGTCCACTGCTCGAGACTGCGACCTGCCAGCGGCCAGGTGGCAAAGGCGACGGCGACGGCCACAACGGCGAAGGCGAGGAACGCCCCGGCACCGGCACCGACTGAGCGCAGCAGGAGGACAGCCATGACCAGACCCGCGGCGACAATGACTATCTGGCCACCGCGCCAGCCCGCCACGAGGCCGCGGCGACTGCGCGGCCCAAGGCGGTATCGCGGGGCGACCTCAGCCATGCCCCTGGTCCTTTCTTCCGTTGACCGCCTCCGGGCGGACAACCTGGGCGTTCTCGGGACCAACGCCACCGGCGGGAGGCGGCGAGGACGAGGCGACGTTGGTCACTGGCGCTGCACCTAGCGGCATCCCGGCCACATTTTGGGGAACGGGCCGATCGGCAGATCCATGCTGGGCGATCAACGATGCAGGTCCCTCGGCGGTCTCCACGGAGGGCTTCGACGCCTCAGCTAGCTGAGAGCCAGCAGAAGTAGGAACCGGGGCCACCGAAGTGGAACCGGTTGCCATGGAGATTCCCCCCGAGACCGGCCGGGAGTCCGTCCAAGGTCCGGATCCCTCCTCGTTCGAGCCCTTCTCACCCGAGCCGGCAAGTGACCGAACCCCGCGCGCCATCACCCCGCCCAGCCCGGCCAGGGCGGCGACACCGCCGCCTTCTAGGCCGAGGGCCTGCGTGCCGACGTTTTCGGCTGCCCGGAGCGACCGCCGCCCAAGTCCCTCCAGGTGGGCGACCGCGCCCGCCTCGACGACCGGGACGAGCTTCAAGAGGGCGAACGGGGCAAAGGCCGCCATGGCGAGCAAGGCGACGCCCTGAACCACGGCGGCAACACCACTCGAGTCAACGAGCAGCCCTGCCGCGAGAGCGAGCACCGCCGCGATCACAAGCTTGGAGAGCACGAGCGCGGCAAGCGTCTCGCCGAGTCGGCGCGCCCAGTGGGCCGTGGCGGGCCAGGCAAGCCCCACAAGCGCGAGAGGTAGGAACAATGACGCAGCCGAGATGGCGGCCGACCGAACGGCGAGCTCGAGCCAGAGCAGAAAAGCGATGACCCCGGCGCTCAACACGAGGAGGAACTCCGCAAATGCTGCCAGGCCAAGCGCGCTCGGCGAGCTCAGACCTGTGACCAGGCCGGTCAAGAGCTGACGGGCAGGGTCCCCGTCCGCTCCGAGCAAGAGAGAACTCGCCTGGTCCGTCGCCGTCAGGCCGAGGGCGACGATCTGCACGCTGACCCCCGTGAACAGCAAAGCCAGCGGCAGTCGCACGCATACGCTGCGAAGAAGCGTGCCCGGCTCCTGGCGGACGATCGCCTGAATCGCGCCTACGGCCACGAGAGGAAGCGCAACAGCCGCACTGAGCATTGCCATGAGGCCGAACTCCGAGCCGAAGGCATTGGAGCTGAGCAAGGGTTCGGTGCTCGACGAAAGGACGCTTGCCAGTACTCCGACAAGCGAGGCCGCACCGTCTGAGACCCAGCTCAAAAGAGAGTGGAAGAAGCCACTCACGAGGGCCTTGGTTATCGCGTCGGCGAGCGCCGTCGGGCTGAGATCAGAGAAGATGCTCGTCGCAACATGGGGCACGACTCGCCCCGCGAGTCTTGCCCCTCCGAGGGCCGCGCCGAGACCGCCTCTGGCGAGTCCTCCGGCCCGGACTGCCGGCGTCACGACGATGGCCCTGGCATGGCCGAGAAGTGCCCCAGGGCCGGCAATCTCAGTGGATCGCATTGCCGGTCTGGAACAAGAAGTTCACGATCGTCGGTGCGGCCCCGATAAGGAGAGCCGCGATGCCGGACGCCAGCACGGCCTTACGGCCGGCATTGGCGTACTGGTAGTTATTGGAATGGCTCCCGAGAGCCCAGGCGGCGGCGCCGATGACGAGGCCGACGAGGGCGGCTACAAGGGCCCACCAACCGAGGCCATCGGTAAGTGTCTGGATCGTGGACTGGCCTGGTAGCGCAGATGCGCTCGGGTTCATCGAGACGATATCGGCAACAAGCAAGGCAAGAGGGGAAGCGGACATTCTGCACACACCTTTCCGGAGAACGGACTTGTCGTGGCCGAGGCTTCGGCGAGTCGTAAGGCGGTGCCCTACAAAGCAGTTCTCGCAGGCTGACCGGACCCGTTACCACCTCACCTACCGGAAGAGAGGTCAAAGAGAACAAATCGGGCCGCCGAACCGGCCGGCGCCAGCCATGCAATGCTTGTAGCAGTGGCCACGGTATTTCGGCTGACGGTCCTCGACCTAGTCATCTCGATAGTCGTCGTGCTCGCGCTCATGGGGGCGACGGGCTTTATCACAGACCGCCACAAGAGCCACGGCCTGCGACAGCGCCTGCAGGCCCTCGGCGCGCGACTGGGCGCGGACGCCCCGCCAGGGGATCCAAACGACATAGAAGACGTGCTCGTGCATGTGGAACGGGCTACCGACCGTGCGGCCGAGGCGGTGACCGAAGCGAGCTCGGAAGCCATCCGGCTGCGACGTGCCCTCGACACCTTGCCTCAGGCCGTTCTCGTCACCGACGAGCGAGGCGACACCGTGTTCCGCAACTCCAAGGCCGTGGCGCTCATCGGGAGCCGCCACGGGGACGCCATCGCGGCCCAGGCAGTCGAGGAGCTTCTCGCCGCGACTGCCCCTGGCGCGAGCGAGGAAAGGGTGCTCGAGCTCTACGGGCCGCCGCGGCGGACACTGGTCGTGCGCACCGAAAGCATTGACAATGGCCAGCGCGCCCTTGGGGTGATCGCCGTCATCGACGATGTCTCGGAGCGTCGCCGCCTCGAGGACGTGCGGCGCGACTTCGTGGCAAACGTCAGCCACGAGCTGAAGACCCCGATGGGCGCCGTGGGGCTGCTGGCCGAGACCCTGCTCTCCGAAAACGAGCCTCAGGTTGCCCAGCGACTCGCCCACCGGATCTACAACGAGGCCTTCCGCATCAGCCGCGTCATCGATGACCTTCTCGACCTTTCGAGGATTGAGAACGAGGAGTCGCCTCCCCGCGAGCCGGTTCTCATAAATCTCGTGATGGCCGAAGCCGCCGAAGGGGTCCGCGAGGCGGCAAACCAGCTGCAGATAAAGGTCTTTCTCGAGGAGCCGAGCCCGCCTCTGGTCGTTCTCGGAGACCGTCGTCAGCTGACCTCGGCCGTCTACAACTTGCTGGAGAACGCCGTGAAGTTCTCGCCCGAAGGCGGAGACGTCCGCTGCGTGGGACGGGCCGATGGCGAGGACGTCCTTGTGATCGTCGAAGACCACGGCGTGGGGATCCCGTCGCGCGATCTCGAGAGGATTTTCGAACGTTTCTATCGAGTTGACGCGGGTCGGAGCCGCTCATCGGGCGGGACGGGCCTTGGACTGGCTATCGTGCGTCATGTTGCGGCGAACCACCAAGGAAGTGTGCAGGTCGAATCTCGTGAAGGGGAGGGTTCGACGTTCACTTTGAGACTGCCCCACCAACCGAGGACGGACGTGTGACAACCCAACAGCCGCCCCGCACCGCGAGTCTCGCCACAGAACCTCAGCCCCAAACCCCACCATGGTCGCCAAGCGAGGTGGTGCCCCGCGGCACGCAGCCTCCCCCTTATGTCCCCGCCAAGCGGTCCGACGGCTCGAGCCAGGGCGCAGATGACAACAGGGGCTCGCCGCCTGCACGAATCCTCGTCGTCGAGGACGAAGAGTCTTTCGTGGACGCCCTGACAGTAAACCTCGAAAGAGAAGGATTTTTGGTCACCGCGGCTCGCGATGGGGTCGAAGCGCTCGAGCGCTTCGCCATCGACCAACCAGATCTAGTCCTGCTCGACGTCATGCTCCCCCGATTGTCCGGTATCGACGTCTGCCGGGCGATCCGTGCCAACTCGAACGTGCCCATCATCATGGTGACGGCGAAGTCGACCGAGCTGGACACCGTCGTCGGCCTCGAGGTCGGAGCGGACGACTACGTTGCCAAGCCCTACCGCGTCCACGAGCTCGTCTCGCGCATGCGCGCTGTGCTGCGTCGGGCCCCGAGCTCGCACGGTGCCGGCGACCTCGGACCGGGTACATCGCGGGCGGACATCGGGACGGCTTCGCATGCCGCTGCCGGCGGGGCATCGCTCGACCGCACCGAACAGGTTTCAGGACCGGAGCTTGCCGCCCGTGACGGCGTGGCAAGCGACGCGCTTTCCGATGACCCAAGCCGCCCCGATGAGATCCTCCGGGTCGGCAACGTGGTCTTGGACCTCGGGCGGCACGAGTGCATCGTGCGCGACAAAGAGGTCAAGCTCCCCTTGAAGGAGTTCGAACTGCTCGAGATGCTCCTGTCCAACCCCGGTCGGGTCGTCACCCGCGATACCTTGATCGACCGCGTCTGGGGGATGGACTATGTGGGCGACACGAAGACCCTTGATGTGCACGTCAAGCGGCTGCGCTCGCGTATAGAGCAGGACCCGTCAAAGCCGGTACTGATAACGACTATCCGCGGCCTTGGCTACCGCTTCGAGTCACCACGACGCTGACCGCCCGGCGGACCATGCGGGCGCGCCCGGCTCGCCCGGCGCGCCCGCTTTTTCTCGCTAGCGAGTGACTCACCATCGCTAGCCTCTCGGCCGTGCACGCGGTAGAGGTCGAAGACCTAGTCGTCCGATACGGCAGCCTGACGGCGGTCGGAGGGGTCAGCCTTAAGGCCGACGCCGGCGAGGTGGTCGCCATCCTCGGCCCGAACGGCGCGGGCAAGACGACTACGGTCGAGACTCTCGAAGGGTTCCGCCGCCCCGATGCCGGTCTCGTGCGGGTCCTCGGCCTCGACCCATGGTCCGACCACAAAAAGCTCACCAACCTCGTCGGCGTCCTCTTGCAACGCGGTGGCGTCTACCCCGTCATGAGCGCGGCGCGCGCCGTCCACCTCTTTGCGGCCTATTACGACGACCCACGCGACCCCGACGAGCTCTTAGATCTCCTGGGCCTGCGAGCGGTCTGCCATACGGCCTACAAAAGACTCTCGGGCGGCGAGCAACAGCGACTCGCATTGGCGCTCGCCCTCGTCGGCAGACCAAGGGTCGTGTTCCTCGACGAGCCGACGGCCGGGGTCGATCCAGGCGGGCGAACAACGGTCCGGGACGTAATAGCGACGCTACGCGCCGACGGCGTGTGCGTAGTCATCACCAGCCACGAGCTCGACGAAGTACAGCGTCTCGCTGACCGGATCGTCATCGTCGATCATGGCAAGGTCATCGCCGCGGGCCGCCAAGGCGAGATCCAAGGCGAGTCCGAAGAGCTACGTTTTGCCGCCCAGCCGGGCCTAGCTCTAGAAGAGCTCTCCATCCGCCTCGGCGCCGCCGTCACCGAGGCGACACCGGGCGAGTATCTGGTCTCTGCTCCCCCTACGCCATCGCTAGTAGCCGCTCTCGCCACCTGGCTGGCGGAGAGAGACATCCCGCTGGGCGACCTGCGGGCGGGCCGCCAACGCCTGGAAGACGTTTTCCTACGCCTGATCGCGACCACCGGTGAAGCCGCCGGGTCGGTCGGCGAAGCGTCGCCAACTGGCCGCCGCAATAGAAAGGGCCGGGAGCACCGATGAGGCTGAAGGCACTGAAGGCACAGGTCGCAGCGGAGACGCGGATGACGCTGGAGCGTGGCGAGACCTTGCTCGTCACCCTCGGGATCCCGGTCGTCCTTTTGGTCTTTTTCACCCTGGTCCCGGTACTTCCCACAGGCACGCGCCACCGCGTCGATTTCCTCGCTCCCGGTGTGATCGCCCTTGCCGTCATGTCGACGGCCATGGTCAGCCTCGGCATCGCGACGGCTTTTGAGCGCAGCTACGGAGTGCTTCGCCGACTCGGGGCCACCCCCCTCGGCCGGCCGGTGCTGCTCGCCGCGAAGATCGCCTCGGTGCTCGTGGTCGAGGTCATTCAAGTCGTCGTCCTCGTCGCCGTCGCGCTAGCACTCGGATGGCGGCCACACCCAGCCGCTGGCCTCGCCGTGTTGGTCGTGCTTCTAGCTACGGTCGCCTTCGCCGGGATCGGTCTAGCCATGGCCGGGGCCTTAAGGGCCGAGGTGACCCTCGCCGTCGCCAACGGCGTGTACGTGATCCTGCTCCTGATCGGTGGCGTGCTGTTCCCGCTTCACGAGTTAGGGGCATTGGCATCTGTCGCAAGGCTCCTGCCGACCGCCGCCCTCTCTGACGCCCTGCACATGACCCTCGGCTCCGGGGCGGGTGCTCCTTTGGAGGCATGGGTGACACTGGCCATCTGGGCGGTCGGGGCGCCGGCGGTGGCGGCGACCACCTTCAAGTGGGATTGAAAGGCTGCGCGGGCAGGACGCGTCAGTGGTAGCGGACGATGACGTCGACCGCCATCGCACCGAAGATCACCGTGATATAGGTGATTGAGTACCCGAACAGGCGCATGGCGCTCTTAGGCGTTCCCCCCTCCCGGCGAAGGCGCAGAGCGTCTGCCAAATAGAGGGCGCCGGCGATGACGGCGGCTGTCCAGTAGATCCATCCCGAGTGGTCGACTATGCCGAACACGAACGAAGTGACCACGAGGGCCAGTGAGTACAAGATGATCTGGCGGGCGACCTTCTCGAAAGGCACCACGACCGGCAACATCGGGACGTTTGCAGCCTTGTAGTCGTCGCGGTAACGCACCGCGAGGGCCCAGAAGTGAGACGGCGTCCAGATGACGATCATGGCGAAAAGCACCAATGCGGGCCATGCCAAATGGTCGGTGACCGCAGTCCAGCCAACAAGCACGGGGACTGCTCCCGCGGCACCGCCGATGACGATGTTCTGAGTCGAACGGCGCTTCAGGCCAATCGAGTACACGAAGACGTAAAAGAGCGCCGCCGAAAGGGCGAGCAGAGCCGAGTAGAGGTTGACCGCCCGCCACAGCAAGGTGAAGGCGGCCACCTCCAGGGCTAGTGAGAAGAAAAGCGCGCTGCGCGCAGTGACCGCACCGGTGACAAGCGGCCGATGCCGAGTACGGTGCATGACGGCATCGATATCGCGGTCGATGAACATGTTGGCTGCGTTGGCCCCGCCCGCCGAGAGGGTGCCCCCGACGAGCGTGGCGACGATCAGCCACCACCTCGGGACGCCCTTGTCGGCCACCACCATCGCCGGCAGCGTCGTGATCAACAACAGCTCGATGATCCGGGGCTTGGTTAGCGCCACATAGGCCTTGAGCTTGAAGCTGACCGATCGGCGCGGCATCAGGACCGTCGTCAGCTGCGCCACGCCGCGAGTATAAGAAGCCTCGCCGCGAAAGTCGGCGGCAGGCTGGCTGCCCGGCAGTACAGAATGGAGGCTTGACCCGGGCCCGCAGACGACGCAAAGGGAGGGCAACTGCCCCACTTCTCACCATCCACTGTTCGCAAGGTGGCCTTGGCTTGTGTGATCTGCTTCGCTCTGCTCGTCTTGAGCGGCGGTGCGGTGCGGTTAACCGGCTCCGGCCTCGGCTGCCCGGATTGGCCCTCGTGCTATCAGCACCACCTGACGGCGGTGGACTCGTTCCATCCGATCGTCGAGTTCGCCAACCGTCTCGTGAGCGTCGCCGTGACGGTGCTGTCGGCGATGGCCCTAGTCGTAACGGCACGACGAGCTCCGCCACGCCGGGACCTCACGCTCCTTGGCGCCGGGCTTGTCGGCGGCATCGTGGCCCAAATTGTGCTGGGCGGTCTCGTCGTCCTCTTCAAGCTCAACCCGTACCTGGTGGCCCTCCACTTCTCGTTGACCATCGTCATCCTGGCGGACGCGGTCATGCTCTACCACCTGTCCGCCAGCCCACCGACCTTTGCGATCCCGCTCGTCGGGCGCGACCTCGTGCGCCTGGCCCGGCTACAGCTGCGCACTCTCGGAGTCCTCACCATCGTTGGCACGATGGTGACCGGAGCGGGGCCGCACGCGGGAGGAGTCGGAGCGAAGCGGGTGCCTATCGCCTTCCGGGACATCGCCGAGGTGCACTCCACCCTTGCTCTCTTCCTCATCGGCGTGACGCTCGCGTCGCAGTTCGCCTTCCACCATGCCAAGGCTCCAGAGACCGTGCTGCGGCGTGGCCGGCTGTTCCTCGAGATCATGGTCGTCCAAGGCGCCCTCGGCTATCTGCAGTACTTCCTCCACGACGCCGCTTTGGTGGTGGAATTCCACCTGACGGGGGCAACATTGCTCTGGATCTGCGGCCTCGCCTTCTATCTGTCTTTGCACGAGCATCCCGGCATCGGGGGCCAAGCGACATCCACCGAGGCAAGCGGTGCAGTCGCCGGCGGGACTTGAGGCCGATGTGAGCGGCATGCCAGCGGGCTCGATCGCCCCAAGTGAGGTGCAGCAGCCCGAGACCCACGAAGTTGCCCTCCCCGAGCTGCCATGGCTCGTGATCGTGTGGAACGATCCGATCAACCTCATGAGCTATGTGACCTATGTCTTCCAGAAACTCTTCGGGTACTCGCGCCCCAAGGCTCACAAGCTCATGCTCGACGTCCACTACAAGGGTCGGGCCGTCGTCTCGAGCGGGCCGAAAGAAAGGGCCGAGCTCGATGTCGCCCGGCTCCACCAGCACGGGCTCTGGGCGACGATGGAGCACGGCGGATGATCTTCCGACGCCGCATCCGCCTGTCGCGCGCCGGAGGCTACGAGATCCGGCTGGCGCCCGAAGAACGCGATCTTCTCGCAGCTCTCCCACTACAGCTCGTCTCTCTATTGGACGAGGTTGGAGACAAGACCCACGACGAACTGCCCGACGCCCTGCGGCGCCTGCTCCCCACCGCCTACGCGACTGATCCAGAGGCGGAGCGCGCCTTTGTGGCCATGACCCGCGAGGACCTCTTGGAACACCACCGCGACTCGCTCGAGACGATGTCGAGGACGGCCAAGGCGACTTGGCTCGACGAGGAACAGCTCGTGTCGTGGTTGGCCGCCCTCAACGACCTCCGCCTCTCCCTCGGCTCGATGCTGGGCGCCACTGAGGAAGAGGCCGAACCGCCGGGGGCTCAGTTGCATCCAGCCGAGTGGATCGCCTATCTCTACCTCGGCGGCTTGCAAAGCGAGCTCATCGACCTCCTCGAGGGGACCCTGCCCGACCCGATCCCGGGTGCCGACGACCTCGTCCCCGAGGACCTCTGGGGCGACCCACCGGGCGATCTGCGTTGGGACGGCACACCTCAACCGGAAGAGTTGTGAGCACGCCAGTGGCCCTTCCTCGTCTTTTCGCCATCATGGGCTCGGGTGAAACGGCACCGACGATGGTAAAAGTCCATCGTCAGCTGCTGGCAAGAGTGGGCCCACCTCCGGTGCCGGCCGTCTTATTGGACACCCCGTTCGGATTCCAGGAGAACGCTAGAGAGATCGCCGGACGAGCGGTGACTTACTTTCACGAGAGCCTGCAGGCTCCGATCGCCGTGACGGGCGTTGCCATGGTCCCAGGAGCTGGGGATGGCTCGGATGATGCCGCCCAGGTGGCCTTCGCCGAGGAGAGGCTCGTCTCTACGGTCAGAGATGCCCGTTACGTCTTTGCCGGACCGGGCAGTCCGAGCTACGCATTACGTAAGTGGCAGGGCACGGTGATCCCCAGCCTGTTAATTGAGAAGGTCCTCCACGGTGGCTGTGTTGTCTTCGCGAGCGCGGCGGCTCTAACCCTCGGCCTGGTCACTGTTCCCGTGTACGAGATCTACAAGTGCGGCCAAGACCCGCACTGGCTAGAAGGCCTCGACGTGGCCTCTGCTGTTGGGCTCCGGGCGGCGATCGTCCCCCATTACGACAACAACGAGGGTGGGACGCACGACACGCGGTTTTGCTACCTCGGTGAGCGCCGCCTTTCCATGATGGAAAAGGAGCTGCCCGACGGAGCCTTCGTGCTTGGGATCGACGAGCACACGGCCTTCGTCGTCGATGTCGACACCGGCACTGTTTCGGTAGAAGGGCGTGGCGTCCTAACCGTCCGTGCGGCTGGCCGTTCTCTCACCTTCCCGAGCAGAACGACCATATCTGTGGACCAGATTCTCGAGACTGCCGATTCGCTGGCCCACGGAGCTCCAAGCGCGAAGGCCGGCGAGAACATAGTTACGCCAGCGTCTTCGGTATCGACGCGAGAAGGCCCAGCGAGCACTTCTCCCCTTGTCGACATCGTGCGTGACAGGGAGGCCGATTTCGCCGCCGCCGTTGCGGCCCGGGACATGGCGCTTGTAGTAAGCACAGTCCTCGGTCTCGAGCGTGACGTCACCGAGTGGTCGACCGACATTCCCCCCGGAGACGAGCTCGATCGGGCACATGCCAGCCTGCGGTCGCTCATCGTCGAGCTGGGGCGCCTCTCCGAAGCAGGAACTCGCGACCCCCGCGAGGTTGTCGGCCCGTTCATCGAGGCCCTGTTGGCACTTCGCATGGCTGCGCGAAATAGCGGACGCTTCGATGAGGCCGACCTCGTGCGAGAGCGCCTTTTTGAAGCAGGAATCGAAGTGCGCGACACCCCCAGTGGAAGCGAATGGCTAATCGCAGATCGTGGCGATGCAGGGTCCGGGGCCGCTGGCTGATATTTTGCTTGTTCGGCCTCGTCGCTTGTGCCCTTTGGGCCGAGCCCCCATCGTCCAGCGGCCGAGGACATCGCCCTTTCAAGGCGGAAACACGGGTTCGAATCCCGTTGGGGGTGCTACCTAAACGAGCAGTTCAGACCTACTTTGTGTGGCCTGATCGCGTCGCTTCCGAGACCCGACTATCCCCGCCGCGCGCGGAACGCGCGCGATCGCGCGCGGAACGGTCGCTGGAAGTCGGTCGGAACGGGGTCACGCTGCCCGTCGCAAGCTCAGTGAGCGCGGCGGCGATTGCGCGGTCACGGTCTTCGGTCGCGTGTTGGTAGCGGAGCGCCACAGCCGGATTCGCGTGACCGCCACGGCGCATCAGCTCGGCGATCGAGGCACCGGAGGCAGCTGCCCACGTAAGCCCGGTGCGGCGAAGATCGTGGTAGTGAAGATCGGTCCGGCCGATCGCCTTGCGAGCTCGCTGCCACACGCGATTGAGCGTTGGCTTACGCCGAGCGCCTGCCCGCCAGCTGGTCCGCGATGTCTTGGGCAAGGCGAGGAACCGCCTCGAGAGCGGCTCCCCATACGTCATCTGACGCGGACGGTGGGCGGCGACGTTCCACCCGAAGCCGTTCGACAACCCACTGACGCATCAGCGTTCCGGTCGGAACACCGCGCGAGCGTGCGATGGCGGTGACTTCTTCCAAAACGTCTTCGGGCATTCGCAGCGCGAACGTCGACATCGGCTCGCCCTCGCGCATTCGCGTTGGCCGAACGATCTCACCACCAGCGGCAATGCGATCCGAAAGATCAGTCTCGGCGTACCAATCCCGTTCCTCGGCCATGACGTCTCGCTCAGCCATCGTTCTTCACCCTCTCCTCGAAAGCTCGCCGCTCCCGATCGCTCAGCGGGCGGGCGGGCGGTGACGACATACGCCAGCCCAGTCGAGGTCGGTGCGTCGGTGACCGCCAACAAGTACCGCCCGCCTTCCGTGCGTCCGTAGAACTCGCGCCGGCCGACTCGGTGCTCATCCGAAATGACGACAAGCAACGGTCCCGGGCCGAAGATGAGACTGGTGACTTCGGCAGCCGTGACGTCGTGCCGGGCGATGTGCGCTTGGTTGTGATCGTCCCAAAGGAGCTCGGTCACGTCCTCCACGTTAAGATCGTAGCGCGTCGTATGGCAATGCCGTACGACAATCGAACTGCACACCCGTCAGGCTCTCAATGCCCGTCGCGACCTCTCAGCGACCACCGCGTCACCGCCGCGCGCGATCCGCGCGCGATCGAGCGCGCGATACCGGTCAGTGTTGGCACACAGCGGTCAATACTTGAGGCCTCTGAACAGGGACTTTATGAAT
>Ga0302320_10013186_pt1 | contig 17302 bp, 14 predicted proteins | sample Bog_T0_3_FD_202130 | JGI IMG/M metagenome (GOLD analysis project Ga0302320, IMG submission 202130) | Peat permafrost microbial communities from Stordalen Mire near Abisko, Sweden - Bog_T0_3 | ecosystem: Environmental > Terrestrial > Soil > Wetlands > Peat | place: Sweden: Abisko, Stordalen Mire...
GCCAGGAACAGCTACGCGTGGATTCGCGGGTGGGCAAGCGGATCTTTCATCGTCCGTCGGAGTGGATCAGGGGTGCCGGTGGCGATGTACGGCCGTTCTTCAAGGGCTCGGCTGGCGCGCTGCAACCGATCCGCGCCATGCGCTTGGTCAAGACATAGCCGTTGTCGACGTAGCACCGCGCGGACCGCCAGATCGCCTCCACGGCCGGGCGCCGTGCGCTCAGGACTTCTCTCGCTTGAGCGAGCTCTTGGCGAGGGTCTTGCCGAACTCGAATAGCAGGCCCGAGTTGCGGTGCGCGTCCTCGAGAACGTCGTCGAGAGCACCGACGAAGTAGTCGACTTCCTCCTGACCGGCGATCAAGGGAGGGAGCAGCTTCACGACGTTCATGTTGTCGGCCGCCACCTGAGTCAAGATCCTGTGCCGGTGGAACAGTGGTCCCACGATCAGCTGGGAAAAGAGCCCCTTCCGAGCGCTTTCCATCACCTTCCAGCGCGACTTGAGCCTCAGCGAGTTCGGCTCCCCAAACACCAAGCCGATAATGAGCCCCTTGCCGCGTACTTGGTGGAAGAGCTCGTACTTGTCGACGAGCGGCTCCAAACCTTTTACGAACGCCTCGCCAGTCACTCGAGCCCGATCGACGATGTCCTCGTCGTCCATGGTCTGCAGCGTCGCGAGCGCCGCCACCATGGCAAGCTGATTGCGGCCAAAGGTCGAAGAGTGCACGACCGCTCGCTCCATCCTGGAATAGACGCGATCGAAGACCTCCGCCGAGCACATCATCGCCCCGACGGGGATGTAGCCACCAGAAAGGGCCTTGGACACCGTGATGATGTCAGGCCGCAAGCCATAATGCTCGTGCGCCCAAAGCTTGCCGGTCCTGCCGAGACCGGTCTGAACCTCATCGATCACCAACAAGGTGCCGTGCTTTTGGCACAACTCGGCAGCAGCCGCCCAGTACTCGTCCGAGGCTAGGTTCACGCCCTTTCCCTGGATGACCTCGAGCACAAGGGCGGCGACGTCTTCGCGTCTGAGCTCTGCAGCAAGCGGCTCTATCTCTCCGAAGGGAACCTCATGGCAGCCGGGAAGAAGAGCACCAAAGCCTTCACGGAACTCCTTCCCGCCGTTCAACGACAACGCGCCGAGACTCAAGCCGTGGAAAGCATGATCGGCGTGGAGCACCCGGGGACGTTTTGTCGCATACCTCGAGAACTTGATGGCAGCCTCGATCGCCTCTGCGCCCGAATTCGAGAAGAAGCAGCGCTGGATGCCGTCGTGGGTCCTTGCGATCAAGGCTTCCGCGAGAAGACCTGGCAACAGGGCGGCGTCGAGCTGCACAAGGTTCGGCAGGTCCATGTCAAGGGCGTCGTGCAGAGCCTTCTTCACAACGGGATGGGCACGCCCGAGGGCAAAGACACCGAAGCCGGCAAGAAAGTCGAGGTATCGCTCGCCGTCCCGATCCCAGAGGTAGCAGCCCTCTCCTTTGATATAGAAACGGTCGAAGTCGAGCGTCTTCAACACCTTTACGAGCTGGGGATTGAGGTACTCGCTGTGGAGACGGAAATTCTCGCCTTGGCGGGATTCGATCAGCGAGCCGAGCTCGAAGGACATCTTGATTCTCCTCAGTGACTGCGGTTTCACAAAAGCGTAGTCCCAGGTCCCGAACCGATCACCCTTTTGCCAGCAACGCTACGAGAAAACTGCATAAGGCCCTCGGCTGGCTATTTAATCCCCAGCGTGGTGGGGATCCCTCGGTGGTGTCACACCCTCCAAGTAGCCTCCCGTTTAGTGCGAGAGGCTTTCCGGATACCTGACTTCTGTTTCGTCCATGCAGCGGACCTGCACCTGGACACGCCGTTCAAGGGACTCAGCTCAACGGCGCCTTTCGTGGCTGAAAGATTGCGAGAGGCCTCCTTGGCTGCCTTCGAGTCCCTCATCGATCTCTGCCTCGAGCGAGGAGCCGCTTTTCTCGTCATTGCCGGTGATGTCTACGACGGGCCAGAACGGGGCCTCAGAGCTCAACTGCGTTTTCGCGACGGCCTCGCTCGGCTCTCAGAGGCCGGAGTTGCGAGTTTTGTCGTGCACGGCAACCACGACCCGGCCGAGAGCGGGTGGTCAGCGCTGTCTGGCCCGTGGCCCGAGGAAGTCACCGTCTTCGGCCCAAGAACTGTGCAGGCAGTCACGGTGGAGAGAGATGGGGTGCCTCTCGCCAGCGTGCAGGGGATCAGCTTCGCTCGGCGGAGCGAACGCGAGAACCTCGCACTGCGTTTTGATCGCAACGCCGGACCCGGCCTGCAAGTCGGCGTCTTGCACTGCAACGTACAAGGTGCCGCCTCCGGCTATGACGACTACAGCCCGTGCACTCTCGAAGACCTGAAGGGCGTCGGGCTCGACTACTGGGCGCTCGGCCATATACACAGCGCGATGACCCTTTCCGGGCGCGAAGGCTCCGGCGAGCCGTGGGTGGTCTACCCCGGCAACTTGCAGGCGCGCAGCCCCAAGGCGAGCGAACGAGGACCTAAAGGCGCCGTCGTGGTGCAGGTGCGGGCGGGCCAAGTCGCGAGCGTGGAGCCGGTGAGCTGCGATGTCGTGCGCTTTGAGCTTGTCGAACTCGATGTGGCCGAGGTTGCCGATCTCGCCGATCTGCGCGCCCGTCTCGCGGCTTTATGCAAGCAGCGGCTCGCTTCAGCCGAGGGAAGGTCACTGGTTCTGCGAGGGCGTCTCGTGGGCCGGGGCGAAGTGGCGCCGGATCTGCGGCGGCCGGGCTCGATCGAGGGCCTTGTCCTGGCACTACGCGACGAGCTAGCCGAAGATGATCCTTTCGCCTGGTGGGACTCCATCGACGACAGGTCCAGGTCCACGGTCGACCTAGAGCTCGTCCGATCCGGGTCGGACTTCGCCGCTGATCTTGTGGCCATGGCCGACGAGCTGAAATCTTGCCTGTCAAGCGAGCCGGACGCCATCGAGGAACTGGCAGCGGAGCTTTCCGAGGGGCTCCCCGGACCGCTTCGAACCCACCGGGCGCTGGAAAGGCTTCTCGACACGCCTAGCGAGTCGGCAAGTGAACTGGTCGATCGAGCTCTTCTGCTTGCGCTCGGCGAGCTCGACGGCGACGGGCGCTGAGGGCCTCCTACATGCGTATCAGCGGCTTTCACGTCGACGGTTTCGGGGCTCTGGCCGACTTCGGGATTGAAGATCTCTCCTCCGGGCTCGTGATCTTCAACGGCCCGAACGAAGCCGGCAAGTCGACGATGCTCGACTTTCTCACAGCGATGCTCTTCGGCTTCCCGAGCCGCCGCGACAACCCCCATTACCGCCCTCCGGTCAAAGGCGGCCGCCACGGTGGCCAACTGTCCTTTAGCGAGGGTTCCGACGAGCCTTCTTCTCAAGGGATCTGGACGATCGAGAGGTACTCCACTCCTCGAAAGGATCTGAACGTCAGGGGTCCCGGCGGCCGCTCGGCCTCCGAGGAGGATCTGCGAAGAGCACTCGGGGGCGCCGACGAAACCCTCTTCCGCGCCGTGTTCGCAATTGACCTGACCGATCTCGGCAGCGCGGAGGCGATGACCAAAGACGAGGTGCGTGAGCTGCTCTTCTCCGCCAGCATCGTCGGTCAGCGCCGCTCGGCCGCCCGCGCCATGGCCAATCTGCAAAGGCAACGCCTCGAGCTCGCCCGCGCCCGCCAAGCAGATGCCCGCGCGAACAGCCTCATGGCCGAGCTCGAAGAGGTCCGCAAGGCCTTGGCCGAAGCTGAACGGGAGGCCCTCGGCTACCCGGCCGGGATCGCCGAGCTGGCGCGCCTCGAGGAGGCTGTCGCCGACGCCCGTGCCGAGTCAGACCGGATCGAGCACCGCGTCCGGGAACTGGACCTGCTGACGCGTCTTTGGGACGTCCTCGAGCGCAGCAGGACTGCGAGCCAGCGTCTTGACCTCTGGGAGGAGCCTGTCGCTTCCGCCACCTTCCTCGAAGAGCAGGCCTCCGAGCTCGAGTCGCTCCGGACGGCTTGTTCAGGGCATCTTGAGCGCGTTCGCCAGCTCGCTGACCTTTGCAACCAGCGGGCCGGGATCAGCCAGTCGATCGAAGCGGCGCTCGGATCGCTTGGCAGCGGTTGGGACGAAAACCGCGTGCGTACGAGCGCCGGGTGGATCGGGCTTAGCGACGAGGCACGATACTTCCGGTCCTCGCTCGCGAACCGGGAGGCAACTTGGCGGGCGGCGCTCGCCTTTGCCGGCGATGCCGAGGCGTCTTTGGACCTCGCCGGACCTGTGGAGCGGGACAACGACGCAGCCTCCGCTAGAGAGCCCGATGCCGAAGGCCAGGCGCGTTTGGTGGCCGAGCTGCGCCGGAACCTCGCCGAACAAAGGCTCCTTGTTGCCAAGAGGCTGGCGGCTTCGCGCGATCGTCCCCGTCGAGAAAGCGGGCTCGGCAAGACCGCCGCCCTCCCCATCGCCATCGTGGCCATCGCCATCGCCGGGCTCGGCATTGTCGCGGCTGTCGTGTCGCAGGCCCTCACCGTTCGCCTGCTTTGTGGCGCGCTGGCCGCCGCCGGATGCGCACTGTTCCTGCTTGCGCTCGTCCTAGGCCGGGCCAAGGTCGAATCTCCCCTCGAGGCGACCGAGATCGACCTGACGTGCGCCCGCACCACCACGCGAATCGGCGAGCTCGCCGCCACTTTGGGCCTGCCTGAGCAACCGAGTGACTCCGATCTCGAGACTCTCGCCGAGCAGATCGAGTCAGCTCGAGTCCGAGAGCGGTCGATCGAGGACCGCCGCCGCCGGAGCCTCGAGGCACTTGGGCGGCTCAAGACTGCCCACGAGTCATTGGAGCGGGCCCGAGAAGAGCTCGACGGAGAACAAGCTCGCTTCGGCGAGTGGAAGGCTACCCATGGGCTAGCGGCGACGTTGTCACCTGACGGAGTGATCGAGAGCCTCGCCACGTTGCAAACGGCCTGGAGCCACCTGGCAGCGCTTGATCGCGTCGAGGCAAGGATCAGCCAGCTGGGCAATGTCATCGGCGAATACGAGGTGCGGCTCGCCAAGCTGACACACCGGTTCCAGGATCTCGGCGGCCATCTCGAATCCGCGACGACGGACCCGGCAAGGATCCTCGAAGAGCTGAACGCCTTCCTCGTGGCGGTACTCGAGATGCGAGCGACGAAGTCCTCGCTGCTCGGCGTGATCGAAAACGCTGAAAGTGAGCTGGAACGCTCGCTCGGCTTCGGCCCAGACGCGCAGCGTCTGCGTGCCGAGCTCGAGTCCGGACAGGTGCTGGTCTGGACCGAGGGGCAAGAAGCCCTCGTCCGGGCTCGCATGGACTCCCGCCAGAGCCTGGAGCTCTTGGTGCGCAGCCACCAGGACGCCTCCAACAGACTGCGGGAAATAGCGAGCTCGGACGAGGTCGCGACTCTTGAACAAAAAAGGCTCACCCTCGAGCACGATCTCGAGGAGGTGCTCAAGTCCTGGACAGTGCTCGGTTGCGCCCGGCTGCTCCTCGAACGTACGTTGCGCCGACACGAGCAGGAGCGTCAACCAGCAGTGCTCGCCCGTGCGGCAGAGCGGTTCGCCAAGGTGACCGAAGGCCGCTACACATCCGTCCTGCCCTCTATAGGCGAGGAGGGCACGAGAGAGGCGATCAGGGTCGTCTCCTCGTCTGGAGCAGAACTCGACGCCAGCGCCTTGAGCCGTGGCAGCATCGAGCAGCTCTACTTGTGCCTGCGAATCGGCCTGGCGGAGAACTTCGCCGAGCGGGCCGAGGCACTCCCTCTCATACTCGACGACGTCCTTGTGAACTTCGACCCGGCTCGAGCGTCATCAATCGCGGAGGTTCTTGCCGAGACAGCTGAGCATCATCAAGTGCTCTTTTTCACCTGCCATCCGCACTTAAGCGAGCTCGTTCAGCGAGTCTGCCCGAAGGCCCAGGTAGTCCAGCTCGAGAGAGTCTGAACCGGCAACTCGTCTGTCAAAAGTGCGTCGTGCAAAACGGTGGCCGGCGAGCTTGGATCATGGCGTCGGCGAGCCGTGCAGCTCCCTCGGTGCGTACCTGTACCCGGCCCACCTCGGCAAGGGAAGCGAACGGGACCGCTCCCAAATAGGCCGAGCCGAGCACGTCGATTGGTACGACCAGGTCCGATGGGGCCCTGGTCTGCTCGACGACGCCAACACCGTTCCCATCGACCGAGAGGGCGTAACGACCTTCGTTCCACGGGCAGAACCGGTCTTCCACCTCGATGATCAGCTCACCTACCTCACCATAAAGACGCAGCGCGAGGGCACGGGGCACGTCCACAAGGCGTATCCAGCTACGGTCCGCCCACCTCGCTATCCGAAGCCGCCTCTGGTCCTCCAACAAAAAGCGAATGGGCTCGTCCACCGGGCGGCCCGTCGTACGCAGCTCCTCTGTCAGGTCGATACCGAGCAGGTATCCCCAAAGCGAGACGTAGGCGTCATCTGACAGCGAGCAGAGCTCTTCTAGGAAGACTCCCCGCCTCCATTGGTCGGCCGGGTCGATGCCGGCCACGCGGTAAACGGCGTAGCCGTCAATTCGACCACCTTGCTCGTAACAGGCGTAGAAGCGATGGCCCATGGCCGGATTGGCCATGTCGCCCAGCATCTCGGACCACTCGCCTTCGGGCCGGTCGACCTCGGCCGCCCGAGTCGGCACGTAGGCGGCAAATACGAGGGGGAAGGCCTCTATAGCCTGCTGCCTCTCGATGAGGCGGACCGAGCCGGTGAGTGACCTTTTGGGGCTCATGAGCCGGCCCAAGGCCTTGTCGATCACATATTGGGCGCCGAAACTCCCCGGACCGTAGCCGTAGCGCCCGTAGATCGTCCCTTCGCTCGCATACAGCACAGCCAACACTTCGCCGTTCGTGTGGAAGTCATCGAGCTGGCGTCGCATCATCGAGTTGAGCAGGCCGCGGCGACGATGTGTCGGGACGACTGCCACGTCTGTGACGGCGGCGACCTGTGAGCGGGCCAGTCCAGGAAGCGTCATCTTGGAGGAGAACGAGCTGCTCGTCGCCACGAGATCTGCTCCGTCGAAGGCAGCCAACGACCTGTCGAGATCGAGCTCTTTGGCCAGTGCCTCGATCCTGTCTGGCGGGTAGCGGCTCGAGAAGGCAGACGCCTGGCAGGCGGCGTAAGCGTCGATCTCATGGGCCGCTAGCAGTCGCAGCTCGAACTCGCTCATAGGGCGGTCACCCGGCCTAGAGGTGTCGTCGGCACGCTACTTCTCGCTTTGGGAAAGGGGCTCCTGCTCGAGGGCGATCTTCTTGCGGATCATCTGGATACGTTCACCCGACTGGTTAACGTCCGCGCCCCGTGACTCGAAAAGCGCCCTTCGGTCCTCCTCGGCCTCGCGCTCCGCATTGGCGTCGGCAGCGGCGAGGCGGGCTTCGACCCCCTCGGTGATGAGCTTTTCGGCCTCGGCGATAAGGGCTTCGACCATCTCATCTTCGGGGACGACCCTCACGATCTTGCCCTTGATGAAAAGGTGCCCCTTGTGGCGCCCTGCTGCGATCCCGAGGTCGGCCTCGCGCGCCTCGCCCGGCCCGTTGACGACACAGCCCATGACGGCTATCTGCAGTGGCCACGCACGGGCGTCGAAAGCCTCTTGCACCCTGCTGGCGATGTCGATGACGTCGATTTCGGCCCGACCGCACGAAGGACACGCTATGAGGTCAAGCCCCTTGCGCTCACGCAGCCCGAGAGCTTCGAGTAGCTGTCGACCGGCCCGGGCTTCTTGGACAGGATCGGCCGTGAGCGAGTAGCGGATCGTGTCCCCGATACCCTCGGCGAGAAGGGTCCCTATCCCCGCCGTCCCCTTGATCAAGCCCGCTGGGGGTGGCCCGGCCTCAGTGACACCGAGATGGAGCGGGCGATCGAAGGTCTCCGAGGCGAGCCGGTAGGCCGCGATCATGATCGGAACGGTGGATGCCTTGACGGAGATCTTCACGTCCTCGAAGCCGACCTCCTCGAAGTAGGCGAGCTCGATGCGCGCCGACTCGACGAGAGCCTCCGGCGTGGCACCGCCAAACTTCTTGTAGAGATCTGGGTGCAAAGACCCGGCGTTGACGCCGATACGGATCGGGACACCGCGATCGCGCGCCTCGGAGGCAACCAGCTTTATCTCCTCGGGCTTGCGCAAGTTGCCCGGGTTGAGCCGAAGACCCTGTACTCCAGCCTCGAGGGCGGCCAGAGCCATCTCGTAATGGAAGTGCACGTCGGCCACGATGGGCACGGGCGAACGGGGGATGATCTGGGCCAGTCCCTCAGCCGCCTCCTGCTCGTTGCACGTGCATCGCACGATGTCGGCCCCGGCCGCCGCCAGGGCGTAGACCTGGGCAAGAGTTCCTTCTGCATCCGCCGTCTTTGTCACAGTCATTGACTGGACGGAAACGGGTGCTCCACCGCCGACCGGCACCTTGCCAACGTTGATCTGACGCGTCTGGCGCCGTTCGGCCATATTCGCCGAGGTTCTGGGCATCGCTGGCAGCCTAGCGGCGGGCGCCTGGCGGGCTCGTCGCCCCGGTCGCTAGCAGGTAGGCGACCTGCTAACCGCCCGGCAGTTGAGCCGGATGGATGATGTTCATGTAGAGCGCCCCTAGGCCGATGACAACCACGAAAAGCAAGAACACGTAGGCGACCGGCATGAGCTTGGTGACGTCCGCATGGTAAGGGCGCCCCCGCTTGGACCGGATGCGCTCGTAAACGGCGATCACGACGTGCCCGCCATCTAAGGGGAGCATGGGGAAAAGGTTGACGATGCCGACGAACATGTTGATGGCGGCGAGCAGGTAGAGCAGGAGGGGGACATCTTGGCGGAGGGCTTCGGCACCTATCTGGACGGCCCCGACTATCGAGAGCAACTGGGGCGATGAGGCCGAGGACGACGAGACGTTGGAGTTGTTGGCAGTGACTACTTGGTGGGCGAAATGGCCGAGGCCGTGCAGGGAAAAGAGCTGTCCGAGGGAGCTGAAGGTCTGGCCCGTAATGGACCACAACCCCGTTACCCCGCGGCCCGTGGCAGTGATCGGCCCGACCGAGACGTCCTTCGCCCCGCTTAAGACGACGCCGATGATCCCCGTCGCCGGGCCCGAGGACGGCGCCGCTTTTTGACTCTGGCCGTCGATTTCCTCGATCACGTGACGGCCGTCGACAGGCGTGACCCGCAGCGCTATGTCACGGCCGTCCCTGTCCACCACCAAGTTGAGCGTCTTGCCGGGGTGGCTGTTGACAAACGAGATGAGAAAGTCCATTCCCGGGTGCTCATGGCCGTCGATGGCGACGATGGCATCGCCGGAGCGCAGGCCGGCGCGCTGTGCAGGGCTCAGGCCCTTGGAAAACTGCGCCAGGCTCATGATCGTCGGAGCGGTGGCCGTAGGTGCCCCGGCGATGGCGTACAGGGAGAACAGCAGTACGAAGGCCATGATCACGTGCATGCCCGAGCCTGCGACCGCCACGAGGAGGCGCCGCGGGAAGGATGCCTGGCGGTAGCTTCGGGCCTCGTCGGAAGGGTTGACCTCTTCGAGCATGGTCATCCCGACGATGCGGACATAACCACCCGCCGGGATGGCTTTCACGCCGTACTCTGTCTCGCCCCGCCTAAAGGACCAGATTCTCGGCCCAAAGCCCAAGAAATACTCGGTGACCTTCATGCCGCTCCACTTGGCGGTGGCAAAGTGGCCGAACTCGTGGAGCATGACCATGGCGACGAGGGCGAGCACCACGACCAACACGGGCCAGGCGTCGAACACGACGGTGAGGACGAGCGCGGCCACCACGACAAAGGCCAGCCTCAGAAGCGGTCCCATCCCGTTCGTGGAGAGCGGTGCCGGCGCGCCAGCGCTATGAGCGTCGTCCATCTCGATCAGTCTGTCGCTCGCAGGCCCTAGAGGGGCGTCACGTCGAGCTTTGGTGCCGGCCGAGCACTTCCCCTGCCCTCACGCGGGCAAGGGCGTCGGCCTCGAGAACGTCGTCTATGTCTGCGAGCTGCGAGGGCTCGTGCAAATCGAGCGTTTCGGCCACGACGCCGGCGATCCCGGGCCAGCTGAGTCTCCCGTCCAAGAAGGCAGCCACGGCTACTTCGTTGGCCGCATTCAGCCAGGCAGGGGCGCTGCCCCCCGCCCGCCCGGCCGCATAAGCGAGCTTCAGGCAGGGGAAGGTAGCAAGGTCCGGCGCCTCGAAGTCCAGCCGCCCAAGGGCTTTGAAGTCGAGAGAGCCGTAGGGCTGGGCCAAGCGGTCCGGATAGCCCAGGGCATACCCGATCGGGAGGCGCATGTCGGGGACCGAGAGCTGGGCGATCGTCGTCCCGTCACAAAACTCGACCATCGAGTGCACCGTCGACTGCGGGTGCACGACCACTTCGATGTGGTCGTAGTCGACCCCGAAGAGCTCACGAGCCTCGATGACCTCTAGCCCCTTGTTCATAAGCGTCGAGGAGTCGACCGTGATCTTTGGCCCCATCTGCCAAGTCGGGTGGGCAAGGGCGTCCTTCACGGTCACGAAGGCGAGCTCTGTTGCGCTGCGGCCCCGGAACGGTCCCCCGCTAGCGGTCAACACGAGCTTGGACACCGACTCGGCGCGCCCACTAGCAAGGCACTGGTGAATCGCGCCGTGCTCTGAGTCGACTGGAAGCAGTTCGGCTCCCTCTAGGTGCCGGACGCGCTCGACGACCGGCCCACCTGCAACAAGCGACTCCTTGTTCGCCAAAGCGAGGCGGCGGCGCTGAGACAGTGTGGCGACTGTCACCCCGAGGCCGGCAAAGCCGACGACAGCGTTGAGCACGATGTCTGCGGTCTCGACGAGCGAGATGAGCGCCTCAGGCCCGGCGCGAAGCTCAATGCCCGCGGGGAGCAGCTCAGAGAGCCGCCCGGCGAGAGTGGCATCAGCAATGGCGACCACCTCGGGCCGGAACTCCTCGGCCTGGGCCGCGAGTAGGTCCACCGAGCGGGCAGCCCCGAGGGCGCTGACCGTGAACCGGTCCCCTGCTCCCCTCAGCACCTCCAGAGTCTGGGTACCTATAGAGCCCGTCGAGCCGACGACGGCCACGCGCTTTCGGGCACCGTCACGGCGCGCTCCTTGCCGGCTCTCGGCCAGCCGCGGCTGGTCCGCGACACCGCTCACGCGATGTGTGCCAGGCGAACGAAGAAATACGCCGCCGGGAGCACGAACAAAAGGGCATCGATGCGGTCCATCATGCCGCCGTGGCCCGGGAGCAAGGACCCCATGTCCTTTACCCCTAGGTCCCGCTTGATCATCGATTCGACAAGATCACCGCAAGGCGCGACAACGGCAACCACCAGCCCGAGGACGATCGCGGTGCTGAGGTGCCATGGGTGGATCCGGCTCGTCACCGCGGCCGAAGCCGCCACAGCGATCAAGCACCCACCGATCAGGCCCTCCCAGGTCTTGTTGGGGCTCACGGTTGGAGCAAGGCGGTGGCGGCCTAAGCGGCTTCCCACGACATAGCCACCGATGTCGTATCCGACCGCGGCGATGACGGCCCCCAGCATGAAGGCGAGCCCGTGGCGGTCCGGGAAGACCTTCGGATCGAGGAGGAGCCCGGCAAAGGCACCCAGCACTCCGGTCCACGAGAAGGCGAGGACTGTCACCGACAAGTTGGCCAAGGGCGATTTGCGCGTGATGCCGACGAGGTACCACAACATCGTCACGACGACGAAGATCACCAAGCCGTACACGATCACCGCAGGGCCACGGAAGTAAGCCGCCACCATCACTGCGGGCACCGCGAGGACGCCGAGCAGCGTCGCCGGCCTGTACCCGGCAAGGCGCAGCGAGTTGAACAGTTCGGCGGTGGCGAGGGTCACCGCTACTGCGGCCACGGCGAGCACGGCGGGCGGTCCAGCGAAAAAGCAGAGCAACAGGACTGCTGCCAGCGCCACGCCCGTGAGCGTGGCAACCACGGGGTTGCGAGACGAAGAGGGCCCACTCGTGCCTTTGGCGGAGAATGCAGGCGCAATGTCGACTTTCCGGCTTCGTGGCGAGCGCGGTCTCAGATGAGCAGAGACGTAGTGACGTGGTCGCCTTGTTGGAGATGGCGTCTTAGCCGCGTCGTGGTCATCGCCAGTGTTCAAGACGGCATCGACCGGCACAGGTGGAGCACCTTCGATGACGCCGGGCGGCGCCGGTGAAGGCTCTGAGACCCTTGGCGGAGCTTCGGCGCCTCGCCTAGGAGGCTTTTCGGGCTCCACGGCGCCGCCACGAGACAGCCAAGCAGTGTCGTCGGCGAGGTCGAAAAAGTCGTAAGCGAAGGGGTCGTGCGAAGACGACTGCTCGTAGTCGGTGACAGAGGAGCCGGCGCTCGCCAGGTGAGCGAGGACGACATCGGTGTCGTTCCAGTCCTCCTGCCGTTCGCGCCAGACCGGGCCGCCCGGGGGTGGTACGGGAGGACCGCTGCGCCCAGCTGCGGCCTCGTGCTCGAGGTCGAGGAGCACACGCGGCACCTGCAGTGTCGGCGGGTCCGTCCAGTCAGGCAGCTCGTAGGAGGCCAAAGTGTCAACCACGGCCGGCTTCGACGGGCCGTCACCGTTCTCGGGTCCGCTGGGCGGTAGTGCTGGCTCAGGGCCTGGGCGCGACACTGCCTCGGTCGAGGACACGAGGCCAGCAGCTATCCCGGCCTCTACGCCTGCAATACGGGCCCTTTCGGCAACCGGCTCGCCGGGCGCCTCGGGCCTTTGTCCCTCCTCCAAGATTCCTCCTTGCGGAGACCTTCTTTTGCCCAGGCGCACCCGCGCGCCAACGCGTCCGAAGTCCCGCTGAGCAGTGCCGACAGGTGCTGGACCGCTCTCGGTTCAGATCTCGAGCAACTCTCGCTCCTTGTGGGCCAGGAGCTTGTCGATCTCCGCGATCTGTTCGTGCGTAAGAGTTTCCAAATCTTTCTCTGCGCGCTCGAGATCGTCGGAGGAGATGTCGCCGTCCTTCTCGAGCACTTCAAGGTCATGTCGCGCTGCGCGGCGCACGTTACGAACGGCCACGCGACCTTCCTCAGCCCGATGCTTGACGACCTTGACAAACTCCTTGCGCCGCTCCTCATTGAGCTCAGGGAAGACAAGGCGGAACACCTGGCCGTCGTTGGACGGGTTGATGCCGAGGTCGGAGCTAGAAAGCGCCCTCTCGATGGCCTTCATGGCGCCCTTGTCGTACGGGTTTACGACAAGGACCCTGGGTTCGGGCACGCCGAAGCCCGCTATCTGTTGCAGGGGGACCTCGGTCCCGTAATAGTCGACCTTGATCTTCTCCACGAGCGCCGGCGAAGCACGGCCGGTACGGACCATGGCGAAGTCGGCCTTGGTGTGCTCCACAACCTTGTGCATGCGCTCGGCGCTGTCTTCGAGCGCGGCCGGGATGAGCGAGTCGTCAGTCACCTAATCAGAGTACCTATCCGCTCGCCGACTAGGGCGGAGCGAATGTTGCCTTCCCGCATAAGGTCGAACACGAGGATCGGGATCTTGTTGTCACGGCAAAAAGTGATGGCTGTGTGGTCCATCACCCGTAGATCCCGGGAAACGACCTCCATGAAGCCAATCTCCTCATACCGGGTAGCGGCCGCGTCCCGACGGGGGTCAGCACTGTAGACACCGTCGACCCCAGAATGCGTGCCCTTCAAGATCGCGTCCGCTTCGATCTCGGCCGCCCGTAGGGCGGCCGGAGTATCGGTCGTGAAATACGGGTTCCCCATACCGGCGGCAAAGATGACTACGCGTCCCTTTTCCAGGTGACGGATGGCGCGGCGGCGGATGTACGGCTCGCAGACCTCGGCCATGTGAATGGCCGATAGCACCCGAGTCGTGCAGCCGACGCGTTCTAGGGCGTCTTGCAGGGCCAAGGCGTTTATGACGGTTCCGAGCATGCCCATGATGTCCGAGGTGGCGCGGTCCATGCCCTGGCCCGCACCGGTGGTGCCCCGCCAGATGTTGCCACCGCCGACGACTATGGCGATCTGGACGTCCAGCTCGTCACGAGCCCCGCCGATCTCTTTGGCTAGGCGTGCCACCGTCGAGGCATCGATGGTCTCGTCCGACAGGGAGCTAGCCAGCGCCTCACCCGAGAGCTTGAGCACCACCCTGTGCCATCTCGGCGTGACCGTCGCGGTGCTGAGCTCCGCCTCGGTCACAGGTGCTTCGCCAACTCGCTCAAGAGCCGATCACGGCCTGGGCGAAACGGAGCACCTGAGCCTTGTCGCCCAACAGCTGGGCGATGCTCTTCGACTCGTCGCGCACGAAGGGCTGCTCGAGCAGGACGCGCTCTTTGAACCAACCCTGCAACCGGCCCTCGATGATCTTGTCGAGAGCAGCAGCGGGCTTGCCCTCATTCTGGGCGATGGTGGTCGCAGTCTGGCGAAAGTCCTCGACCTGTTCGGAAGGAACATCCTCGCGTCGCAAGAACTCGGGGCGGGCAAAGGCGATGTGCAGGGCGATCTCGTGGGCAAGGGTCTCGTCGGCCCCGGAGACCTCTACGAGCACGGCGTTCACTCCCCGGCCGTTTTGAAGGTGCAGATAGCTGCCGAGGATCGCCCCGTCCTCGGCCACAAAGCGCACGGTCCGTCCAAGCGCGATGTTCTCCTTCAACACGACGGCGAGGTTCTCGATCCGCTCAGCGAAGCCTTTGACGACATCCTCGCCTTTGAGGGCAAGCTCGTTGGCGATCTCCTCGACGAGCGAGACGAAGTCGGGTGACTTGGCCACGAAGTCGGTCTCGCACTCGAGAAGGGCTATTGCCCCGACCGGCTTGGGGTCACCCTCGACGACGACAGCGACAGCACCCTGGGTGCGCTCGCGGGTCTGACGCTTGGCGGCACTGATCGTGCCCTCCTCGCGTAGCAGGCGCTCGGCAGCCTCTTGATCCCCTTCACACTTCTCGAGAGCACGCCGGCAGTCCAAGATGCCCGCTCCGGTCTTCTTCCGTAGCGCCTGCACCTCCTTGGCGGTTATTTCTGCCATCTTGTTTCAGTCCTCCGTGGGGTTCTCGGTTAGTTGGGGGGCCACAGCTTCCTCGGTGGCCAAAGTCACCTCAGCCGGGGTCTGTTCGATCTCGGCGCCAGCTTCGGGTGCCACCGCCGTCTCAACTTGTGGCTCTACGGGCGCGGTGGGGGAAGCCTCGGGGAGGCTTTCTCCGGCGGGCGCTGCGACCGCGGGCGCTGTGGGCTCAGCCTCGTTAGCAGGTGTGGCAGCGGCCTTTAGCAGCGACGCCTCTATCTCGGCCATGGTCGGTCCGCTCGGCTCGCTCACCACGGCCGCGGCTGCGGCTGCGGCGGCACTGGCCTCCTGGCTAGCGCGCTTGGCCCTGTTGGCTGCGTCAACGGCACGGCGCGACGCCATAAACCTGCCCTCGTCCACGGCGTCCGCGATCACACGGCACATGAGGCGTCCGGCCCGAATGGCATCGTCGTTGCCCGGTATTACGTAATCGATGACATCGGGGTCGCAGTTGGTGTCGACCACGGCAACAACGGGAAGGTGGAGCTTGTTCGCTTCGGTGACAGCGATGTGCTCCTTCTTGGTGTCGATGACAAAGATTGCGTCCGGTGGACGGTCGAGGCGACGCAGACCGCCGAGGTTCCGATCGAGCTTTTCGAGCTCGCGCTCATGTGAGAGCGCCTCTTTCTTCGGCATGGCGGCGAAGTCACCTGCCGCGCGGGCGGCCTCGAGCTCGACGAGCTTGCGGACCCGGCCAGCGACGGTCTGGAAGTTGGTCAGCATGCCGCCTAGCCAGCGTTGGTTGACATAGGGCATGCCGCAGGCGGTGGCAAACTCGGCGACTGGGTCCTGAGTCTGCTTTTTCGTGCCTACGAAAAGGATCACCCCACCAGAAGCGACAAGGTCGCGCACGTACGAGTACGCCGTGTCGACGCGCTGCAGGGTTTGATTGAGATCGATGATGTAGATGCCGTTGCGCTCTCCGAAGATGAACCTCTTCATCTTCGGGTTCCAACGACGGGTCTGATGGCCGAAATGCACCCCGGCCTCGAGCAGTTGCTTCATCGTGACTACGGCCACGCGATTCTCCTCCCGACGGTTAAGCAGATCCCGGCACCGCGTCCCTAAGGACGACCGCGGGCATGCCGGAACGCAATTTGGAAGAAACCCGGACGGGTCCCTCCGTCATCGTAGCGGCTCGTCGGTACGCCTTCACCCCGAGCGACCGGCCACGGGCGGGCTGCGTCAAGCAGTGTGGCTGATCAGAGCGACGCATTCTCGACAGATCTGGCAGTTGTGGGAGCAGATGAGGACACGGGCGCCTTGAGGAACCAGGAAAGAACGCGATTGTCGCCAACACGACGCCGATCTCGCACAGCAGCACCGACCTGTCCCTCCAACATGACCAAGGCGAGAGCGGGGAAGGCTTGCCCAGCTTGCCCTTTTCAGCCTTGCGTACGGCTCAGGACAACTCGTCGCGCAGTCGCTGGCGCAGGTGGAGCACGGCCTTGGTGTGGATTTGGCAGGCACGGCTCTCGGTCACCCCGAGAATTTCGCCGATCTCCGCGAGGTTGAGGCCCTCGTAGTAGTACAGGGTAAGTACCTTGCGTTCGCGGTCATCAAGCCGCTGGATCGCCTTTGCCAGTTGGTGCCGGGTCTCCTCGAGCTCGATAGTCGCTCCCGGGGCGTCACCTTGGTCCTGAAGGGTGTCCCCGAGCGTCTGGCCTCCGGTCCCTTGACGGAAAAGAACGTCATCGAGCTGCAGAAGTCCTGCCCGCGAGGTTTGGCGCAAGATGTCGTCAAGGTCGCCGGTCGTCATCTCGAGCTCGTCGGCGAGCTCACGGTCAGTCGGTGAACGACCGAGCGTGCCCTCGAGCTTGGAAAAGGCCGTGTCGACCGCTCGCGCCTTTGCCCGCACCGAACGCGGCACCCAGTCGATGGATCGGAGCTCGTCCAAGATGGCACCGCGCACACGCGGCACGCCGTAGGTCTCGAACTTGATCGCCCGGGAAGGGTCGAATTTCTCGATGGCGTCGATCAGGCCCAAGATGCCGTAGCTGACGAGGTCGGCGTAGTCGACATGGCTCGGCATCGCCGCGGCGACACGGCCGGCGACGTACTTGACAAGGGGCGAGTAGTGCAGGATCAGGCGGTCGCGCGCGGACTGGTCTGCGGTCGCCTTGAAGTCGGCCCAGAGCTCCTCGACGGACTGAAGCCGGTCGGTCCCGGTCTGGCTCATCACGCTCTTGGGTGAGCGCTCTTGTAGGCGCTCACCAATCGCTCAGTGGAGACATGGGTGTAGATCTCGGTCGTTCGCAAGCTGGCGTGACCGAGCAGTTCCTGGACGACACGCAGGTCGGCGCCTCCATC
>Ga0302320_10013187_pt1 | contig 17301 bp, 12 predicted proteins | sample Bog_T0_3_FD_202130 | JGI IMG/M metagenome (GOLD analysis project Ga0302320, IMG submission 202130) | Peat permafrost microbial communities from Stordalen Mire near Abisko, Sweden - Bog_T0_3 | ecosystem: Environmental > Terrestrial > Soil > Wetlands > Peat | place: Sweden: Abisko, Stordalen Mire...
GGGTCTGGGTCAATGCGTCTCCTCAGAAATCGAAAGGGATTCCAAGTTCTGAGCAAACCAGACAGCTGCCTGAAAACGCGACGCGCTACGCAAAAGGAAGAATTTAGAGACTACTGTAGAGTACTTACCGCGTCTTCGCCCAGATTGATGATCGACAAAACCGGCAAAATTGCGGGTGTTTTATTCCGTCACTGACACGCCTGGCGGTCCGATCCATCGAGCGCGCCCGAGCGGACATCCGCGACGTGGAGTTCGCGGTGGGTGTCATCTTCGGGATTTCCGCAGATGGGGTAGACACGGAGTCCACCCCTCCGTAATCGCGGCGCTTGACTCTTCGTTGCGCCGGAGTGATGAATCGTGTTGCGCGGATCGCGCGCAGAAGAGGAACCACCATGAACAGCACCACGGAAACCACCGCCACCACGACGAACGCCACAGCTGGCGCACAGGCCGCCCCGGTTGCGCCGACGAAGGCCGCCGCGACCAGGAAGGCCACCACCAAGAAGGTAGCGCCCAAGGCCGCCACCGCCACGAAGGCCAAGACAAGGAAGACCGCCAAGAGCAAGGCCGCAGCCGCGCCCGCGAAGAAAGCTACCAAGGCCACCAAGAAGACCGCCGCCGCCGTGCCGCGCGAACTCTCGAAGAAGGCCATCGTCCTCGACCTGCTGAAGCGCAAGGGCGGCGCGACCATGGCCGAAATCCAGAAGGCAACCGACTGGCAGGCGCATTCGGTGCGCGGATTCATCAGCGGTACGCTTACGAAGAAGATGGGGCTGGCCGTCGAATCAACCAAGAACGACGCCGAGGAACGCTGCTACAAGATCGCCAAGTGAAGTTCCCGCAATGCGGGAATCAGACGCGCCGCCGGCCGATTGGCTGGCGGCGTTCGTCGTTTATGGGCGCGGGAGTCAGCTACACTGTGGCGCAAAATACCTGTGCACCACTGCGTGGCGACAACTGGTTGGATTAATAATCCAACCCTTCCCGAAACTGTCGATTCCGGCACTGCGCGGGCGGCGATTTGGGCACTGCGATCATGCAGTCAATGTAGTTCTCCCCCTGGGAGTTTTCGGACAAACGCGCCGAAGAGCAGGAACCCGCTTGTCCGGAACGTGTCGATTCCATCGGGATCTATGATCCCAAACCGAGCGAACTGGGTTGCTTGAGTCTTAAAGAGAAGCAGTCTGGCCACATCCAATCACGCCAGCATCATTCCCCACCGACGGCGATACTGGCTCTGCTGGCGTTCGTCATTTCGGACGTTCGTATTTTGCCCCCAAGGTGGAGCAAAATATGGGCATGCCATCGCCCAAAACCTCTCGGCCATGCAACTTTGGAATTTGCGCTACCCTAGCGCAAAATATCGGAGCCGGGCTGGTGGCGTCGCTAACAGCCGGGAAGGCGCATGCCACACCTGGCAGGCCACCGTCTACACTCTCTTGTGCAAACGTGTTCACTCAAATGGGGGTATCGTCGGAGTTTGGAATTTGGTCTCCTAACGAGGCCATCTGATTTGCCCCTCATGCTGGCGCCACAGGCTTTCTTGTCAATAGGTTATGAGAGCCTTGCTTGATTATGGCCGTCGGCTCGACGGAAAATTGTTCCGCCCTAATAAAGATTCGTTTGGAAGCTTGACAAGCTTCTTAAAATGGATTTACAGTAAAACAGGTCTTAAATACCAGGTTTTCTGTTTTGGATTGCACACGTTTGCATTCAGCCTCGGACGCTACGTGGCTTGCTCGGGCTTCGAACGAAGTGGGAAAAGCGGTCCAACTATTTTTAGGAGGTCATGTGCGTCTTCGCGCTTTTTGCGTAATTCTCTTCACCGTGTTCGTGCAGACAGTGATGGCACAGAACGATGCCAACCTTACAGGCCGCGTGGAAGATCAGACTGGCGCTATTGTGGTCGGTGCCACCGTTACTGCGACTAATGTCGACACTGGCGTCCCGCACTCGGCGAAAACCACCGCCGCAGGCGTCTATGCCATTCCGTTCCTGCCCCCGGGCCCTTACGAATTGAAAGTAGAGGCAGCGGGCTTCAAAACCGCATTGAGAAGCGGCGTGGTTCTGCAGATTTCCCAGGCACTCGAAATAAACATGAAGTTGACGGCGGGTTCTGCCAGCCAAGTGGTCAACGATACCGGCTCAGCGAACGCCTTAGATACTTCCATGGACCAAGGACAGACCGTTGGAAAGCAGAGCGTGGACAACGTTCCGGTGGAAAGCCGCCGGGCTCTGTCCCTCACGAAGTTGGATAGCGGCGTGGCGTTCAAAGCGGAAACGGGGATTGAAGATACGCCCTCGTTCTCAGTTGCTGGTGGGCGCTCGCAGGACCAAGGGTGGCACCTCGATGGCGGCTCGGCCCAGGACAATGCCCTCGGCGGACCTACCAATCAGCTCAATCCGCCCTCCGAATCTCTACAGGAGTTCCGTACCGAGACTAACAGCTACAGCGCCGAATACGGACGTTCCGCAGGCGGCCATATTGTAATGACCACCAAATCGGGCACGAACGCATTTCACGGCTCCGCCTACGAGTACGTGCGCAATGATGCTTTCGATACGCGAACCTTCTTTGCCCAGACCCCACCGCCATTGCGCTACAACACTTTTGGCGCCGCTGCGGGGGGCCGGGTCATCAAGAATAAACTTTTTTACTTCATAAATTGGGAATCCGCCCGCAAGCGGAATGGATCGACCTTCGCCAACAACACCGTGCCGACACTGGCCGAAGTCGGTGGCAACTTCTCCGGCATCAAGGGTCTTACCATCAAGGACCCATTGACGGGCACTGCCTTCCCGGGTAACATCATCCCCGCCAGCCGCCTGGACCCCATCGGCAAGCAGATCGCGGCCTTCTATCCGGCGCCGAACATCAACACCGGCACTGGATTGGCCGATTCCAACGATTACGTAAACAACGTGAGCGATGCAGTCCGCCAAGATACGGTCACTACCAAGTTCGACTACAACCTGAGTGACAAGAACAAGTTTTATCTGCGCTATACCAACTCCGATGTGCAGAATCGTATCGCACCAGTATTTACTGCCAATCCATTCGCCGACTTCCGCGCGGAGCGGCACGACACGCAGCAGTACAATGGCGTAGCCGACTGGGTGCATACGTTTTCACCTGATCTCATCAACAATTTCTCTTTCACTTATGTCAACCACGCTGCGGTTACGGTATTTTCGCAGATTGACTCTGGCGAGAACGCCAAGATCGGTCTCACCGGCCCCATCAACCCCGACGACTACCCATATATCACCGTCGCCGGATATAGTAGCCAGGGCGCTGCGAAGCAGTTTCGTGACCGCGGGCCTTCGCTGACTCTGAAACCATCCGATTCCGCCACGTGGACTAAAGGCCGGCACGAAATCAAGTTCGGCGGCGAATACACGTTCTCCTTTAACTGCGACCGATACCAGCAGCAACCCGGCGGCGAATTCGATTTCACCACGACCGGAACGGGAAGCGGTATGGCGTCGCTGCTGCTGGGTTGGGTCAATACCGCGGATGTGATCACGGCTCCTGAACTGCTCGGCCGCATCGACGCCTTCGGGGCTTACGTCCAGGACAAATGGACTGTCTCGGACAGACTTACCGTGAACCTCGGAGTCCGCTATGAAGTGGAGGGACCGCGCTGGGATCGCGGCGGCAGCCAGAGCGGCTTCAATCCGACGGCCATCAACCCGGTCAGCAATACACCCGGAGTGATCACCTTTGATGGCGTGAACGGTGTAAGCAAGTACGCCAACAACTGGGATCTCAACAATTTTGGTCCGCGTGTTGGCTTCGCCTACCGCATTGCCGACCGCTGGGCCCTCCGTGGTGGTTTCGGCATGTTCTACGATTCCGAATACGGCACGGTGTCCACCAGCCGCATCCTCACTACGGGGTTTGGCATCAATGCCAGTTTCAATTCCCCAAATTCCGGGACCACGCCGGCTTTTCTTTTGTACCAAGGTATGCCGGCGGCCGCGCCGATTACCGAGACGGCGGGTTACGGCGCAGTGCCTGTTGGTGGAAAACCGACAACCTCTCCGGATTTCGTGTCCCCGAATCATCCCACATCCTACTCTCTGCAATGGAACTTTGGCATCCAGCACGAATTGAGGCATGGCATCGTGGTGGAGGCCTCTTACGTTGCCAATGTGTCCCACAAGATTGCTGGCAACCAGATCGACATCAATCAGATCCCGCTGGTCGATGGACATGGTCCTGCGGTGCAGTCGCAAACTCTGCGGCCATTCCCTCAGTTCAGTCATGTCTATGAAGAGGCCGACCCGTTTGGCAATTCGAGCTATCACTCGCTGAATGCCAAGCTCGAGAAGAAATTCTCCAAGGGGCTTCTGTTCATGGCGAACTATACCTGGTCGAAATTCCTCGACAACATCACTGGCGGCGACGATATGAATGGCACCACCACCACCTACCAGAGCATCTACCTCCAACACCTGGACAAGAGCTATTCCGGCAGCGACATTCCGCAGAGTCTCGCGGCGCACCTGGTTTACGAATTGCCCTTTGGCAAGGGAAGGCACTTCTCGGGCATGTCCAAGCTTGCCGAGAATGTGGTAGGCGGATGGAGTGTTACCACGGCGATTTCGCTACATTCCGGTTTGCCCTGGGGTGTAACGGAGTTGACCAACACGAGTAACACCTACTCGAGCGCCTTACGAGCCAACATCACCTGCAATCCAGCAATTTCGAATTTCACTTCGAAAGCTGCGATGTTGAGCGAGGATTTCAACACCAGTTGCTTCCAGGCCCCTCCGGCTAGCTATTTCGGGGATTCAGCCCGCAATGTGGGGTTTGGCCCAGGCTGGGAACAGATCGACGGCACGTTGGAGAAACAGTGGCGCTTCAAGGAACGCTTCAACCTGCAACTCCGAGTCGACAATTACAACATCACTAACCGCGCTAACTTTGCCAACCCCAACAGCTCGCAGGGGTCTGGCAGCTTCGGAACTATCGCCGCTCTGGCCGCTGGTGCGGTACCCCGCGAATTCCAGTTCGGTTTGAAACTGAAATTCTAGGGGCGACCGAGCAGGCCTAATTGTCCGTGTACGCAAGGGCCGCACTCCAGGCAACAAAAAAGGTGCGGCCATTTTAGTTTGCGGCCGGGATCGCGAATCGCTCGTGGCGCCGGCCGGGCAGATAAATCAAGTTTGACGAAAGAAGACTACCAATATGCCAGTACTTACACCAACTTCGTTAGATACCCGTTCCTTTTGCGGCGAAAGCGACTACAAGGTCGATCCCATCAGCGGAGCCAGACCCGCAAAGCTGAAGTTTCATGCCGGCGGCCAGTGGCTGGAGTCGAAGACTTCCAAGTACATGCCCTGCTATAACCCTTCCACCGGCGCCGTGATCGCCTACACACCGCAGTGCACTGCGGCGGAAGTGGAACTGGCGATTCAGGGTGCAGTGGCCGCCTATCCCGGCTGGTCCAATACGCCCGTGGGCAAGCGCGTGCAAGTGCTATTCAAATTGAAGACGCTGGTTGAGCAGCATCTGGACGAACTGACCTGCCTGCTGGCCACCGAGAACGGGAAGAAATGGGACGAAGCCATGGGCGACGTTCTAAAGGTTGTCGAAGTCCTGGAATTTGCCTGCGGCGCGCCCCACATCATGAAGGGCGATGCAGTGATGAATATCTCCGCTAACTACGACACTACCCGGTACAACCATCCGATCGGTGTCTTTGCCGGTATCGCACCCTGGAACTTCCCCGCCATGATTCCCCACGGATGGATGGCGCCCATCTGCATTGCAACCGGCAATTGCATGGTGTTGAAGGCCGCCAGTTACGTGCCGCAATCGGCCATGCGCCTGATGGAACTGTGGCAGGAAGCCGGACTTCCCGATGGTGTACTCAATGTGGTGACCACTAGCCGCGTCGAGGCGGAGATTTTCCTGCGGCATCCCGACATCAAGGGCGTCTCCTTTGTAGGATCGACGGATGTCGGGCTGCACATCTATGCCACCGCGGCTGCGAACGGCAAGCGTGTCCAGGCCCTCACAGAGGCGAAGAACCATGCCCTGGTACTGCGAGACTGCAAGCTGGAACGTGCCGCCCAGAGCATCATGAACGCCTTTTGCGGCTGCGCGGGAGAGCGCTGCATGGCTCTGCCAGTGGTCGTTGTGGAGAATGAGATCGCCGACGAGTTGGTAGCCAGGCTGAAGCACTACGCAGCCAACATGAAACTCGGTCTCGCCGCCAATAAGGGCACCGATCTTGGTCCCGTCATCAACCAAGGACATAAGAAGTTCGTCCTCGATTGGATCGAGACCGGAATCAAGGAAGGGGCCGAACTCGTTCTGGATGGACGCAAGCCGGAGGTTCCGGCCGGTTGCGAGAAGGGCTACTTTGTTGGACCCACGATCTTCGATAAGGTCACCGAAGAGATGTCGATTGGCCGCGAGGAGATCTTTGGACCGGTCCTCTGCGTGAAGCGCGTGAAGAACTTCGCAGAGGGCATCCGGATCATGAATCACAACCGGTTTGCCAACGGCTCGGTTATCTATACGCAGAACGGCTACTATGCCCGCAAGTTTGCCAAAGAGACCGACGGCGGCATGGTCGGAATCAATGTCGGAATCCCGGTTCCGGTGGGTATTTTCGGGTTCACCGGACAGAAGCAGTCATTCTTTGGCGACCTCCACATGATGGGCAGGGACGGATTTATTTTTTACACCGAGAGCCGGAATGTCACCCAGACGTGGTTCGCCGAGGATATCGAGGATCACGGAAAGGTCGACACCTGGGATGGCATGATGAACGCGCTTCGGAAGTGATCCCAGACCGCTCATCCTAGTCAGGTGGAGAAACGAATGGACAATACTGCCCAAAGTGTTTCGGCTTTCGTGAGGCAGCGCAAGCTACACTATGCTGCCGCCCCGTTAGCGGCAATCGCGATTCTGTTTTCTTCGGCGGCCCATGCGCAAGGCGGGCCGCCTTACTTTACCACTGATCCGGGAACGCCCGGACCGGGGAACTGGGAAATCAATTTCGGGTGCATGCCGTTCCTATACAACGGCCTGTCAACCACTCACACGCCGGACGTGGATATCAATTACGGAGTCGGCGATCGCATCCAATTGACCTTCGAGAATGCCTGGCTGCGCGAGAACATGGGCGCAGATGACACAAAATACGGCCTGGGACAGGATCAACTGGGAGTGAAATGGCGGTTTTACGACAATGAAGAAAACGGCCTCGGAATATCGATCTTCCCGCAGCTATCCATCAACAATCCCAATCGCTCGGTGCAACGAGGCATTACTCCGCCGGGCGCCAGCCTGCTCCTGCCGATGGAATTCACCAAGAAGGTCGGGCCGGTCGATGTCAATTGGGAACTTGGCTACAACGTAGTCCATCTGGGATCGAACGGGTGGATCGGCGGCCTGGTAGTGGGGAAAGAGATCACCAAAAAACTGGAATTGGCCGCCGAGTTCTTTGGAACGGGCGCCTTCAATCATTCCACCAATCAGCAAACCGTCGACGGTGGCCTGCGCTATAAGCTTCGCCCCCCATTCATCTTGCTGTTGATGGCGGGACGAAGCGTGCTTCCCGCGCAGAATACCCAGCCCTCTTTCGTCGGATATTTTGGAGTGCAGATTCTCCTTCCCACGAAGCCTTTCGAGGAATAGTCCCCAGTCGGGGCAGCTGAAATACGAATTAGGAGTCAGTGCATGAAGAAGAGTGTCACATTCGCCATCATGATCGCCACGGCATTCGCGGCCGGAGGTTACAAGGTGGCCAACAAGATCAAGATCGGGGGAACGGGCGGCTGGGATTACGTCGCTCTGGATAGCGTGAACCGTCGCGTGTACGCTTCGCACGCTACCGAAGTGGATGTAATCGACCCGGACGCCGGCACGGTAGTGGGGAAGATTCCCGACCTGCACGGTGTACACGGTATCGCGATCGCCAACGACCTCAACAAGGGATTCATCACCAACGGGCAATCCAATACGGTGACGGTTTTCGATTTGAAGACTCTCGCCAAGACCGGCGAGGTGCCTACCGGCAAGAACCCCGACGCGGTTTGCTACGAACCAAAATCACAGCAGGTTTTCGCCATTGACCACACGGGTGGCGATGTTACCTCATTCAACGCCAAGACCGGCGAAGTCCTCAAGACGTTCCCGATCGGCGCCACTCCGGAATTCTGCCAGGTGGATGGGGCTGGAAAGCTCTATGTCAATTTGGAAAGCCCGAGCGAACTGGTGGAAATCGATGCTCCCACGAACACCGTTACCAGGCGCGTATCTACTCTTCCCTGCGAAGGCCCCACCGGCCTCGCGATCGACGTCAACGGGAAGAAACTATTCTCGGTCTGCGACAACGTGATGGCTGTAACCGACATCCCGAGTTTTAAGGTGATTGCCACGCCAGCGATTGGGGCAGGCCCCGACGCCGCCGGTTTCGATTCAACGTTGGGTCTGGCCTTCAGTTCGAACGGCGACACCGGAACTTTGAGTGTCGTCAAGCCGGTGAACGGAAAATATCAGACCGTGGAGACGGTCACAACCGAGAAGGGCGCGCGCACCATGACGGTCGATGAGAAACTGCATCGTATCTACTTGTTGGGGGCCGAACTTGGGCCGGCGCCCGAACCCAAAGCCGGCAAGAAGAAAAGCCGGCCGACAGCGGTGCCGGAAACCTTCCATTTGCTAGTCGTGCAACAGTAACGAGCACCCAGAATACACACAGCGCGCCGGAGGCACTCGCTTCCGGCGCGTTGCATCTTAGGCTGCCCCGCAATGGCTGCGTGGCGCGGCCGCAGAGATCATGTACCCTTCCTGCCGATCCCCCAAGATTAACGGCCACGCGCATCCGTCATCGATCTTCGTCCGCAAGCGCCGGATGCAGGTTTCAATCCCCGTTGCTCAGCGTATCATCGTCCGGCCACACCTGCCTCGCAATTTCTTCGCAGCTCACTATGCGGGCATGAGAAACTCGAGCACCTAAAACTCCCGGACGCTGAGCCCGACATGGTGTCCCGAACGAGCGGCGGAATGCCCGGCCCTGTTCAGTACCAGATCTGTCACGAATTCGAGCTCTCTTCAAGAGAGGGCACGATATTCGTCCGAGCGTGATCCGAGTCGCGGGAACTCGCAGAAATCGAAAGGTCTTCGGATAGTGTCGTCGGCTCCTGCATCCAGTGCGGCCGCGCGGTCGTCCGCGGAGTCGCTCTCCGTGACCCGGAGAATCGGCTGACCGAAATCCGCACCCCGCAAGTTGCGGCAAACGGAGTGGGGGTCTTGGAAAGGCCATGGATCGCCCAGGATGACGATGTCAGGTTCATTGGCCGCAGCCAGATAGCAGGCTGACGACCCCTCCGTCGCAAGGTCAACCTCGTAGCCCTGCTCGCACAGGCCTTTCGCAATAAAATGAATGATTCGGGGTTCACTTTCGACAAGCAGGATTCGCATGGGTGGGAGTGATGGGGGCCAGTGAACTGGCCCCCGGCAGGCAAAGAGAGTTACTGCTTTACCATCGTGGGATCAATTGCCGTTTCCAGTTTGCGCTGGAATGCCTTCCAACCGCAGGCCATTCCGGGGCCCGCTGCACTGCAGCCTTGGAGGAAGACCGGCGCGACCGCCGGGGGATTCTCCGGCGTCAGGGGAGTGGCATTGTGCATTTGCTCCAGCGTCTGGGCGGTGTAATACGTGCGGACCTGGTATTCGCCGTTGGGTTGACGCCATAACTCGAAAAAGAGGGCACCGCCCGGAGGCGTGTCGTTGATTTGGTATCCCGGGAGCAGCCAGGAGAGATCCAGCGTCCCGGAAATATTCGATAGATTGCCGTCGTGCCCGGCAAGCACGAGAACACGGTCTCCAGGTTTGCCGATCGCGCCGGCGACGGGCTTGGATGTGATGGCTTGTTCCATGGACTTGAGAATGTGGCTCAGCATATTGGAGGCAGAAGCGCGTCCAATATACGGATCGCGGCGCAACAGGTCGGAGTAAACGGTGTGCAGGCTCATCACCTGATGCAGTTTGGCCTCGTCGAGCCGGCCCCAGCCCAAGTCGTTGCCGGTCATGCCATTGGTGTATTCGAGAGTGAAATTCTCAGACAGGGTGGAAGCGGTCGCAATCGGCCCTTTCATCTCGGCCAGTTTGTCGCCCTTCGCGGGTCCCAGTGACGGACGTATCGTCAACAAGGACAATTTGGATTCCAGTCCTGCGGAAGGACACTTTGCGCCGGGCTTGCATCCCAACAGGATCTCCTGCAAGGTTTCGAGCGCGGGCCGATAGGCTTCCAGGAGCGCATCGACGTGTCCGCCGATCCGTCCGGCCACGGAGGCCGTCGCCAGAGCTTGGTCGGCATGTCCGATTCCCGCAGCCAGCGGGCTGAAAATGGGGTCGGCTTCCCCTTCCGTCAGAGAGTTCGTCTTGACGCCACACCCCGGCATCATTCCTTCTGACAGCGCCCGTCCCGTGGAGATGGTGCGTTCATCGGTGTCCGCCCAAATGTAAATCTTGTCCGCGTCAGCACAGCCCTTTGCCGCGAGCAGGCCGGCTTTGGCGAACTGCGCGCGGTCGTATGCGCCGAACAATTTGAGCAATGCCGCTCCGTGCGAAGTGAGGTGCCCCGGCGGAACGTCCCATTTGGGCCACGGCTGGCTCGAATACTGATTGAGCTGCTCGTCGGTCCACAGTGGCGGCCGTACTCCGTGCCGGGTCATGATGACAACGAACTTCAACTCGCCGCCGTTTCGGGGCGTATCTTGGGCGCGGACGACTCCAGCGCCCAGATGAATCGAAAGTGCGACCAGCGTCAGTGACGCCAGATTCTTTAGCAACATTGCAAAAATCTACTCCGTGAAAATGATTAGTCGTTACTAAACCAAGCTATAAGTGCGCGCGATCAGTTGTTCCACGTCGGCGGCGGTCCGCTTCAACGGCCCCTCCGCCTCCATTTTCAAGCTGGTGGCCGCTGCCGCCCAAACGGTAGCGTCGTGCGCCGAAGCACTCAGTCGTCTGCACACGTACGAAGCGATGCAGGTATCGCCCCGGCCGGAGCGTCCGACCAGTTTTTCCGGGCGGAACGGCGCTTCATAGAACCGGCCTTCCGCAAATACCAGAACTCCTTCGTTGTGGGTAAGCACGACTTCCTTCGGGCCCCATCCGGCAATCTCCGTGGCAGCAATCCGGATGTCGCGTTTGCCGGTGAGGCTCTCCGCTTCCACCGCGTCGGTCTTCAGAATATCCAGATACGAGAGGACTTCCCGCTTTTCGGGCCAGTCGCTGTACTGCAAGATTCCATCGGCTCCGATGATGCGGGTGAATCCCTGCACATCGCCGGCCAGCAGCGTCTTCTTCTCTCGCAGCACTCTAATGACATCCAGGCCGACTTCTCCCCGGATCGAAGAATTGATCAGAAAGGCCCGGGAATTCAGCGATCCCACCTGATCGGGTGTGAAGGATCCCGCGGTATGAATAACCGACAGAGTGCGCACGTCTACGTTCGAGGTCGGATAGTACAATCGCATGTCAGTCGAATGCGGTGTGTAGGTCGGGTATACGGCGATGCCGATTCCCACTAGCGCATCCACCACGCGCTGGTCCTCCTTGCAAAGCCGGGTGACGGCGGCTGTCTTGAGGCCCATCATGGCGGCCACGTGGGCGCCGTAATTAAAGCCCCCGCCGTCCACGTGACGCGTGCCGGCAGGAGAAACGATGGTATCTTTTGTGTAATTGCCGATAATGACGATGTCGTAAATCGAACTGTTTAACATGAGCCCGCTCCAGGAATATTAATCATTGGCCCGCACCCGCCAGAGAGAAGTTGCCAGCACCAGGGAAACTATCGATGTCCCCAGCCAGAAAATGACTGCTTGGTGAAAATCGTATTGCCGCACGCCGTTCAGAATTGTCGTGCCCTGGCCGACAAGTGTTCCGGTGATCCGCTCCTGAATGGCGGCGCCGATATAGCTGAAGACGCCGATGAAGCCCATCGCCGCTCCCGCGGCTTTTTTCGGGGCGATGTCCACTGCGAACAGGCCTCCCAGCGAAGTGATGAGGCCGGTGATGGCGTAGCCGTAAACCATCAGCATCGCGGTGATTACCAGCGGGTGGCCGGCGGGAATCGTGAACATCACCAGCAGCGAACCGATCTCGAGCACACCGCAAACCAGATTCATCGGTGGCCTTCGGGAGCCGAAGACCTTGTCGGACACGAAGCCATAGGAAGCTGAACCCGCCAGGCCGGCCAGTGACTTCAACGCCAATAGCCCGCCCGCCGCCATACCCGAATAGCCTTTCGATTCCTGCAGGTAAAGCATGCCCCAATCGTTCATGGCGTAACGCGTCATGGTCATGAGAGCGCTGGCGATGGCGAGCACCCAGATTGAGGGGTACATTAGAATCGAGAGCTGCATTTGCCAGGTACTCTTGACCTTCAGTGAACTATCGAAGATCTTCGGCGCCTGGTCCTTCTTCCAGTCCGCGACGGCCGGGAGGCCGAGAGTCTGAGGCCGGTCCTGCAGCGAGGCGTACATGGCGAACGCCAGTCCCACACAGATGATTCCGGGCCCTACGAACCCGGCGCGCCAGCCGAACCAGCTCACTAGCGCGGACAACACGGCGAATGTAAGGCCTTCGCCCAGCGGGTGGGCAGTGCTCCAAATGCCGTAATAAGTTCCGCGCTCCTTATTGCTGAACCATTGGGACATGGATACGACACCCGCAGGCGCCCCAAATCCCTGGAACCAGCCGTTCAGAGCCCAAAGCACCACCCACACCCAAAGGACCACGGACCAGCCCATGAAAATGTTGATCAGCGCCGAGAGCAGGATTCCGAAGGCAAGGAACTTCTTGATGTTGGCGTGATCGGCGAGAAATCCGTTGATCAGTTTGCCGAACGCGTAGGCATAAAAGATCGAAGAGCCGATGGTCCCCAGTTGATCCGCGGTGAAAATGCCGCCGTCAATCAGCGGCTTCTTGACCACCGATAGACCCAACCGGCACATATAAGCGATTCCGTAGCCCATCGTGATGGCAGTCATCACGAAGATTCGATATCTCTTGTACAGACGGTCGATCTGAGCCTGGTCGGTCAGAAGGGGCCGGTTCGGTCCAGTGGCGAAGAACTTCGGTATCCGCGACCAGACGGACGCCCGGCGTGGTGCCGCCACTGTCTCGGGTGCGCATGGGCTACTCATGAATTTGACCTGCCTAGTGTCCACACGCGTGTGCCGCGGACGAAGTTCAAAATGCTCGGATTGGAGAATCCAGATCCGCCGGCGAGCGACTTGGCCTCGGCCCTGCGGTTTTCAAAGACAAGGGAATGGCAAAGAGCCCCGGGGTTAGTTTCCCATCCGGCTGCGCGGCGGTGCGGTTGAATTCCGTACCACCAGCTTGCCGGTGAGGGTGACTCGACTATCCAGGTTTTTGCCCGCAATCAGTTCCAACAGGATCTGTGCTGCGAGGCGCCCCATTTCCTGCTTGGGCTGCTGCACGGTGGTAAGGGGAGGGTCGGTGTAAGACGACAGATACAGATCGTCCAGCCCGACTACCGAAACGTCGCGTGGCACATTCAGTCCCCGTTCCCGGGCTGCCCGTAACGCGCCTAGCGCCTCCATATCGTTGTAACAAAACAGCGCCGTCGGCGGATTCGGCAATGCCAGCAGGCGCGCGGCGGCGCGCATACCTGCCTCCGGGCCTCCGTCTCCATGGGCCACCAGTTCGGGGTCAAATCCGATGTCGGCTTCGTCTAGAACCTCCCGGTATCCACTGAAGCGTTCGGTGTCCGCCTGCAGTCCGAACTGGTTTCCCACGTAGCCGATCCGCTTATGCCCCAGTTCCACCAGGTGGCTGGTGGCGTCCCGGCCGGCGCGATGATTGTCGATGGTCACCGAGTGGGTAAACTCACCGGGATGCTCGTTATTGATGAGCACAATCGGCACTTTCATTTCCGCCAGTAACGGCATGTACAAGCGGCCCACTCGTGATGAATTGACCAGTATTCCATCCACTCGGTTTTCGTGCAGCGATCGCACCGCCCTCATTTCCCGCGCGGGGTCGGCATGAGAAGTGGACAGCAGAATCGAATACCCGTGCGCCAGGGCGAACTCCTCGACTCCGGCGATGATCTCCCCGGCGAACGGGTTGGAAATGCTGGTCACCACCACGCCCAGCGTATTGCTTCGGCCCGTCACCAGGCTGCGAGCAGCCGCGCTCACACTGTACCCCTGCTGCTGTGCGATCTTATGAACCAGTTCGCGGGTTTCCGCGCTCACCAGGGGGCTGTTCCGAAGGGCCCGGGAAACGGTGGAATGCGAGATCCGGGCGGCACGCGCTATGTCTTTGATAGAAACCATTTGCACACGTGTTCACAATCAGAATAGTCTAATCGGACCCTGTTGTCAACTTTGCAGATCTACTCGATCCACTCGGAATCCAGGGCCTTTAGATGCCGGCGATGCGCCGGAGATATGCCCGGCTTCTCGTGGCGCTGGCAACCGGATTGGTACCTGGGATAGTCGGGTCCACGTCCTGCTCAAATACTCCCCAGCCGTCGAAGCCAGCCGCATTCAGTTCGCGGATCACGCCGGCGATGTCGACATTTCCCTCACCAAGCTCGGTGAATACACCCAGGCGGATGGCATCGAGGAAGCCCAGTTTCTCGCGCCGAACTTGTTCTAGAACCTCACCTCGGATGTCCTTGAAATGCAGGTGCCAGATCCGCTTTGCCTGAGAACGGGCAAATTCCACCGGGTCTCCGCCGCCGTAGAGATAATGGCCGGTGTCAAGACAAATGCCGAGCAGTTTCGGGTCGGTCAGTTCCAGCAGGCGCGCCACTTCGCCCGGCGTTTCCACATAGGTGCCGGCGTGATGGTGGAACACGCTCCGGACGCCGATCTCGGCCGAGCTCTTGGCGATGCACGCAATCAGCTTGGCGGCATCCTCCCACTGTGCGGGTGTGAAGCCGTCCTTTTCCGTGGCTCTTCCGGCGATGGCCATGCGCTTCTCGCTCATTTCGTCGGCGAGCACAATGTATGGCGCGCCATTAGCGGCAAGCAGTCGCGCGACTTCCATGGCCGACCGGAAGCCTTCCGGGTGCTGGCCGGGACGTCCGAGAGGCAAAGGAACGAATGCGCCCAGCAGCGCCATGTTCCGCTTTCTCAACTCCCGTTTCAACTCTTGCGAATCGGTGGGCAGGAATCCGTACGGCCCGAGTTCCGTTCCCACATAACCGGCCTGGACCATTTCATCGAGCACTTCACCGTAGCTCTGCTTTCTGGCCCAGCCTTCCACTTCCATTACGCCCCAACTTACGGGGGCCGTTGCAACTCTGATAGGCATTGCGCTCCTTTATATCGTGTCCGCTTCCACGCACGTTGCCGGCGCCGCGATCTCGTGGCGCCGCTCTTTCTTTACCGCAATTTCATACTCCGCGCGGGCCTGGCGGATGCTGGCGATCTCCGAGACCTCGGAAATCGGCACGTCCCACCAGGATTCATGGCCTGGAACTTTCATTTCCTTGTCGACCTCCACCACCACCACGCTGGTTCGATCGTGGCCGCGCATGATATCCAGGGCCTGCTCCACTTCCGCGAGGGTAGTGGCGCGCACGGCGTGGGCGCCGAGACCAGCGGCCAGTTTGACGAAATCTACCGGCAGATTGTCGCCGTCAAGTTGCCCGCTCTGCGCGGAACGGTAGCGGTAGTTGGTACCGAAACCGCCCGACCCCACTGCGCGAGAGAGCCCGCCGATGCTGCTGAACCCATGATTGTCGAGAATCAGGATGTTGAGCTTGTAGCCTTCCTGAATCGATGTGATCATTTCCGACGACATCATGAGGAAGGAGGCGTCTCCCACCATGACATAGACGTCGCGGGAGGGGTCTGCCATCTTGGCTCCCAACCCGCCGGCGATCTCATAACCCATACAGGAGTTGCCGTATTCCATGTGGTAGCCGCCCGGGCGGCTGGTGCGCCAAAGCTTATGCAGGTCGCCCGGAAGACTGCCGGCCGCGTTCAGCACGATGTCGCAGGGGCGCGCGGCGCGGCTCACCGCTCCAATCACCTCGCCCTGGCTGATCGGCGGCCCATGGCGTAAGGCAAAGATCCGGTCAGTCTCTTCTTCCCATCGCGCTTTCCATGCGGTGATGGCTTGTGCGTAAGGCGCCGCCGCGTGGTAGCCTTTCACCGCGGCTCCAAGGCGATCCAGACCGACGCGCGCATCGCAAACCAGCGGCAGCGCCGCGTGTTTGAAGGCGTCGATCTCGGCAACGTTGATGCTGATGAAGCGGACTTGCGGATTTTGGAACGCCGTCTTCGATGCCGTGGTGAAGTCCGCTAATCGGGTGCCGATGGCTATCACCACGTCTGCTTCGCGGGCCGCGATATTGGCGCCCGGGGTTCCCGTCACGCCGATAGCGCCCAGATTCTGCGGGTGATCGAAAGGCAGGGAGCCTTTGCCCGCCTGGGTTTCGCCCACCGGAATGCCCGTTTGAGCCGCGAACCGCGCCAGCGCTTCGCCGGCCTCACTGTAAATCACTCCGCCGCCGGCCACGATCAGGGGCCTGCGTGCCGCGCGGATCCATTCGGCCGCCTGGGCCAGCAAACAACCTTCCGGTTCCGGCCGGGCGATGTGCCAGATGCGTTTTTCAAACATCTCTTCGGGGTAGTCGAATGCCTCGGCCTGTACATCCTGCGGGAGCGCCAGGGTGACCGCCCCGGTTTGCGACGGGGAGGTGAGAACGCGCATCGCCTCGGGCAGCGAGCAGATGAGCTGATCCGGGCGGTATATGCGGTCCCAATAGCGCGATACCGGCTTGAAAGCGTCGTTCACCGAAATGTCCTGCGTGTGTTCGGATTCGACTTGCTGCAGCACCGGAGCTACATTGCGGCGCGCAAAAATGTCGCCTGGCAGTAGCAGTACAGGGATGCGGTTCACCGTAGCGGTGGCCGCACCCGTGATCATGTTGGTCGCGCCCGGTCCTATTGAGGAGGCGCAGACGAACGTCGCTTTGCGATTCCTCGCCTTGGCGAACGCCGTGGCGATGTGGACTGCGCCCTGCTCATTGCGGCAGAGATAGTATGGAAAATCGGGGTTCTGCTGCAGAGCCTGTCCCAATCCGGCGATGATGCCGTGCCCGAAGATGCCCCAGGCGCCTTCGAAGAAACGGTTCTCTTTTCCGTCATGTTCTACGTATTGGTTTTTCAGGAAGCCCACCAGAGCCTGGGCCATTGTTATGTGACGAGTTCGCATCGATTGCTCCTTACTTTTCCATCTCCATGCAGACCAGTGGGACCCGTGGATCCTGCTCGCCCCACGCT
>Ga0302320_10013190_pt1 | contig 17298 bp, 10 predicted proteins | sample Bog_T0_3_FD_202130 | JGI IMG/M metagenome (GOLD analysis project Ga0302320, IMG submission 202130) | Peat permafrost microbial communities from Stordalen Mire near Abisko, Sweden - Bog_T0_3 | ecosystem: Environmental > Terrestrial > Soil > Wetlands > Peat | place: Sweden: Abisko, Stordalen Mire...
GGAATCCCGAAAACGAAATTGCAAGGTTCCGGGCCTTCAGGCAGCAATACCCTGCAATCTCAAATCGCGCAAAGCCCCAAAAACAGACTCACATTCAATCGCTTAGCCGTTGTTCACGGCCGACTAAGAATCATCACCAAAGAAATTGCGAAGAGGATCGTTATCGAGCCGCGTTTATCTTGACGAAATGTCGGAAGCACCGTGAAACGCCTCACAACGAGGCCAATTAGCGCTACCGTTTCGCTTATGGCCTTGTGGATCACTTCTTTCAGCCTTGATGTGTTGCCCACTAAAAAGGCAGTCGAATTATTGCGGTATAGCGAATCGATATTCGCAATACCGCAATACTCCTCTAATTTAATTCTTAAAATGTGATGAAGCCGCAATTCAGCCGTATGTGGCTAACGCCAGCAATGGTGGATCAAAATTTGATTGGTTACAGCAGCCGTCTCGGCCAACTGCCAAAGCAGCGTCCGGAACTATCGTGGCGACCTAATTGTGGGCGGGAACCGCCGATTACGGATAGCAAAGATCACCCACTGCGAGCGCTAGTTGACATCGGTCGGGCACGTTTATTCGCCGCGACGCCCCATTTTTGGTAGCAATTGGCAGATTTTGTTGCAGAAGTCGCCGATTGAAGGGCGAGTCGATTGCCTTGATATCTTGAAGCTGGCCCTTGCCACCCGCTCCATTTGAGGGCGGTGTCTTTGAGGCTGTGGGCCTAGCAGCTGCAACGCTTACGCAGCACAAGTAGCGGGCATCGGTGGCGGCCTAACGACCAGTTTCGCGAGCCGACGTAGGTTCTGTGCGATGGCCGCGAGCGTAAACTCGAACTGAGCGCCGCAGGGGCCGCGTAATCGCAGACGCCCGAGCCGCAGAATGCGCTTGAGATGGGCGAACAGCATCTCAATGCGTTTTCGATCACGACAAGATTGCTCAAAGGCACTCGTGCGGGCGATCGCACGAGCAACGTCACGAGCCTCCTCGTAGATGCTGCGAAGAAGCTTACGTGATATATCCTTTGGACAGCATTGCATCTTCAATGGGCAGATATCGCAATCGAGTTTGCTGGCGCGGTACGGGCGCAAGTCATCGTCTCTAATCCTGCCAGTCGTGGTGAGAAGCTTGCCCGCCGGACAGGTGTAAACGTCGCGCACCTTGTCATAGGTGAAATCCTCGCGCGAGAAGATGCCATCTTCGCGTTTAGCCATGTCGATGACCGGAATGTGTGGCGCTATCTTCTTGTCATTGACGAGCCAATCAAGGGGCGGCGCCGAGCCATAGGCCGTATCGGCAGCAAGCCGTTCGGGCTTGATATTAAAGCGCTCCTGCGTTCGCTCAATCATCGTCTTCGCGGCACCGACCTCCGCCTGGCGAATGGCACGAGAAGCTTCGACATCCATGATGATGCCGCACTTCAAGTCGATCAGATAGTTGTCGGCATAGGCGAAGAAGGCCGGTCCCCGAATTGCGCCTGTCCATTGCGCGGCTGGGTCAGATGGCGAGATGAACTTCGGCCTAACCTCGCTTGCTGCACCAAAGGCCGCGTTATCGAGGGTTGCAATATACTCCTTCACGGCGCGGCTCGCCGTCTCGGGATTGCGTGTCTTTTGCCATTCTGAGCCTGGGATCGAGCGTTGCTTGTTGGCGTCGGCCGCAATCAGGCTGGCATCCACGGCAAACCCTTCTCCGCCTACGAGATCGGCCGCAATACATGCCTCGACCACGCGCTCAAATACCTGGCGAAAGATGCCGCTGTCGCGGAAGCGTTCATTGCGGGCACGCGAGAATGCCGAATGATCCGGGATCTTGTGCTCAATGCCGAGCTTGCAGAGCCAGCGATAAGCGAGGTTCACCTGCAACTCGCGACACAGCAGCCGCTCGGAACGCAGGCCAAAGACATAGCCGATGATCAGCATCCGGATCATCAGTACCGGATCAACCGAAGGCCGGCCGAGGGTTGGATAGTGCGGAGCGAGTTCTGCGTAGACCCATGATAGATCCAGAACGGCGTCAATCGTGCGTACCAGATGATCATCAGGGACCGCCTCATCGAGACGAAACTCATAGAACAGAGGTCCCTGATCGTTGTTCTGACGTCCCATCATCGCTCGTCTCCGACGCCAAATGTCGTCAGAAGACCGAATCACTGTTCGCAAAAGTCTTCAAATCACTTCTGCAACAAAATCGGCACTCAGCGACCTTCCAGAATCAAGTCCCGAACGGTCGCTATTGGGTGCCTAGCAGACAACGTCCGAATATTGGGCTGATTAGCTAGGCCGCGATTGACCAAAGAGAAGCGGAGATTGCCTAACAAATTTGGACGTGGATGGCCGGCTCAAGCCCGGCCGTGACGACCGAAATCTAAAACCTCGGCGTGCCCGGCACAAACGCATCAAACGCCGCCCAGAACTGGCCGCGGTAGTGATCCTGCTCCTGCAAAATCTCATGCTTGCTGCCGGCCAGAATGAGATGGCGGCCGGCGAGCAAATTCATGCCGAAGGTTTCGATCGCCGGCGTCGACACCACCTCGTCGCACCCGGCCGCCACCAGCAGGATCGGCTGGCGGATGACCGAGGCATAGGCCGGGTCGTCGAATTTTTTCATCAGATGCACCGCGGAATCGATCCAGGCGATGGTCGGCGAGCCAAGACTGAGCGCGGGCTCCTGCTCCAGTACCGCGGTGTTGCGCGCAAAGCGCACCGGATCGGAGGTGAGCACATTGCCGATGAAATCTTCCGGGCCGGTGGAGTCGGCGTGGCGCGTCGGAATATAGGCCGAGCCGCGCCCGACCATGCGCATGATGCGCGCCAGTGGACCGGCCAGCGCCGTGAGCCGGCCCGGCCGCAGCGCGATCATCGGCGCCGAGAGCACCACGCGCTCGAACCAGCGCCTTCCGTCGTGGCAAGCATTGATGGCGATGGCCGCGCCCATGGAATGGGCAAGCGCGAAAAAAGGCGGCGGGCAATCGGGCAGCACCACCTGCTCCATGAAGGCGTCGAGATCGGTGGCGTATTCGGAAAAATTGCGGATATAGCCCTTGTGCCGGTCGGCGAGCGCGCGGTCGGACAGGCCCTGGCCGCGCCAATCGAAAGTCGCCACCGCAAAGCCGCGCGCGCGCAGGTCGCGCACGGTCTCGAAATATTTCTCGATATATTCGGCGCGGCCTTGCAGCACGACCACGGTGCCCTTGCGGCCCGGCGGCGGTTCCCAGCGCGCAAAACGCAAATTGACCCCGTCAGGGGTCTTGCAGGCGCCGGTCACCACGTGATCGGGCACCGGATTGGCGGGAATGGCGATGAGTTGCATGAAGCTGAAAAGTTTTCTCCGTCATGCCCGGCCTTGGGCCGGGCATCCACATCTTGCTTTTCTTTAAGAAAGTCTTGCTTTTCTTTAAGAAAGGCGTGGATGGCCGGGACAAGCCCGGCCATGACGATGGCGGCGGGGTCGTTCGCCGCCTTATAGCAGGGAAGCGAGCGCGCTCAATGTCAGCATTTTCAGCCATTTAGAGCGGTGGTGCCGGCCTCTTGCGAGGCCAAAAACACGCCCCCATATCAGTCTTGCGCAGGCCAATACCGGCTGCGCACGGGCTTTGGTTCGACCATTCGGTGGACCGCCCGCATGTCGCTCACCGTGAAGGAGGATATGCTTATGCGTACGTTTGATCTGGCTCCCCTCTATCGTTCCACCGTCGGCTTCGACCGGCTGTTTTCGATGCTGGACGGCTTCGAATCCGCCCCGGGCTACCCGCCCTATAACATCGAGCGCACCGCCGAGAACGAATACCGCGTCAGCGTCGCGGTCGCCGGCTTTGCCGAGAACGAACTTTCGATCGAGTCGAAAGAAAACACCCTTACCATCAAGGGCTCCAAACAGGCCAAGGAAGAGAATGCCGATGTGCTCTATCAGGGCATCGCGGCGCGCGCCTTCGAGCGCGTATTCCAGCTTGCCGATTATGTGCAGGTGAAGGCCGCGGCGCTCGAGAACGGATTGCTGCACGTCGATCTCGTGCGCGAAATCCCCGAGGCCAAGAAGCCGCGCCAGATCCCGATCGGCAACGGTCAGGATAATGCCAAGGACAAAAATAAGCCGCAGGTGGTCGAGACTAAAGTCGCGGCGTAATTTCGCGGCTAAACGCCAAATACGAGAGCGCCCCGGAATTTCCGGGGCGCTTTTTTTATTGGACGCGGTCAGTCGGCGGGCGTGGTTCAGGCGGCGGCGGCGGCGCGTCTAACCGGGCATCGCGCGGCTGGGCGAATTTTCCCGCCGGATCGGTATTAGCACCGAAGCGCGGGATTGGCCGGATCGGCGTCGGCCCGTCGGCCATTGGCGGCGGCGGTGCGCTCAGGATCGGGCGGCGCAGGCCTTGCTGCGAATTTGGCGGCGGCTCGTCGCTGCGCAATTGCCAGCGCGGCGCGCGGCTGCGCGGGGCAATTTCGCTTTTCAATTGCGGGGCCGGCGCGACGCGGCGGCGCGGCGGCGGCGCAGGCTCGTCATCGTCATCGTCGATGGTTGCTTGCGGCACGTCGCGGCGGTTGATGCTGGCGCGGCGGCTATTAACGCGTTGGTATGGGTCGTCGGCTTGCGGCACGTGAATGATATGCGGGCCGCCACGGTAGATCTGGGCATTGACGATCGTCACGGCCGGCGGCGGCGTGGGCGCGGCAATGTCGCTCTCACGCGCGGGCACAGGCTCGCGCTGCGATGAACCGGCGGCAACAAAGGTAAGCGTAGCAGCCAGCACCGCTCCCACTACCGCAATCGTCAGCCGCGTTTTCACGAAGTTTTCCCCGTTTCCCGATCAGCGCCTGGCGATCAAGCGGATCATGTGATCGGCCGAAATCTGCCCGGCGCCGAGCGAGACCAGCACCAGCAGGATCGCGGCCCAGTAGACATGCACGCTCCACAGCGCGCCCGGCAGCACATAAATCTGAATCGTCGCCGTGATGATCAGCAGGCCGAGCGCGGCAAAGCGCGTGCCCAAGCCCAGCAGCAACATCACCGGCAGGATGAATTCGGCATAGCTCACCAGGTAAGCTGCGAGCAGCGGCGGCACCGGCAGCGCGGGATATTTCGTCAGAAAAGCCGCGAAGGTCTCGGCTTTGACCTGCAGCGGCAGCACCACCGAGACATCGAAACCTGGCCATAAACCCGTCCATAAGTCCTGCACATTCCAGGAAAAGCGGGGTCCGCTAATGCGGGTCTGGCCGTCAAGGAAAAACACGCGCGCCATCACTAGCCGCAAACCGAGCGCGACTAGGGCATAGGGCAGGAACGAGCAGGCCGACACGAAACTGTCGACCGTGAGGCCTATGACCGAACGCGAGCGCCGTGCCCGCTCGGCCGCGCGCGCCGAAATCGCCCGGCTGGTGGCGAGCCCCGCGGCGACTGCCGGCGAATGGCGCACGATCGAAGCCGCCGGCAGGTCCAGCGGCGGCGGCGCTATCGCCATGAGCCGGTCGGCAAGCCGCGCCATGGCGACTTCGCCTGAAACCTTGTCGCCCAAACGGTGCGCGCTTGCACCCATGATGGTCATGCCTTCACTCCATGCCTATTTTCCGCACCATAGCCGCCCCAAGGCCGGTCGCCGGTTTTTCCCGAATCCACGGTTAAACGGTTAATTGGCCACGCCTTTCGCAAGGAGGCGCCCGCGCAATCCCATTGCGTGGCGACGCCCCACGTGGTCCTCTTCTTGCTTGTTTAGGAAGCAGCGCCGCAACAAATCGAAAGGTTTGGCCAATTCCGGCGTGGACCATTGCTTGTGTGACGGTGCAAAATTTGGCATGGTCCATTAGGACAGCAATGCTGTCCTAATGGACGTGTGGCCCGCCGGTGGCCTTGCGGGCAAAGTGGGTACGCCGGACGCCAAGGTTTTCGAAAATTTGGCACCGGCGAGGCAGGACGGGATGGGCGAGCGAAAGAGCAGCACCGGATTATTCAAGCTCGCGGCCGCGCACCGCGAGGCTAAACGGCTTTTAGGCGACACCGCCAACCCCGATACGCAACTCGCGCAAGGCCTGTACGATCCGGCGCTCGACAAGGATTCCTGCGGCGTCGGCTTCATCGCCGACATCAAGGGCCGCAAGACCCACCAGATCGTCGAAGACGGCCTGCAGATTCTCTGCAATCTGGAGCATCGCGGCGCCACCGGCGCCGACCCGCGCATGGGCGACGGTGCCGGCATTCTGGTGCAAATCCCACACAGGTTTTTTGCCAAGCAAGCCGGACAACTCGGCTTCGCTTTGCCCAAGCCCGGCGAATACGCGGTCGGCCAATTGTTCCTGCCACAAGATCCGAATTGGCGGCAGATCATCCGCGACATTTATGCGGAGATGATCGCACGCGACGGGATGAAGCTCCTCGGCTGGCGCGACGTGCCGAAGGACAATTCCTCGCTCGGCGAATCGGTCATTCCGACCGAACCGGTGCACATGCAGGTGTTCATCGGGCTCGGCAAAAAGAAGCACGACGAGGCCGAGTTCGAACGCCGGCTTTATATCCTGCGCAAGTCGATCTCCAACGCGATCTACCGGCAGCGCGAGCGCCGCATGTCGGGCTATTACCCGGTGTCGATCTCCTGCCGCACGGTGATCTACAAGGGCATGTTCCTGGCCGACCAGCTTGGAAAATATTATCCCGATCTGCACGATCCGGATTTCGAAAGCGCAATTGCGCTGGTGCACCAGCGCTTCTCGACCAATACCTTCCCGGCCTGGTCGCTGGCGCATCCTTACCGCTATGTCGCGCATAACGGCGAAATCAACACACTGCGCGGCAACAACAACTGGATGGCGGCGCGACAGGCCAGCGTGACCTCGCCACATTTTGGCGCCGACATCACCAAGCTGTGGCCGATCTCCTATGAAGGCCAGTCCGACACCGCTTGTTTCGACAACGCGCTCGAATTTCTGGTGCAGGGCGGCTATTCGCTCGCGCATGCCGTGATGATGATGATCCCCGAGGCCTGGGCCGGCAATCCGCTCATGAACGAAGAGCGCCGCGCTTTCTACGAATACAATGCCGCGCTGATGGAGCCGTGGGACGGCCCGGCGGCCATCGCCTTCACCAACGGTCACCAGATCGGGGCGACGCTCGACCGCAACGGGTTGCGGCCGGCGCGCTATCTTCTCACGCGCGACGGCCGCATCGTGATGGCGTCCGAGATGGGCGTATTGCCGATTGCGGAAAAGGACATCGTCAAGAAGTGGCGGCTGCAGCCCGGCAAAATGCTGCTGGTCGATCTCGATGAGGGTCGCCTCATTCCCGACGAGGAATTGAAGGCGACGCTGGCGAAAAAGCATCCCTACAAGGAGTGGCTGCACCGCACGCAGATCGTGCTTGAGGAGCTTCCCGGCACCGCCAATATCGCGCCGATTTCCAACCTGTCGCTGCTCGATCGCCAGCAGGCCTTCGGCTATACCCAGGAAGACCTCAAGCTGCTGATGACGCCGATGGGCACGCTCGGCGAAGAGGCCATCGGCTCCATGGGCAACGACACGCCGATTTCGGCGCTGTCCGACAAACCCAAGCCCCTGTTCACTTATTTCAAGCAGAATTTCGCACAGGTGACCAACCCGCCGATCGATCCGATCCGCGAAGAATTGGTGATGAGTCTCGTCTCGATCATCGGGCCGCGGCCGAACCTGTTCGATCTGGAAGGCCTGTCGCACACCAAACGCCTGGAAGTGCGCCAGCCGATCCTCACCAATGTCGACCTGGAGAAAATCCGCTCGATCTCCGAAATGACCGGCGACCATTTCAAGTCGCTGACCTTCGACATCACCTATCCGGCCGAGCATGGCGCCGCCGGGATGGGTTTTGCGATCGAGCAACTCTGCGTGCGCGCCGAAGAAGAAGTGCGCAAGAGCTGCAACATCATCATTTTGTCGGACCGCAAGGCCGGCGCCGACCGGATTCCGATCCCGGTGCTGCTGGCCTGCGCGGCCGTGCATCACCATCTCATTCGCGCCGGCTTGCGCACTTCGGTCGGCTTGGTGCTGGAGACCGGCGAGCCGCGCGAAGTGCATCATTATGCCTGCTTGGCCGGCTACGGCGCGGAAGCGATCAATCCGTATCTTGCATTCGAGACACTGATCTCGATGCGCGACAGCCTGCCGCAAAAGCTCGACGAGAAGGAAATCGTCAAGCGCTACATCAAATCAATCGATAAAGGTCTGTTGAAGGTCATGTCCAAAATGGGCATCTCGACCTACCAGTCCTATTGCGGCGCGCAGATTTTCGACGCGGTCGGTCTGCGCCAGGAATTCGTCGATACCTTCTTCACCGGCACGCATACCCGTATCGAGGGCGTGGGACTGGCCGAGATCGCGGAAGAAAGCGTTCGCCGGCATGCTTCGGCTTTTGGCGACGCCCCAATATACAAATCGATGCTCGATGTCGGAGGTGACTATGCCGTGCGCGTGCGCGGCGAGGACCATGTGTGGACCGCGGAAACGGTCGCGCAACTGCAGCACGCGGTACGCGGAAATTCGCAGGACCATTACCGCGCCTTCGCCAAGATCGTAAACGAGCAGAACGAAAAGCTTCTGACCATTCGCGGGCTGTTCAACATCAAGACGGCGCATGACACCGAGCGCATGCCGGTGCCGCTCGACGAAGTCGAGCCCGCCAAATCGATCGTGCGGCGCTTCTCCACCGGCGCCATGTCCTACGGCTCGATTTCGCGCGAGGCGCATACCACGCTCGCCATCGCCATGAACCGCATCGGCGGCAAGTCGAACACCGGCGAAGGCGGCGAGGAGAGCGACCGCTTCAAGCCGCTGCCCAATGGCGACAGCATGCGTTCCGCCATCAAGCAGGTGGCCTCGGGACGGTTTGGCGTGACAACGGAATATCTCGTCAATTCGGACATGATGCAGATCAAGATGGCGCAGGGCGCCAAGCCCGGCGAAGGCGGCCAGTTGCCCGGCCACAAGGTCGACAAGACCATCGCCAAGGTGCGCTATTCGACGCCCGGCGTCGGCCTCATCTCGCCGCCGCCACACCACGACATTTATTCGATCGAGGATCTGGCGCAGCTCATTTTCGATCTCAAAAACGTCAATCCGACCGGCGACGTGTCGGTCAAGCTGGTCTCGGAGGTCGGCGTCGGCACGGTCGCCGCCGGCGTTTCCAAGGCGCGTGCCGACCATGTCACCATCGCGGGCTATGAAGGCGGCACCGGCGCTTCCCCCCTCACCTCGCTCAAACATGCCGGTTCGCCGTGGGAAATCGGCTTGGCCGAAACCCACCAGACGCTGGTGGCCAACCGCTTGCGCGGCCGCATATCGGTGCAGGTCGACGGCGGCATTCGCACCGGGCGCGACGTGGTGGTGGGCGCGATGCTGGGCGCCGACGAATTCGGCTTTGCGACCGCACCTTTGATCGCGGCCGGCTGCATTATGATGCGCAAGTGCCATCTCAACACCTGCCCGGTCGGCGTTGCCACGCAAGACCCGGTGCTGCGCAAACGCTTCAAGGGCCAGCCCGAACACGTCATCAATTATTTCTTCTTTGTCGCCGAGGAAGTGCGCGAGCTCATGGCCGAATTCGGCTATCGCAATTTCAACGACATGGTCGGCCAGATGGACATGCTCGACCAGCGCAAGCTGGTGGAACACTGGAAGGCCAAAGGGCTCGATTTCTCCAAACTGTTCATGAAGCCGGTCGCCGCCGCCGACACCGCGATCTTCAATTGCGAGAAGCAGGATCACCACCTCGAGAAAATCCTCGACCGCAAGCTGATCGCGGAATCGCAAGCGGCACTCGACCGTGGCGCGCCGGTGCGGCTGCAAACGACCATTCAAAGCGTCAACCGCGCCGCCGGCGCCATGTTGTCGGGCGAAGTCGCCAAACGTTACGGCCATGAAGGATTGCCGGATGGCACCATCCATGTCCGCCTGTCCGGCACGGCCGGCCAAAGTTTCGGCGCCTGGCTCGCCCGCGGCATCACCTTCGAACTGGAAGGCGAGGCCAATGACTATGTCGGCAAGGGCCTGTCGGGCGGCCGCATCATCATAAAGCCGCCGGCCGACAGTGGCATCGTGCCGGAAGAATCCATCATCGTCGGCAATACGGTGCTCTATGGCGCCATTGCCGGCGAATGCTATTTCCGCGGCGTTGGCGGCGAGCGCTTCGCCGTGCGCAATTCCGGCGCCACCGTTGTGGTAGAAGGCACCGGCGACCATGGTTGCGAATATATGACCGGCGGTGTCGTGGTCGTGCTTGGACAGACCGGCCGCAACTTCGCCGCCGGCATGTCGGGCGGGATAGCCTATGTGATCGACGAGGACGGCACCTTCGAGAGCCGCTGCAACATGGCGATGGTCGAACTCGAGCCGGTACTGGCGGAAGAACAGCTCGCCGAAAAGGAATTCAACCTGCTCAACGATCTGGAGTCGCATGGCCGCGTCGATGTGATGGCGGATTTGACCCGCAAAGATGCTGAGCGACTGCACACGCTGATCGCCAACCACGCGCGCTACACCGGCTCCAAACGCGCCACTGAAATTCTCGCCGATTGGGCGCGCTATCGTCCGCTATTCAAGAAAGTGATGCCGGTCGAATACCGCCGCGCGCTCGCCGAAATGGCAAAGGAAAAAGCCGCCACCATGCAGGCGGCGGAGTAGCATGGGTAAGGTCACCGGGTTTCTCGAAATCGACCGGCACGATCGCAAATACGCCCCGGTCGCGGAGCGCATTAAGCATTGGCACGAGTTCGTCGTGCCTCTGCCGGAGAACGAGGTGCGCGAACAGGCCGCGCGTTGCATGGACTGCGGCGTACCCTATTGCCATGGCACCAGCAGGCTCACCGGCGCGCCCACCGGCTGCCCAGTCAACAACCAGATTCCGGACTGGAACGATCTGGTTTACCGCGGCAACTGGGACGAGGCCGCGCGCAATTTGCATTCGACCAATAATTTCCCGGAATTCACCGGTCGCGTCTGTCCGGCGCCATGCGAAGCGTCTTGCACGCTCAATATCGACGACAATCCGGTCACCATCAAAACCATCGAATGCGAGATCGCCGACCGCGCGATCGCGCTGGGCCTCAAACCGGAACTAGCGCCGCACAAGACCGGCAAAAAAGTCGCCGTCGTCGGCTCCGGGCCGGCCGGCATGGCCTGCGCCCAACAACTCGCGCGCGCCGGCCACGACGTGCATCTCTATGAGCGCTGGGCCAAGGCCGGCGGCCTGCTGCGCTACGGCATTCCCGATTTCAAGATGGAAAAGAACCACGTCGATCGCCGCGTCGCGCAGATGGAAGCCGAGGGCGTGGCGTTCCATTACGGCGCCGATGTCGGCGTCAATCTGCCGGTCGAGAAACTGCTGAAAGACCATGACGCCGTGGTGCTCTCGGGCGGCGCGGAAAAAGCGCGCGATCTGCCGATCCCGGGCCGCGAGCTCAAGGGCATCCATTTCGCCATGGATTTCCTGCCCCAGCAGAATCGGCGCGTCAGCAAAGAGCCGCTCGGGCCGGTAGAGCCTATCCTCGCCAAGGGCAAGAAAGTCGTGGTGATTGGCGGCGGCGACACCGGTTCGGACTGCATCGGTACTTCCATCCGCCAAGGCGCCGCGTCGGTGGTCAATTTCGAAATCATGCCGCAGCCGCCCGAGCACGAAAACAAACAGCTCACCTGGCCCGATTGGCCGCTCAAGATGCGCACCTCATCGAGCCACCAGGAAGGCGTCGAACGCGACTTCGCGGTCGGCACGCAGAAATTCACCGGCGAGAACGGCGCGGTCAAAACGCTGCATTGCGCGCGTCTCGATGCCAAATTCAAGCCGATTGCCGGCACCGAATTCGAGATCGAGGCCGATCTGGTGCTGCTCGCGATGGGCTTCGTGCATCCGCTGCACGAGGGTATGGTCAAATCGCTGGGCGTGACGCTCGACCATCGCGGCAATGTCCACGCCGACACCAATGCCTATGCGACTTCGGTGCCCAAGGTTTTCGCCGCCGGCGACATGCGCCGCGGCCAGTCGCTGGTGGTGTGGGCGATCCGCGAAGGCCGCCAATGCGCCCACGCGGTCGATAAATTCCTGATGGGAACGACGTCGCTGCCGCGCTGAATTATTCTAGCGTAGCCAGTCGAACGGGCCCGGCCGCCGGGACGGCGGCGGCGCCAATTCGCGCTGCGGGCGTACAACGCGCTCTTCCGCGCGACGCTGCTTTGCCCGCTCCTCGGCCTGAGCGCTTTTTGCGCCCTTGAGGTTTTCCTTCGTGCCTTCTTTGGCGCTTTTAGGATCGAGCGGCTTTTTGCCGGCTTCGGCCGGCGGGGCCGGATTGGCCGGCAGCGCCGCGACCGGCGCCGAAGCTTTGGGCTCGCCGCCTTGCGGCCAGGTAAAATCGTCGGCGCGACCGGGTGGTGCTGGCACCGGCTCGCCCTTGACCAGCACGCGGGTCGCGATGGCGTCGCCATGGGCCGAAGCCGAGCCCGAGCCGCCCAGCAATTCGTCGGAATTTCCCGGCGTCACCGTTAGCGGCACCACTGGCCCGGCCAATGGCCGCGCGGCGGATTTTCCGTCGGCCGGCAAAGGCGCGACCGGTCCGGACGGCAGCGACACCTGCAGCGAGCGGTTGTTCATGTAGCGGCGCAATTCGCGCTCGACATAATGCGCGAGCTTGCGTGCGCCGTATTTGGTGAAAAAGACGCCGTCGCCGGAACGCAAACGGCGCACCTGGCCCTCATAGTCGGGACCGTTGGTGGTGTATTTTCCGGCTTCATCCACGAAGCCATCCCAGACATCGATATAGATGGCGCCGGCCTTTTCGGCGCGCGCGCGGTAAAGATCGTTGAGATAGACCACGTCGGCGGTCGAGCGAGTGCCGCGAATCGAGGGCATGCCGACCCAAAACACCGGTACGCCCTTGCTCTTGAGTGCGGCGATCGTCTCGTCGATGCGGCGCGAGTAGATATCCGCCCACTGGTCGGTTCGGAATTCGATGACGCCATTGGCCTTTCTGCCGTTTTGCGGTTCGGGCGAAATAATCGACGCCGGATCGGTTTCGTCGGCCTGATCCTTATCGGGCGCGCCGTCCTTGCTCGCGGCTTTGTCGGCGTCAGGCTTATCCGACTGATCCTTGGCCTTCTTCTTGTCGGCCTCCTTGGCATTATCCTTGGCGAGATCCTTCTCGCGGATGTTCTGGCGGTCGCTGACGCCCAGCATCATGATTACGTAATTGGGTTTTTCCGGCGCCAGGATATCGCGCGCGACATGCCACCAGTCGAGATCGCTTTTGACGTCGTACCGCAGCAGGCCGGAATGGATCTTGTTCTTGCGGATAATGGCGATTTCGGGCGTGTCGGAAAATGCATCTTCCAGACCGTAAGCGAGCCAGTCGGCCATGCCGTCGCCCATCACGATGATCGACGTTGTTGGCGTAACCGGTTCGGCTTTGGGATCGGGCTTGCGCGGGCTTGGCGCGCGCGAATTATCGCTCGGGCCTTGCGATGGCTCGCTTTCGATATATTGTGGGCTGGAGTTGCCGAACAGGCCGTCTAGGAAGCCACCCGAGCGTCGCGGGCGTCGGTCGTCACCAAAAAACTGCGCCTGGGCCGGCATCGTCAGGGAAAATTCGATCGCCGCCACGCCGGCGCAATCGGCTGCGGCCAAAATGACCGCCCCGATGAGCCAGCGCGAAAGCCGCGTTTTTCCAAACATGCCGATTGACCAATGCTTTATCGCCCAAGGCCCGATCTTAGGGCATGGGTCAATAAGGCGCAAAAAATGTCAACTCGAAGGTGGCCGGGTGGTTACTTAGCCATGGCGCATACCGCACTAACGCGCTCGCAACCGGTCCAGCACGACCGCGGAAGCAAACCCGTCGGGAACCTGCCCGATCTTGGCCTGGAAATCACGTATCGCGGCCCGCGTGCGGGCGCCCAGATGGCCGTCGGGTTCGCCGACATCGTAGCCATGACCGGCCAGCAATTGTTGCAACTCCAGCCGTTCGTCGCGCGTGAGCACGCGCTCGTAACGCGGCCATGTCTGAACGAAGGGCTGGCCGCCGCGCAGGCGGTCGGCGAGATAGCCGATGGCCAGCGCGTAAGCCTCGGCCGGATTGTATCGCATGATGGCGCGGAAATTCGTCAGCATCAGAAAACCCGGCCCCTGCACGCCGGCCGGCACCAGCAGGTAGGCCTGGTCATCCGGCCGCGGGAACGGTTTGCCGCCGGGCCGCGTGATGCCCTGGCGCTCCCAGTCGCTGATGCTCATCATCCTTGAGTGTTCGCTGACCAGAAAATTGAACGTCGCCGGCACCACCACTTCGTAGCCCCAGGTCTGGCCGGAGACCCAGCCATCCTTCTTCAGATTATTGGCGGTCGAAGCGATGATGTCAGGCACCGAATCGACCACATCGCGGCGGCCGTCATGGTCGAAATCCACCGCGAATCTCTTGAATGCGGTCGGCATAAATTGCGTCGGTCCGAACGCGCCCGCCCATGAACCGACCAGCCGGTCGGGCCTGATGTCGCCATGCTGGAGAATTTCCAGCGCCGAGAGGAATTCCTCGCGGAAGTAATTCTGCCGCCGGCCAACACAAGCCAGTGTCGCGGTCGAGCGCACGACCGGACGGTCGCCGCCGATGGTTCCGTAATTGGTCTCGACGCCCCAGATCGCGGTAATGATATAACGATCCACGCCATAGGCCTTCTCAACCGCGTCGAAGGTGGCGCTATATTTTTGCAGTATCTCGCGGCCCTTTTCGATGCGCGCATCGTTGACCAGAATATCGAGATAGTCCCAAAACGATTTTGTGAATTCGGGCTGGTTGTCCAACAGATCCATGATCCGCAGATCCGGCGTGAGCGTTGCCGTTGCGCCCTGGAATACCGCGCGCGAAATGCCGCGGCGCGCCGCCGCCGGCCAAAGATGCTCGATGCATCCCTGGAAATTCGCGGCAGCCGCGCGGATCGCGGCGGCGGTCATCAGCGGATGGCCGGACGAGCCGGACTCGCCTGACCATTCTTGCGTGCCGGTTTGGCCGGCTAACGCGGCCGGCGGGATGGTGCCGGTGGTGCCTGGATAGCGGTCGTCGCGCGAACCCTGCGCCACAGCGGCGCTGTTGGCGGCAGCCACCAGGATTGCAGCGATGACGCTGGATCGCAGCTTGCGCATTGCTTTCAGGCTCCGGGACCCCATGGGTGCCGCGATATCGTTTCCAGGACGTTAATGGTCTAGTCTTATCAAGTCGATCTGGACGCATCGCCGCCTTCGTGCTTTCTGCACGCCGGAACAAATCTCCTCTCTACAAGGCTCCTACGAAGGCACATGACCCGCATCCGCAAAGCCATATTTCCCGTCGCCGGGCTTGGAACGAGGTTCCTGCCCGCGACCAAGGCCATGCCGAAGGAAATGCTGCCGGTGGTGGACCGGCCGCTGATCCAACATGTGGTAGACGAAGCCCGCCAGGCCGGCATCGAGCATTTCATCTTCGTCACCGGCCGCAGCAAAAGCGTGATCGAGGACCATTTCGACCGGCAATTCGAACTTGAAGCCACGCTGGTCGAGCGCGGCAAAAAGGCCGACCTGGCGCTTTTGTCGCAGGACCTGCCCGAACCCGGCACCACCAGTTTCACCCGCCAGCAGTCGCCGCTCGGCCTTGGCCATGCGGTCTGGTGCGCGCGCGAATTGGTCGGCAATGAGCCGTTCGCGCTGCTATTGCCGGACGTGCTGGTGCAGCACAAGCGCGGCTGCCTGGCGCAAATGATCGACGCCGCAGCCAGCCTCGACGACAACGCCAATGTCATCGCGGTCGAAGAAGTGCCGGCCGAACGCGTTCATATGTATGGCGTGGTCGGCGTAGGACCGACGAAGGGCAAGGCATTTGCGATCACCAAAATGGTCGAAAAGCCCAAGCGGGCCGAGGCGCCCTCCAATCTCAGCATTACCGGGCGCTACATCCTGCAGCCGGAGATTTTCGACGTGCTGGGAAAGCAGGCCGCCGGCGCCGGCGGCGAGATCCAGTTGACCGACGCCATGACGGCGCTGGCGCGCACGCAGCCGTTCTACGGTCTCAAATTCGAAGGCCGCAGTTTCGATTGCGGCTCCAAGATCGGGTTTCTCACCGCCAATATCGCCTACGGTCTGGCGCGCCCGGATATCGAGCCGGAACTGCGCGGCGAGATCGCCCGCCTGCTCGATAAGTAATTTATTGCTGTAGGCGAAGCCCGAGCAGGAACGTCGTCGCGCTGTAATTATTCGACGTGATGTTGGAGCGCAGCCAATCCTCGCGAACTTCGCCCTTGATCTGGGCCGAGCGGTTGAGCTTGTAGGTTAGACCGAGTCCCGCGTAATAGCGCTGGTCGATACGATCGGCGGACGTGCCGCCCGGCGTCGTGACCACGCAATCGCATAGCGGAGGGTCGCCCAGCGAAATGGTCGAGCCTTTATAGCTGTCCATGCCGAAGCCCAATTTCACACTGCCGATCAGCCAGCGCCGAAACGAATGATCGACCTGCAAGCCGATATCGCGCGACAGCACGCCCGAGACGCCTTCGATGGTGGATTCGGCCACCGTCGAACTGGCGGTGAGCTTCACATTGGTCAGCGCGTTGGCGGTCCACAGCAGTGACGCATTGCCGATGACGCCTTTGAGCTGTTCCAACCGCGGGTCCTCGTAATTTCGCCGTGTATAGCCGAGCGCCACTTCGCCGGTGAGCAGGCGCGACATTTCGAAAGTCGAGCCGGCTTTGCCGGTGAGGCCGGTGGAATCGCGCTGGTAGCCGGAAAAGTCGGTTTCGAGATCGTGCCTTCGCGTATCGTCGCTGAATTCGACGAATGGCGTCATGCCGGGCAAGAGTTCGTAGCCGCCGCGCAGTGTGCCGGTGTATTGGGTGTAATTGCGGTCGTCATTGCTGGCGGTGGTGCCGTCGGTCAGTTTCGATTGCTGATAGACCGTGCGCTCGGCGTCGCCCTTGACCGAAATATCGAGCCGGTTGAAGCGCTGCCCGAGGCCTAGTGTGCCGCCGGCGGTGGTGAAGATAGGAAGCTTGGCAATGCCCGCCTGCAAATTCGGACTGCTAGGATTGTCGGTGGACACCAGCGCGCGGGCGTCGAGATCGATGCGCGTCGTCTTGGTGACGTCGATGCGGCCATCGACTTTGCCGTTGAAATAAGGCCGGCTCAGCGTCGGCGTCGAGTCGGGACTATACCCGGTATAGCTACCGCGCAGCTCCGCTTTGAGTTCGTGGCGCGACCAGTTTGACTGCGCCAGTAATTCGGGCGCGATCGTATAGAGAGTCGCGCCGGGTCCGCCGGACACCTGTTGGGGATTCGTGTTGTAGCCACCGA
>Ga0302320_10013191_pt1 | contig 17296 bp, 17 predicted proteins | sample Bog_T0_3_FD_202130 | JGI IMG/M metagenome (GOLD analysis project Ga0302320, IMG submission 202130) | Peat permafrost microbial communities from Stordalen Mire near Abisko, Sweden - Bog_T0_3 | ecosystem: Environmental > Terrestrial > Soil > Wetlands > Peat | place: Sweden: Abisko, Stordalen Mire...
CACGAACGCAATCATCACGAAGTAATCAACGGCAGCCGCCGCAAACGCATCTCCCGCGGCTCCGGCACCACGGTGCAGGAGGTGAACAACCTGCTTCGGCAATATGCGCAGATGAAAAAGATGTTCAAGCAGATGGGCAAGCCGAGTTTTGCGCGCCGAATGGCGGGGATGAAGCTGCCGGGAATGTGAGCGGCTTGGGAAGGGCACGACTTCAGTCGTGCCGGTAAGTCGACTGAAAATTAACGGCGCTTCAGCGCCCGCGCAGCTACTCTAAGAGCGTTGACCATTCGCCTTGAGGTGCGACGACTTTTTTCTCCCGTCGGCAAGACTTCTGGCTAAGCAGGATCCAGCCCTCATCCTATATGTGCAACTTCCTTCATCTTGACAATATCTTGTAACCCTCGTAACGTTGGCTCCCTCAAGCAAAGCCTTCCCCTGGCTGTATCCCAACACGAGGAGTTTCCCGCCTATGAGACCCTATGTAGCAATAGCCTGTTCCTTATTCACGCTGACTCTGTGCAGCGTTGCCGAGCAGCCCAAACCCTCTTCCAGCCCCGCCACCAGGGCGAACTCGCTGGTTCAAGTTGCCCAACTACTGCCTACTGACGCCACAGGTTTTGCCGACTTCGGTATCTCGGTAGCCGTCAGCTCCGATGGCAACACCATCGCCGTGGGAGCCTTCTCGAACAATAATGGCCAGGGAGCAATTTACGTTTTTGTAAAACCTGCCGGCGGCTGGCAGAACATGACGCAGACTGCCGAACTCACCGTCTCCGGATTTCCCGCAGCGGGCCTTGGCTACCCCGTCGCGATGAGTCCCGATGGCAATACCATCGTCGGCAATGGCGTTGAAACCACCAGCCCTGATAACGGCGCCCAGGTATTTGTCTTCGTCAAACCTGCTGGCGGCTGGACCAGTATGACGCAAACCGCCGCGCTTTACGCCCAAGGCGGGGGCAACATCGGATTCGGAAATGAAATCGCCACCGACGGCGACAACATTTTAGTAGGCGCCACCGGATGCGGCGGCGACGGCGACTTTGGTCCAGGCGCGACTTATCTTTTTGTGAAGCCGGCGAGCGGCTGGACGAACTCGTCAGAGACCGGGTCGCTGGAAGAATCCAACGGCTACGGATGCGATGATTACGGATCGTCCGTGGCGATCTCAGGCGACACCGCCGTTGTAGGACGAACCGGAATGGGTATGGTTCCGCCCCTCACTCCCGGAGCTTTCTACGTCTTCAACAAACCTGCGGGGGGATGGGCAACCGCAACGCAGGCTGCAATCCTTACCTCCTCGGACGCGGGACTGAACGAACTGGGCGGTGACGTGGCCCTCAGCGGCAACACGATTTTGGGTTCGACCGAGTTTATTTCTAACGGTAGAAAGACGAGTCGGGCCTATATCTTCACCGAGCCTTCCGGCGGTTGGGTCAACATGACGCAAACCGCTACGCTTACTAACTCCACCCCGGGCGTGCTTCTAACTCCGAATGTCGCGCTGAATGGTGCGACCGCAGCGGTTTCAGCCTCGAGTAGAAACCAAAGCTACGTCACGCTCTATTACGAACCGGCGGGCGGATGGCAGAATAGTTCGTCCCCCAGCGTCACTCTTTTCTCCGAGCCCGCGAGCGCCGTGGCCTTGACTGAGGGGTTGGTGGTGACCGGCAGTACGGCTCAGGATGCGGCTTACGTGTACGAGAGCAAGTAGCCAGTAAACGTCCTCGGTTTACAAAAAGCAATTGCGCGGCCGCCTTCGGTCGCGCTTCTTTATTGCAGAGACTTCCCAATCTCACAGAGTTCGTCGTTGTCCTCCCGTTCGCTTTCGTTCCATTTCGCAACGGCGTATTCTTGCGTCAACCTATGAAATGGCGTTCTCTTGATGAGTCGAGGATGGTAGCTGACATCCGGCCGCTGCGCGAAATCTTTGTCGAGCGCAAGCAACTGATTGCGCAGTACGTGCCCCAGGAGACACAAGCGGTTCATGCGCGTGCCATCGCGGAACTAAGGGAAAGACATTTGGCGGCAACTGTTCTGCCCGTCGGCGCAAAGGTTTCAGAATTCCAGTTGCAGGATCACGGCGGTAAAACCATCTCTTCGTCTGACTTGCTCGCCAACACACCCCTCGTGCTCTGCTTCATTCGCGGCCGCTGGTGCCCGTTCTGCGTGGCTCAGATGGAAGCCATGAATCTCATCCTGCCCGAGATCAACCAAGCAGTGGCGATGTTCGCCGCGATCTCTCCGCAGACCGTGCAGCAATCCTTCTTCATGCGCGACCAGCACAAGCTGCGCTTTCCTTTGCTCTCCGACGCAGGCAACAAAGTCGCCCGCCAGTTCGGACTCACCTACCGCGTCCCTGAGGAACAGAAAGCAATCTATCAGCGCGCCTTCGTCAACCTGCCTTTCGTGAATGGAGACGACAGTTGGGAACTGCCGATTCCGGCGACCTACATCATCGACCGCGATGGCACGGTGCTCTATGCTACGGCGAACGAGGACTATACCGAACGCCCCGAACCCAACGACATCGTCCGTTTCCTGGGCAACATCTGATTAACCCAACCCTGTCATTTCGAGTTAACTCAACCCCGTCATTTCCCAACCCTGTCATTTCGACCTAACCCAACCCTGTCATTTCGAGCGGAGCGGCATTGCCCGTCTTTACGGGCAATGTTGCGGAGTCGAGAAACCTGCTTTGCGCGCTATAGGTTTAATCAGATTTCCGTCGGCAAATCCGCAGATTGACGCACCCGGACCGGACGCCCGCGCACACACCTCAGCTTTCGGTACACTGAAGGTTCGTCACTGGCCACTGACCACTGGCCACTGACCACTGCCCCTATGAACTATATCTACGGCATCAACGCGGTCGGCGAGGCGCTCAAGGCCCGCGGACGCGCCTTTCAATGGGTCGGCATGGCGAAGGAGCGGAATGATATCCGCCTGCAGCGCATGATTGAAGAATGCCGCCGCCTCGGCGTGCCCGTGAAATTTCTCACCCGCACGGAACTCGACCAGATGGCCGGACGCGCCGCGCATCAAGGCGTGGTTGCCGTCACCTCGGCCAAACAATACAGCGACCTCGACGACGTCGTTGGCGCCAAGCGCGGCGAATATTCTCTCGTGATCGTCCTCGATGGAATAGAAGACCCGCACAATCTGGGCGCGATCATGCGCACCGCCGATGCCGCCGGAGCCGACGGCGTCGTCATCCCGGAACGCCGTGCCGCCTCCGTCACTGGCACCGTAACAAAAACTTCCGCCGGAGCCAGCGAGTACCTGCCCATCGCAAAGGTCACCAACATCGCCCGCACCGTCGAAGAATTAAAAGATCGAAACATATGGACCGTTGGCCTCGACGAGCGCGGCCCGCAAACTTACGACGCCCTCGACTACAACATGGATTGTGCTGTCGTTCTGGGCGCGGAAGGCAAAGGCCTGCACGATCTGGTGAAAAAGAAATGCGATTTCCTGGTCTCGATTCCGATGCTGGGCAAAGTTCCCTCGCTGAATGTCTCGGTTGCAGGCGCAGTAGTAATGTATGAAATTGTGCGCCAGCGCCGGCTGAAAAGCGGCGCGCAAATAAAAGAGGGATCGCAGGCGAAGTCGCGATGAAGTGCCGCAGTTTGTTTTTTCTCGTGGTTCTCTGCGTTCTGTCCGCCCCCGTGGCGAATGCTTTCGCTCTCGACCGCGAGGCATTCTCGTTCACCAACTACGACCTCAAAGTCCGCATCGAGCCCGAACAGCAGCGCCTCGGCGTTCGTGGCAAGATCACTCTCCGAAACGACTCCGCATCTCCGCAGAAAATCGCCGTCCTGCAAATTTCTTCTTCGCTCGACTGGCGCTCCATCCGGGCCGGCGGCAAGCAATTACAATTCGTTTCTCAGCCCTACACTTCCGACATCGATCACACTGGCGTGCTCTCCGAGGCGATCGTCACGCTGCCGGAGACAATTCCTCCGAAGGGTACGGTCGATCTTGAAATCGCCTACGAAGGCATCATCGTTCTCGATGTCACGCGCCTCACACGTATCGGCACGCCAGATTCCATCGCCCGCAGCACGGACTGGGACCAGATCAGCACGAAATTCACCGCCGTCCGCGGCGTCGGAAACGTAACCTGGTATCCCGTCGCGACCGAAGCCGCAGACATTTCAGACAATCTTTTCGAGACCGTCGGAAAATGGCGGCAACGCGAATACTCCTCCGCCATGCATTTACAGATTGAACTCTCGACCAGCGACGAAGAGGAAAAGCCCGAACTCCTGGTCAACGCCACGGCTTGTCCCACAGCGCGTGAAGTTGACGAGCAGTTTCTCGCCGACTGCACCTACCATTCAATCGGATCGGCCGTCCCGACATTTTTGATCGCCGATTATGAAATCGTCGACCGCACTGCGATCACCGTTCATTTTTTGCGCGGACATAACGCCGCCGCCACAACCTACGCCGACACCGCCGAGAAAGCTCTCCCGCTGGTCACCGACTGGTTCGGATCCCCGCGCAGCAAAGCCGAGACCGCCGATCTATCGGATTCGAGCGCCGCTCCGTTTGAGAGCGGATCGCTCCTGCTGATGCCGCTCGCCGCCGCCGATCCCAAACTATCCGGCCTGGTGGCAACCCATCAGTTGACCCACGCAGCTTTTTTTTCCCCGCGACCCTGGATCAATGAAGGCCTCGCTCACTTCGCCCAGGCTTTGTATCTCGAACATCAAAACGGCCGCCAGTCCGCTCTCGATTACATAAAAGTGCACAGCACCGCGTTCGGAGTGACGGAAGAAGAGAAACAAAAAGCCTCCGCGCCGTCGTCCGAAGAGGAAAAAACTTGGTCCCTGATTAATACTTATGACGAGCAGCTTTACCGCAGCAAAGCCATGTGTGTGTGGTGGATGCTGCGAGACATGGTCGGCGACTCCGCTTTGAAAAAAGCTCTCGCCTCCTACCGGCCAGAAGAGGATAAAGAGCCTTCGTACATGCAACGATTAATTCAGGCGCAAACCAAACAAGATTTGGAATGGTTTTTTGACGACTGGATCTATCGCGACCGCGGCCTGCCTGATTTTAAGGTGGAGTCCGCCTTCACGCGTCAGACCTTACCCGCAGGTTACATGGTAACGATCACGGTAAAAAATCAGGGCAATGCTGGCGCAGAAGTTCCGCTCACTGTAAAATTCGCCGGCGGCGAACTCACCCAGCGCCTCACCGTTCGCGGCAACAGCACCGCCGTAACTCGCGTGGAGCTTCAGAAGCCACCCGAAGAAATCATAGTGAATGACGGCAGCGTGCCGGAGAGCGATATCACGAACAATGTTTTCAAAGTTCCCGCCAGCGACACCCCGACCGACAGCACGCCAAAATAAAGGGTCTGGATCTCGTCGGCGCCTTGCCGGATTTAACTGCCCACCGATCACTGTCCCCCGGCCGCTGCCTTTGAGAAGCTGATCATCGCCTCCAGTTTCGCCGCCGCCGCTCCGGAGTCAATCGACTCCACTGCCAGCGGAATTCCGTCCGCCAAATGATCGACTCTTCCCGCCGCCACCAGCGCAGCCGCCGCATTCAGCAAAACCACCTCGCGCCGCGCCGACTTCTTTGCACCCAACACTTCACGAACAATCGCCGCATTCTCGACTGCATCGCCGCCCGCTAGATCGGCCAGCGTAGCGCGCTTCATTCCAAATTCTTCCGGATCAACCTCGTACGTTCGCACATTCCCATCCCTAGCTTCAGCAATGCGCGTCGGCCCCGTGATCGTGATCTCATCCAGTCCGTCGAGTCCGTGCACCACCAATGCCCGGCGCAATCCCAACATGCTCAGCGCCTCCGCAAGCTTCTCCACCATCTCCAGCGCATATACGCCGACCACTTGTCCCGAAGCACGTGCCGGATTGGTGAGCGGTCCCAGCAGATTGAACATGGTGCGCAGCTTGAGCTCGCGCCGGACCTTCTGCACTTGCTTCATCGAGACATGCAAATCCGGCGCATACAGAAAGCAGATTCCAATCTCGCGCAAGCACTGAGCGGCTCGTTCCGGAGTTAACTGAATGTTTACCCCCAAAGCTTCCATCACGTCGGCCGACCCGCATTTCGAACTGATGCTGCGGTTGCCGTGCTTGGCCACGCGCACGCCGGCGCCCGCGGTCACGAATGCGGTCGCAGTAGAAATGTTGAAAGTCGAACAAGCATCGCCACCCGTCCCGCTGGTATCAACCAGCGACGCATTGACGAGCGACGACTCTGCCAGCGCGTCGCGCCCCGTCCCGCTGACGTAGAGTGCGCTCGCTCCAGATTCTGCTTCTGTAGCAACCGGCAATGGCGTCGCCGCAGCGCGGATCGCTTCCGCGAATCCTACAATTTCCTCGACCGTCTCGCCCTTCATCCGCAGAGCCACGAGCAGCGCCGCAATCTGCGCGTCGGTACAGTTTCCTGCGAGTACTTCGGACATCACCCGATGCGCTTCCGCGCGGCTCAGCGATTGTCGGTGACTCGATATGCGATTCAGCGCGTCGAAGATCATTGCGCATTAGCCTAGCATTTCTGCCCTCTTCTCCTGAAATTCGCGGACCAATCTCGCTCCCGTTTGCCCTAATCCGTTCTCCTTCTATAAAATTAAAGGTTTGCTGCCCACAGTCGATAGCCGCAAGCAGGTTCCTTCCGATTTTTAACTGACGAGCGATTATGAAAATCCACGAGTATCAGGGTAAGGCGATTCTCAAGAAGTATGGCGTGACCGTGCCCCGCGGAACCATGGCCACCTCCCGTGAAGAAGCCGATGCTGCCGCCAAAGAATTGTTCAGCGCCGGAGCGACCGGAGTGGTGGTCAAAGCGCAAATCCATGCCGGAGGCCGCGGCAAAGGTGGCGGCGTAAAGATCGCCAAATCCGCCGACGAAGCCGGAGAACTCGCCGAAAAAATGCTCGGCATGAAACTGGTGACGCACCAAACCGGCCCCGAAGGCCGCATCGTCCGCCGCCTGCTAATAGAAGAAACGCTGCCCATCGAGAAAGAGTTGTATCTCGGAATTCTGGTCGACCGCGCCGAAGGCAAGCCGGTCTTCATGGCTTCCGCCGCCGGCGGTATGGATATTGAGCAAGTCGCGGCGGAAAATCCCGATGCAATTCTCAAGCAGCATATCGATCCCGGCATGGGCCTCGAAGCCTTTCAGGCGCGCAAAATGGCCTTCGCGCTTGGGTTGAATGCCAGGCAGATTAATCCCGCCGTGCAGTTTCTTTCGAATCTGTACAAAGCGTTCCTCGATACCGACGCTTCCCTGCTCGAAATCAATCCTTTCATCACCACCACGGACGGCCGCCTTTTCGCGCTCGACGCCAAACTGACCTTCGACGACAACGCCCTGTTCCGCCATCACGATATCCGCGAACTACGTGATATTACGGAAGAGGATCCGCTTGAAGTTGAAGCTTCGAAGTACAGCTTGAATTACATCAAGCTCGATGGCAGCGTCGGCTGCATGGTGAACGGCGCCGGGCTCGCCATGGCCACCATGGACATCATCAAATACGCCGGCGGCATGCCCGCCAACTTTCTTGACGTAGGCGGCGGAGCGAACGCCGAACAAGTCGCTCATGCCTTCGAAATTCTGCTCAGCGATAAGAGTGTGAAAGCAGTGCTGATCAATATTTTCGGCGGCATCCTGCGTGTCGATACTTTGGCCACCGGCGTAGTTGAGGCGGCGAAAAAAACCAACATCCAACTTCCCATCGTGTTGCGCCTCGAAGGCACCAACGTGGATCAGGGAAAAAAGATTTTAATGGAATCCGGATTTAACTTCTTGGTCTGCGACACCATGAAAGACGCGGCCGATAAAGTCGTGGCCGCGGCACGCGGATAAAACTTTGTCATCCCGAGCGCAGCGAGGGACCCTGGTGTTTGCTTGCAGCACCGCAGCTGTTGAGTTTCGTTGAAGAGATAACTGAGGAATTTATGGCAATTCTCGTTAATAAAAAAACTCGCCTCATCGTGCAAGGCCTCACCGGACGCGAAGGCACCTTCCACGCCAAAGCCTGTGCTGCGTACGGCACACAAGTCGTTGGCGGAGTCACCCCCGGCAAGGGCGGCACCACGCACGAAGGCTGGCCCATCTTCAACACGGTGCAAGAGGCCGTCGAAAAAACCGGCGCCGACACAACCGTAATTTTCGTTCCGCCGCCGTTTGCCGCCGATGCCATCATGGAAGCCGCTGACGCCGAACTCGACCTCATCGTGTGCATCACCGAAGGCATCCCTACGCTCGACATGGTGAAGGCGTGGGAATTTCTGCAGAATCGCCGCTCGCGCCTCATCGGACCGAATTGTCCCGGAATTATTTCTCCCGGCAAATGCAAAATTGGAATCATGCCGGGATCGATTCACAAAGAGGGATCAATCGGCATCGTGTCGCGCTCTGGCACCTTGACTTACGAAGCCGTGCATCAACTCACGCAACGCGGCATCGGGCAATCCACCGCCATCGGCATTGGCGGCGATCCGATTATCGGAACCAACTTCCTCGATGCCCTCGATCTCTTCAATCGCGATCCTGAAACCGAAGCCGTCATTATGATTGGTGAAATTGGCGGCGACGCCGAAGAAACCGCCGCCGAATTTGTAAAGGCTAAAATGAAAAAGCCGGTCGTCGGATTTATCGCCGGACAAACCGCGCCGCCCGGACGCCGCATGGGCCATGCCGGCGCGATTATTTCCGGCGGCAAAGGCACCGCCGCCGAAAAAATTGCCGCCATGGAAGCGGCCGGTATCCGCGTAGCCAAGTCTCCCGCCGATATCGGAGAAACGCTCGTGGCTGCGCTGGGAGTCAAAGTCTAGTACCGAGTACGTAATCCCAAAAAAGCATTACGCTAAGCACAGTGCTGACCAGGCCTATGAGTTCTCCCGAAAATAGCTCGCGCATCGACTACATCGAATTTGCAGTCCATGATATTAAGAAAACGAAGGAATTCTACTCTAGGATTTTCGGTTGGAAGTTTGAGGACTATGGTGACGATTACACAACCTTTCATGACGGCAGGTTAGCGGGCGGATTTTACACATCTCCGGAAGTCAAGCTGGGAGGGCCCCTGGTTGTGATCTACGCCACGGACATCGATGGCATGCTGGCAAAAGTGGCTGCCGCCGGAAGTAAAATCGTGAAGCCGATCTTTGAATTTCCCGGGGGACGCCGTTTCCACTTCCTCGACCCTAGCGGCCACGAACTGGCCATTTGGACTGACAAGTAAAAATCTCGTGACAAGGAAAATCAGCCAACAACAACTATGAAAACTCTGCAACGCACTCTTACCATCGTGAAACCCGACGCCGTCGCCAAGAATGCAGTCGGCGACATCATTGAACAATTCGAGAAGGGCGGCTTCCGCATTCTCGCCATGAAAATGCTGGAAATCTCCAAGCATCAGGCCGAGCAGTTTTATGCCGTGCACGCCAGCCGTCCGTTCTATGGATCGCTCACCGACTTTATGTCGAGCGGACCGATAGTCGCCCTCGCGCTGGAAAAAGAGAACGCCATCGCCGACCTGCGCAAGCTGATGGGCGCCACGAATCCGGCAAGCGCCGAAGAAGGCACCATCCGCAAGAAGTGGGCGTCTAGCATTGAGCACAATGCCATTCACGGCTCGGACGCCGAAGACACGGCGCGCTTTGAGTTGAGTTTCTTCTTCGCGGGATACGAGCTGTCGCAGTAGAAAAAAAACAGTACCCAGTACCCCGTTAACCGCCGGGACTAAAGATATTAACTGGGTACTGAGAGCCGGGAAACTGAGAACTGCGAACTGGTTTTTGCCTAGCCCAGCGGCTCGAACAGATTGCCTTCCACTCGGTCCGCAACCTTGGGCAAATCTTTGCGCGCATATTGCAAGAAGTGCGGCGTAGAACGATGGGCCTCGAGCGCAGCATCGTCCTTGTATTGTTCGTAGATGAAGAACCGCCTCGGCTCGGTTTTATGGCGGTGAACCTGGAACATCAAGACGCCCGGTTCCTTGCGGGACTCTTCCGTAAGCTTCGCCAGAATCGGGGCAACGTCAGCATCGTGTCCTGCCTTTGCCATCCACGTTACAGCTAATACCACCATCGTCCGCTCCTTGCCTGTAATAACTGCCCGTCAAAGCAACCAATGTGCTGTTTAAGGGTTCCTTCGTGGTTAAGATCCTCAAGCTGCAACCTACCCAACTCGGGACGCCCTCTTCATCTCTTTCGCGAAGTCATCGATCAAAATTGTATGATCGCGGTCCGGGCCGGTGGAAACCATTCCGACCTTCGCCCCAGTTTCTTTTTCCACAAACGCCAGGTATTCGCGGGCCGCTTGGGGCAGGCGATCAAATTCCGTGATGCCCTGCGTCGACGTTTTCCATCCCGCCATCTTGCGATAAACGCACTCCAGCTTTTCATAGCCGCTGGCCTGCGCCGGAATTTCCATCGTCTTTTTCCCGTCGACAACATACCCCACGCACACCGGAATCTCCGCCAGTTCGTCCAGTACATCGAGCTTGGTGACCACCAGCCAGTTGATCCCGTTAATCATGCCAGCGTAGCGCAGCAGAGGCAAGTCCAGCCAACCCGTGCGCCGCGGACGCCCAGTAACCGCGCCGAATTCATTGCCCCGCTTCCGCAGCTGTTCGCCCAACTCGCCCTTCTCCTCGCTCGGAAACGGACCTTCCCCAACCCGCGTGCAATAAGCTTTCGTCAGTCCAATGACCGAATCAAGCGCATTCGGAGCGACTCCCGTGCCCGTGGCCGCGCCTCCCGATGTCGCGCTCGAGGAGGTCACAAATGGATACGTGCCGTGATCGATATCCAGCATCGTGCCCTGCGCGCCTTCGAACAAAATGTCTTCGCCATCGGCCAGCGCCTGGTTCAACAACACCGCCGTGTCGCAAACGAATGGCGAAATCTTCTCCGCCGCCGCCGCGTACTCGGAATACATTTTGTCGGCATCGAGCGGTTCGGAATTAAACAGCGCGTGCGCGATCATGTTCTTCTCGCGCACCGCATTCTCGATATGCTTCTTCAGCAATTGCAGATCGAGCAGATCAGCCACGCGCAGTCCGCGCCGTCCCATCTTGTCTTCATACGCCGGACCAATTCCACGCGAAGTCGTGCCGATCTTCACCCGCCCGGGCGCGTTCTCCGCCGCTAGTTCAATCATGCGATGGTAGGGCAGAATCACCTGCGCGCGATTCGAGACAAATAGATTTCCGTCGACCCGCACGCCGGCTTCGCGCAGCGCGCCCACTTCCTTCAAAAACGCCATGGGATCGAGCACCACTCCGTTGCCAATCACACTGCGGCAATCGGCCCGCAAGACTCCGCACGGCACCAACTGCAACACAAATTTTTTGCCGTTGATAATCACCGTGTGTCCGGCGTTGTGCCCGCCAGCGTAACGCGCCACGACGGAGAAACTCTCCGACAAAACATCGACAATCTTTCCCTTACCCTCGTCGCCCCACTGGGCGCCGACAATCACCGCGGTCTTGCCTCGTTTCAATGCACAACTCCATTCCAGGGACTCGGCGACGCAAAGCTGCGTCGCTCCTATGTATGAACCTACGTACGAACGCCTACGGATGAATACCTACGAATGAATATCACCGAATGAACCCCAGGGTCGCACACGCCTTACCGCGGAAATTCGCAAGGCTCAACTGGAATGAAAGGCGAGAAGATGTGTACGAAATATCTTATCGCGCTGAAGTAACGATTAGCAACGGGCGAAGCAACATCACCTTACCCCGTGGAACCTGGGACCCTGCGGCTAAGGTCTTTGTACGTACGCAAGGACAAGAAAAAAACCTGGTAGGCGCGGCAGGGATCGAACCTGCAACCACCGGTTTAGAAAACCGGTGCTCTATCCAATTGAGCTACGCGCCCCTAAGCAAAATTTATCATATGCTCCCGCTGGAGTATCATGCGGTGTCGCGTTGACCGCCGCCGCTCCATCTCGTCTCGGCCTATCCCGTCTGGCCTACATCGATTGGATGCGCGGCCTCGCCTGCCTCCTGATGTTTCAGACGCACTGTTACGATTCCTGGCTCAGGCCTAACGCACGCCAGGGTAAGTTTTTCATGTACTCGCAACTCGGTGGAACCTTCCCTGCTCCGCTATTTTTATTTCTTGCAGGGATCTCGTTTGCTCTGGTCACCGAAAAACTGTTACGCAAGAATCTGCGCCCCTCGCAGATCGCCGCCGCAACGATTCGCCGCGGAGCGGAGATTTTTGCTTTCGGTCTTTTGTTTCGCTTACAGGAATACCTGGTCGCCTGGGGCTGGGCGCCGCTCAGCGATCTTTTGCGCGTCGACATACTCAACACCATCGGCCTCTCCATGGTGCTCATGGGCCTGATGTGCTGGCTGGTCCTCGCACTTCGACGCGGTGCTCAAACTCCTCTCCTGCTGATCCTTTCCTCCGCCAGCACCGCCCTGCTAATCTCGCTCTCCACCCCGCCGCTTTGGACCACCCACCGCCCGCGTTGGCTTCCCTGGCCTCTCGAGTCTTATATCAACGGCCTCCACAATCTCGGAACCCCGCAGCCCTGGCTCTTCCCCATCTTTCCCTGGACCGCTTTCGCCTTCGCCGGACTCGCCGTCGGATTCATCTTGCAAAGCGATTGGTCGCGCCAGCACGAAGCTCAAACATTTTTCTTAGCTGGCGCCGCCGGCTTCTCGTTGATCGCACTTTCGCGCTGGCTTGACGCACAACCTCGCCAGCTCTACGCCGTCTACGATTACTGGCACACCAGTCCGAGCTTCTGGCTGATCCGCGTCGGAATGCTGCTTGTAATTCTGACTGCGAGTTACTCCTGGTGCCGCTGGGGTTTCGCTCAGTGGGGATTCAGCCCGCTCATTCAACTCGGCCAGGCATCGCTGCTCGTGTACTGGGTCCACATCGAGTTCGTCTATGGACGGGTATCGATCCTGCCCAAGCACGCCGAAAGCATTCCCGGCGCCTCGCTCGGATTGCTTATCATTTTTCTCACGATGCTGCTATTAGCGTATGTAAGAACGAAGAAGCTGCGGACTGTTTAAAGACTTCACGTCTGTCATCCCCAGCGCAGCGAGGGACCTTAGTTTCACGTACGCCACCACAGGTCGCCGGCAACACCAAGGTCCCTCGCTGCGCTCGGGATGACAAGCGCGTACGTTGCGAGGGCTACTTCGCTACCGGAACTGCTTCGCGAACTCCACCACTTCCCTCTCCGCCCAGCGCCCGTCATACGCCGGATCGTCCTCCCGTTCTCCCACGAACGCGCAATGTCCTCCATCCTCCACTTCAACATAAGCAATGTTGCGATTCGCCAAAAGTTTCCGCCGCGTCTCCGGCAAAATGCGCACAAAAGGATCGTTCGCCGCATGAATCACCAGCGTCGGCTTGGCGATGCGATCGATCAGACGCGATGCTGCGGCGCGATCGTAATAATCATCCGCTCCAGCAAAGCCGCAGTAGTGCGCCGTGATGCGTTCATCGAACTCCCGCAAAGTTTTTATGCCCTGCAACCGCCCGGCATCGTAGTCCTTGGGAAACAGTTTCACCTTGCGCCGAAAGCGCCGGAACAATTGCAGCAAAAAATAATATTCGTAAATCCGGTTCGCGGGCTCATGCAGCGCATCCGCTCCCGCCGCCAAATTCACTGCCGGACAAACTGCCGCCACCCCGCGAAACTCCGCCGGCCCAGCACTTCCCCACTCCCCCGCCAGCTTCAATACCAAATTGCCACCCATGGAAAAGCCAATCAAAACCAAGCCGGGGATTTTGTCGCGCTCCACCAGATCTCGCGCCACCGCTGCTACATCCTCAGAACGGCTCGAGTTATAAAGCGTCGCCGCGCAATGGTCCATTCCTCCGCAGTTGCGCTGGTTCATGCGCACCACATTCATGCCCGCAGCCAGACCGTTGCGCGCAATCCCCATCATGTATTGAGATTCGCTCGATCCCTCGAGGCCGTGGACGATGAGCAACGTCAACGCGTGCCGGTCGGCCTGCCAGTGACAATGGCACAGCACCGGAATGCCAGGCTCTACTTCGATCATCCGCTGCTCGGCAGGAGGCAGATCAATTTTGCGCGACAGAAAAAATGCCGCCAACGTTTGCGCATGTCCGCCGCGAATCCATCGGCGCGGACGAAACTCCGATGGCTCGAACCTTTGCTCTACCCGCGTGCCCATCTCAGTTTGCGAAGTTTGCACAAATTGATTCTAATAGGGTCAGTTCATCCCACGGGAGTGATCGTCATGCCGATTTTCGAATACATCTGTAAAGATTGTCAGCACGAGTTTGAAACCCTGGTCTTCGGCCGCGACAAAGCCAGGTGCCCCAAATGCCAAAGCCAGAAGCTGAGCCCACAGCTCAGTGTGTTCGCCATGTCCGCCAAGGGCTCGTCCAGTACGAGTTCCGCCCTGCCGTCCGGATCCGGATCCTGCGGCTCCTGCGGAGATCCTCGCGGCCCCGGCGCTTGCTCGCTCGGCGACCTCGACTAGCTCCTTGATTCGCTTAAGCCCCAAACCATAAACTTTGGGCACAGCCCGGCCTGTGACTGAGGTTACCTTTGCTTGCCTGACCCTCCCGCCTACCATGCCATCACTTCTGTCTTATCTAAAGTGCATAGGAGCATGGCATGGACCGGCGCAGCCAGTCGCGCGTTTTCGTCGACCTTCCCGTACAAATCTGGGGCATGGATAGTCACTCGCGCCCCTTCATTCAAGCCGCGAGCCTGCGCACCGTCAGCGGCCGCGGTGCGACTTTGCAATGCGTGGACGCGCAACTGAAGCCCGGTGACGTTGTCGATGTTTTATATCTCGGCAACAAAGCGCAGTTCCGCGTCGTCTGGTGCGGCAAGCCCGGCACGGAAATGGCCGGAGAGGTTGGAGTCGAAAATCTTTCGGTTGACGCCAGAATTTGGGATTTCGATCCCCTGCGTTGCGCCGCCGCCGTGGGACGAGGCTGATCCCTCTAAGAACTCTTCGGGAAATAAAATAAAGGGGGGAGGGCTGGGGGAGGTGCTGCAAATCCCGCTCTGCGCGGGCCATTTGCAGTATGCAGCCATAGCGGTGCGAAGGCAAGAACAAAGCGAGTCACACGCTATAATTCCTATCGATGTTGCAGAGAATTTCACACTTCCGGCATTCCTCTCGCGGAAACCATGCAAGTTTTGTCATCCTCTTTCTCATGAGCTAGGTTTTACTTCGTGAACCTTAGTGTCCTTCGTGGTTAACCGCCTTTTCTTCCAAACCCTGTAAACTCCTCAAAGATGCAAGTGAAGATTCTCGGCTCCGCGGCTGGAGGCGCCTTTCCGCAGTGGAACTGCGCCTGCTCAAACTGTCGCGCTGTGCGCGCCGGACCATTTCGCGGTAAGCCCCGCTCGCAAACGCAATTGGCCATCTCGCAGGACGGGCTCTCGTGGTTCTTGCTGGGAGCGTCCCCTGACCTGCGCGCGCAAATCGAATCCACCCCCGAACTGCATCCACGCGACGGCGTGCGCCAGTCGCCCATCTCCGGCGTAGTCCTCGCCAACGCGGATATCGATCACGTTCTCGGGTTGCTCCTGCTGCGCGAGCTTCAGCCCTTGCGCGTCCATGCCACAGCCTCCGTTCGCCGCATTCTCCGCGAAGATAATTCCATGTTCGCGATGCTGCAGCGCATTCCGAATCAAGCGCAGTGGAGCGATTTCACTCCCGGCGATAAGTTCGATCTGCTGAATCCCTCGGGAGAAGCTTCCGGCTTGCGCGCTCTTCCTATATCGTTAGGCGCGCACTTTCCTGCCTATGTCACCGGTGAGCGGCAACGGCAACTCGTGCCCGCCGAAGCATCCCTCGGTTTCATCCTCGAATCGAAATCCAGTCCGCGCCTCGCCTATCTGCCCGCGGTTCCGCAACTCGACGATGCTCTGCTGCAAGAACTTGACAACTGCGACGTCCTGCTGTTCGACGGTACCTTTTGGAGCGACGACGAACTCATTCGCGTGCAAGGCAGCGGACAAACCGCTCGCCAGATGGGCCACATCCCGGTAAAAGATACTCTGATCAGGTTGGCGGAAGTCCGCCGTCCGCGTAAAATATTTCTACACATCAACAACACCAATCCCATGCTGGACGAGGCCAGTCCCGAACATCGCCATGTGCGGCAGGCCGGGTGGGAGATTGCAGAGGACGGATGGCAGTTCAACCTGTAGCCCGCGAAGCCGCAGCGCAAGCCGCGCCCCTGCTGTCTCTTGAAGAATTGCGCGCCCAGTTGCAAGCGGTTGGCGAGGAGCGCTACCACCACAAGCATCCCTTCCATTTGTTGATGCACGAAGGCAAACTTACTCGCGGACAATTGCAGGCGTGGGCACTGAATCGCTACTACTACCAGAGCATTATTCCGATTAAAGATTCGATCATCCTTTCGCGCGGACCCGATCCCGTCTTCCGCCGCGCCTGGCGCAAGCGCGTGGTCGATCACGATGGCGACGCCACCAGCGAAGGCGGCATCAAGCGCTGGATAAAACTGGCTGAAGCCACAGGCTTAAACGCATCCGATGTGCGCGCCGGAAAAGGCATTCTTCCTGCCACGCGCTTCGCGGTAAACGAATATTTGAATATCGTGCGCAGCCGTACTCTGCTGGAGGCTGTAGCTTCTTCGCTGACGGAATTATTTTCCACCAAGCTGATCACGCTGCGAGTGGAAAAACTGCGGCAGTTTTATCCCTGGCTCGCCGGCGGTCTGGATTATTTTGAAGCCCGCCTCTATCAAGCTCCTGAAGATTCGCAATACGCCGTGAACTACGTGTACGACAACGCCAAAACTCGCGCCGAACAAGAGTTGGCAATCCAGGCCTTGCGCGATAAATGCGACGTCCTGTGGGCGCAGCTCGACGCACTCTACTTCGCCTACGTGCAACCCGCATGGCCGCCCCCCGGCGCATTCCGCATCGAGGGCGCGTAATTTATGCCGTTAATATCCCTGTCATTCCGAGCGCAGCCTTGCGATTGGTCCGATAAAGCTTCATTCCGAGCGCAGCATTGCGATTGGTCCGATAAAGCTCTGTCATTCCGAGCGCAGCGTTGCGATTGGCCTTATCAATCGCAACGCGAAGTCGAGGAACCTGCTTCTCCTCCCCAGCGCCCCGCTCTCCCGAGGGAAACGCTAGCGACGATCCGCAAATCTCTGCCATTCCGAGCGCAGCGTTGCGATTGGCCTTATCAATCGCAATGCGAAGTCGAGGAAGCTGCTTCTCCTCCCCAGCGCCCCGCTCTCTCGAGGGAAACGCTAGCGACGATCCGCAAATCTCTGCCATTCTGTAAAGCTCTGTCATTCCG